>OFMH01000720.1_pt1 | contig 21436 bp, 17 predicted proteins | sample 1541761 | NCBI WGS metagenome assembly OFMH01 (sample SAMN04209249, study PRJEB22552) | human gut metagenome | biome: gut; material: feces | host: Homo sapiens | place: USA: Oklahoma
GAACCGGGCACGTCATTTAGACGTGTGACTTTCCTTTGGAAAGTCTTTTCTTGTTGGAGGAAAGAAAAGATGAAACAATTAACTGGTAATCAGATTCGTCAGATGTTCTTGGATTATTTTAAATCTAAAGGGCATATGATTGAGCCGGGCGCAAGTTTGATTCCGCACAATGACCCAACATTATTATGGATCAATGCGGGTGTTGCGGCTTTGAAAAAATATTTTGATGGTAGTGAAAAACCGGCTTCAAATCGTATTGCGAATGCGCAGAAATCAATTCGTACAAATGATATTGAAAATGTAGGGCGTACAGCTCGTCACCACACATTCTTTGAAATGTTAGGAAACTTCTCAATTGGAGATTATTTCAAGGATGAGGCGATTCAGTTTGCGTGGGAATTTTTAACAAGCGAAGAATGGATGGGTATTGATAAGGACAGATTGTATGTGTCTGTATATACAGATGATGCGCGTGCTTACGAAGTATGGACTACAATTTGTGGTGTAGACCCTAGTCATATTTTAAAGACAGATGATAACTTCTGGGAAATTGGTAAGGGACCTGGTGGACCTGACAGTGAAATTTTCTTTGATCGTGGAGAAAAATATGATCCTGAGGGATTGGGAGAAAAATTATTCTTTGATGAAATGGAAAATGATCGTTATGTAGAAGTATGGAATGTCGTATTCTCTCAATATGATTGTGATCCAAGTATTGATCGTAAAGATTATAAGGAACTTCCTCAGAAGAATATTGATACAGGTATGGGTCTTGAGCGTTTGGTTGCCTTAGTTCAGGATGGAGAAACAAACTTCGATACAGATTTGTTCTTGCCTATTATTCGTGCAACTGAAGCTATGGCGAAACATCCTTATGAAGGTGAATATAAGATGGCTTACCGTGTTATTTCGGACCACGTTCGTACAGTGACTTTTGCGTTGAGTGATGGTGCTAACTTCTCAAATAGTGGTCGTGGTTATGTACTTCGTCGTGTACTTCGTCGTGCAGTTCGTTATGGTTTAAAATTAGGCTTGGATGAACCATTCTTATATAAACTAGTTCCTGTTGTTGCGGATTTAATGCAGGATTTCTATCCATACTTACAGGAGCATGTTGCGTTCAACCAGAAGTTGATTAAGGTTGAAGAAGAAACTTTCAAGAAGACTTTAAAGGTTGGTCAGGCATTACTAGACGAAGAAATCAGCAAGGCTAAAGATGGTAAATTGAGTGGTGAAGTTGTCTTCAAATTGTATGATACTTATGGATTCCCATTTGAATTGACACAAGAAATTGCCGAGGAAAGTGGAATCACTGTAAGTCGTGATGAGTTTGATGCAGAGATGAATAAACAAAAAGAGCGTGCTCGTAATGCGCGTAATGTAAAGGATTCTTTTGCGTCTCAAAATGAAGAATTGATGAACTTCAATGAGCCTAGTGAATTTATTGGTTATGATCACTTAACTTGTGATGGTAAGATCATTGCGTTATTTAATGCAGAGGGTAAAATGGTTGATTCTTTAGAAGATGAAGGTATGATCATTTTAGATGAAACTTGTTTCTATGCCGAAAGTGGTGGACAGGTTGCCGATAAGGGAATGTTTACGGCTGATGGTGTAGAAGTAGAAGTATTGGATGTTCAAAAGACTCGTAATAAACAGCATATTCACACAGTTAAAATCAATAGTGGTGTACTAGAAAAGGGTATGTCTTTACATGGTGAAGTCAATGTCAAAGATCGTTTGGCAACTACAGCGAACCACTCTTGTACACACTTGTTGCAGTCGGCTTTAGTTAAGGTATTGGGTGATCATATTCACCAGGCTGGTTCTTATAACTGTCCTGAATATTTGCGTTTTGACTTTAATCATTATGAAAAGGTTACGGCTGAACAATTGGCTGAAGTAGAACGTATTGTGAATGAATATATTAGTGCGGCGTATCCAGTAACGAAAGAAGTTATGCCTATTGAAGAGGCTAAGAAGTCTGGTGCCACTGCATTATTTGATGAAAAGTATGGTGATACAGTTCGTGTTGTAACAATGGGTGATGTATCTAAGGAATTCTGTGCTGGATGTCATGTAGAAAACACAGCTCAGATTGGTCTATGCAAGATCATTAGTGAGGAAAGTATTGGTTCAGATTCTCGTCGTATTACGGCTAAGACTAAATTTGCGGCTTATGAAGACTTTGCGTCTGAACATGCAATGTTAGAAAATATTGCGGATAGTGCTAAACAAAAGGGTATTAAGAATATTGATACAAAGGTTGAGGCTGCTTATAAGACTATGCACGATATGCAAAAGGAAATCGATAACTTGAAAAACCAGATCTTCACATTGAAATCTAAAGAGTGGGCTACTGAGGCTAAAGATTTTGGTAAGGTCAATGTATTGATCAAATCTGTTTCTGGAATGGATGCAGGAGCATTAAAGGATATTGTTTCTAACTTAAAGGCTAGTGATGACAAGATGGTTGTATTCTTCGTAAACACAAATGGAGAAAAGGTTGTCTTTGTATCTGGTGCAGGTAAAGAGGCTGTTAAGGCTGGCGTACATGCGGGTCAATTGGTTAAGAAAGCGGCTCAAATCTGTTCTGGTAATGGTGGTGGAAAGCCAGATATGGCTCAAGCCGGTGGTAAGGATGCTTCTAAGGTTGATGAAGCAATCAATGCAATCACAGAAGAATTGAAAAGTTTATAGTAGATATTAGGGTATGCGTATGTATACCCTAATTTTTTGGTGTATGAAAAAGAAGAGTAAATATAGAATCCGTATGGATGAATTAAAGAGATTTAAAAAAAAGCATAAGCTCACAAAGAAAGATAAGGAAAGACTTCATATGTGGGTAGATGCAGGTCATAGTGCGTATGATTTACAGTGGTTGTATGAATTGCGTGAGGAAGAAGAACTTGATGAATTACTAAGTGGTTTGACGGACGCACAAGTAAATTATGTATATAGTCATTGTATGAATTGGGATCCATTCATGGAAGAGCCTTTTTTTGATTACGATAGATTGGATGAATTGGATTTAGAGAATTTACCGACTTTTGAAGAAGAGGAAGAACCAGAGATTGATTTACCGTTTTAATCGATTTGACACAAATAAATAACCACCTTATACTTTTAGTATAGGAAATGAAAGGGTTTTATGTATGAATTTGGATGAACATTGGTATGTATTATTGACCATACGTTCTAAGGAAGAGGAAGTATGTAAATACTTGAATGAAAACGAGGGTATTTTTGCGTTTAGTCCTAAGATGGAATTTTATCATAGGGTTTCTAAACAGATTCAATTGCGAACTTTATTCGGTGGCTATGTATTTGTGGTGAGTAAATTGTCACAGGTAGAAGTGGATCGTATTTTTAGAAAGTTTCCTTTGGAGAGTGTTTTTATTCATGAATTAAAATATAAAGAGGATATTTCTGCATTAACGGATGAAGAGATTCGTATTCTTACGATGTTGATGGATGACAAGAAGATTCTTCGTATGTCTTATGGTGTATTACTCAACAATAAGATTCATGTGACAAGAGGTCCGTTAGTAAATATGGATGATTATATTATTAAGTATGATAAGCATAATTGTTTGGCTACATTGAATTTGAATTTCTTGAATCAGATTTGGAAAGTTGGAGTCACCTTAATTGAATAGTGTGATAAAATGGATGTGTTGTGGACATGTCCATTTTTTATGTATTTAGAGACATGTTTAATGTAAGGATGGGATGAAGTTGAAAGTACATGTAACAAATATTACGAATCAAGTATATTGGAGTGTTGCGAAAATGGCTCAAAATGAAGTGGTAAAAATATTAAGTCCATTAGATGCAGTAGAACTTCCAATATATTTATATGATAGTTCAAAGGAGCCTTGGAATGAAATGAGTGCTCGTTTTGATGGATTAATTTCTGGAATCACAGAAGGGGATATTGTCATTTTTCAGTTTCCCACGTGGAATGCGATGGAATGGGATGATTCATTAATTGATCGAATGAAATTATATCGAGCTAAAATTATTTTGTTTATTCATGATATTGTGCCACTTCAGTTTGAATCCAATTATTATTTGATGGATAAGTTTGTGAGTATATGTAATAAGTGTGATGTTTTAGTTGTTCCTTCAGAAAAAATGTATAAGTGTTTAGTTGAACATGGTGTTAAGAATGAGAAATATGTAATTCAGAAGATGTGGGATTTTAAAAATGATATTCGTCTACATGATCCTAGATTTGAAAGAAAACTATATTTCACAGGAGAAGCGTCTAGATTTCCTTTTGTGAAGAATTGGCATCAAGAAACACCTTTATATGTGTTTGGAAAAGAAGATATTACGGATTCTACAAATGTTAATTTTGGTGGTTGGTTAAATAAATATGAATTATTATTACAACTATCTAAAGGTGGTTTTGGCCTTGTTTGGGGAAATTCAGAAAATCCTGAGGATGAAAGGGATTACTACAAGATGAATTGTTCATATAAATTAGCTTCCTATTTGTCTGCAGGTATACCGGTTATAATTCCAGATTATTTATCCAATGCAGATTTCATTAAAGAAAAAGGTATAGGATATGTGGTATCGAGTTTAGAAGAAGCTAGTCAAGTTGTTCAGAGTTGTTCTGAAGAAGAGTATAATCGAATGGTTTCTAATTTAAAACAAGTACAATATTTAATCAACAATGGCTATTTCACTAAGAAATTATTCGTTGATGCGATCATGAATCTAGAATGATTAGTTACTAAGATTATAACTATAGTTATAAAAGTGGTTATATAATTTAAGAGCATGTTTACAAAGGCGATTTTGCATATTAACATTTGTGTGTTTAATGTTAAAAAATGGTTAGAAATCAATTATTTTACTTGAATAAATCAAGCATTCCGTTTACTATTAAACCTAGTAAGGGAAGAGTGCATTCTTTTTGTGTACTCTGCTTGATTTTTTTGTTTTTTAATTTGAAGGGCTTCGTATAAATTAAAAAGTTTAAAGGAAGGAATGAGTGTATATGTCGAAAAAGAAAAATGTTAGAAGAAAAAAATCGAACAATCTTTTAAAGGGTGTAGCTGCTGCTGGTGCTGTTGTAGGTGGAGGAACCATCTTTGCGGGTAACAATGCGGTTTATGCTGCTGAATTAGATAATGAGTCACAAGTTAGTGACCTTAGTGAATCTCAGGCTTCTACATCTTCATATATGTCTGAATCATTGTCTCAAAGTGATTCGACTGTTGAAGATTACACAAGTATTGAAAATAGTACAAATGCGTCTGTATCAGCAAGTGCATATGATTCTACAGTTGAATCAGAAAAGAATTCAATTTCTGATTCTGTAAGTCTTAGTGAATCTCAATTAACGAGTGTTTCAGAAAGTGAATCAACTTCTGTATCTCTTAGTGATAGTGAATCGTTAGCAAATTCTGAATCAGTAAAAAATGATGAGGTTTCATCAAATAAATTTGGAAATTTAATTACTGGTTTATTAAATGGTAATAAAAATGTATCGGCTGCAAATTATACAACATCAACTGGTAATGGTTCTGCAGTGCTTACCGCAGAAAGTGGAAGTGTTGATTCTAAAACAAGTATGAGTAAGTATTTCAGTGAATCTGAATCTCTATCTAATTTTTCTAGTAATTTAACTTCAACGTATGGAGACAGTCTTGCTGCTGAAGTGTTAAGTGATAAGGCTTATGTTGTAAAAAGTAAAGATGATTTAATCAAAGAAGGTGTTTTGGTTAAGGACGGTAATGGTTATCTGTTTACTTATTACTATAATGCATAGAAAAGCAGACAAAACTTTACGGAAAGAACGTAAAGATAGATGAAAAAACAGGAGATGTAACTATCAAATGGGATGGATATTACATTAGGGATGATGGAACTATTGAATTAACTTCTAAAATCGAAGATGTTAATGCGAATTCTGGTGATAAAACATTCATGACAATTACTGAGAAGAATGTAGATAAAAACGTATTTGTAAAAAAAGAAAATATAGATGGTACAGATTATTGGGTTCCAGTTAAGGTTAATAATAATTATGTCGAATATATAGGTAAAGTTTATGATTCAGGAATTCATAAAAAAGGAAATGTTCAAATAAAAATTGGGACCGAATTTTACTATTTGAATGGTGCAGAGGTTTACGGTAAAAAATTTTATGCAGCTGATTAGGATGGTCTTAATAATTTTTTAACTAGAGATGAAGTTGGAACTGTAACTTATGATTTATCTAATAAGAAACGTGCAATTGGAGAAATGAATGCTAATAAAACTTCATATTCAGAAAAAAGCTCAAAATTTGCAAGTACTTCAGCATCATTAATTGGATCAGCTTCAGCAAGCACATCATTAAGTGCTTCAATCAGTGCAAGTCAAAGTACAAGCGCTTCAGTATCAGCAAGCCAGTCAGTAAGCTCATCATTATCAGCTTCTGAGTCAGCTTCTACATCAGCAAGTCAATCAGAAAGTGCATCAGCTAGTGCAAGTGCTTCTGCTTCAACTTCAGCATCTGAATCAGCAAGCCAGAGTGCAAGCGAAAGTGCATCAGCATCAGCTAGTGAATCAGCTTCAACTTCGGCTAGTGAATCAGCAAGTGCTTCTGCATCTGAATCAGCATCAGCTTCAGTAAGTGCAAGTCAAAGTACAAGCGCTTCAGTATCAGCAAGCCAGTCAGTAAGCTCATCATTATCAGCTTCTGAGTCAGCTTCTACATCAGCAAGTCAATCAGAAAGTGCATCAGCTAGTGCAAGTGCTTCTGCATCTGAATCAGCATCAGCTTCAGTAAGTGCTAGTGGATCAACATCTGGATTATTATCAGAATCAACAAGCTTGAGTGAATCAGTATCAACAAGTGAGTCTGTATCAACTTCAGAATCTGTATCAGTTTCTACTTCAGAGTCAGTTAGTACGTCTGATTCTGTATCAAGTTCAGAAAGCTTGAGTACAAGTGAATCATTATCAACATCAGAAAGCTATGCGACTAGTGTTGTGACAAGTACAGCTGGTGGAGATACATCATTACGTCGAGTTGTAGTAGACACACGTGCTCCATTACAAGTGGCTCCTCGTGAAACTGAAGAAGTTGTAGAGGATGAAACTCCAAAGGCAAATCCTGAGGAACAAACTGAAACAATCGAAAAAGAAAAAATGCCTAAATCAACATTGGATGTTACTCACAGAGTATGGTGGTCTTGGGTACCAATTGTTGGTGCATTGGTTTCATTAGTAAATGCACATGCTTCTAAAAAGGCAAGAAACGATGCCTCAAAAGAAAGAAACGATGCTTCTAAAGAAAAAGAAGATAAATAAATAAAATAATGATAAAATAACAGTAGCTAATTTTTAGTTACTGTTATTTTTATTTGGGAGTGATGTTTATGAAGGAAAAGACACATTTGGTTAGAAATCGATGTCTATTTTCTATTGTTGTGATTTTAGTTTATTTTTTATGTCACCGTATTCCTTTAAATGGAATTGATATGAGTGAATATAATAATGCAGGGCTTGATTTGGGTGCTATTTTGACAATGGCTGTGAGTGGTGCTGGTCAAAAGTGTTATGTGATGAGTTTAGGTATTTCACCATATATTACGGCAAGTTTATTGATTAGTATTTTATTCGCAATGCGATCAAAAGAAGCTAGAGCTCGTACTTCACCTAAGGCTATGAATTATTGGATTACGGGTGTATGTTTTGTGGTTGCTCTTGCGCAATCTATTTTTTATGCGTTGTCATTAAAATATGTTGAAAAAGATTTGATGAGTATTTTGGTTGTGATATTTGAATTAATGGCTGGTGCAAGTATTGCTCAATATCTATTGATCAATAATAAGAAGTATGGAGTTGGTGGTTTTGCACCTATCATTATTGTGAATATGACAGAATCTTTAATTGCGATATTAATGAAATCATCTATGGATTCACTTATGATTCCTCTTTTGATTTCTTTTGTGATGGTCATCATTATGGTCTTTATGGAACTTCATGAAAAGAAGATTCCTTTACAGAGAGTGTCTGTGCATAATGTACATGCCAAAAAGAATTATTTGGCCATTAAATATAATCCAGTCGGTTTTATGGCTTTAATGTTTGGTTCAGCTATCTTTATGATTCCACAATTGATTGTGGCATTGATTCATCATTATCATAAATCAGAAATAGTTAATTTCTTATATAAGAATTTAAATATGTCGACCGTATTTGGTATGCGTGTTTATATTGTGATGTTGTTTGTGTTTACTGTGCTATTAAGTTTATTGTTTGTGAATCCAAAAGATTTATCAGAAGACTTGTTACAGAGTGGAGATAGTATTGTGAATGTTCCTGCAGGTAAGGCAACGCGTCGTTATATTCGTAAATGGGTCTTATTCTTTAGCTGCTTAAGTGGGCTAATTATGTGTGGTTGTTTAAGTTTGTGTATGTATCTTCAATTTAAAGGAATTGTAGATGCATCTGTGGCTATGCTTCCAACGACATTTATGATGCTTTCGGGATTGTTGTGTAGTGTTTATTTAGAAATTCGTGCTTATCGTGATTTTGATTCATATAAGCCATTCATTTAGGAGGTAGTATTTATGATGTATTTTGTACCTTCCTGGTATCATGGAAATGAATATAAAGAAAATGAACAATATTGGTATAGAAGAAGAACTGTAACTGAATTTGATGATAGTGTGAAACAAGTTCAGATGTTTAATCGTAATAATATTATGGATTATAAGATTTTAAATCTAAGCTATTGTCCTAACTTTAGACATTTTCTTCATAGACAAAGCGTATTTCATGCACCATACTGGTCTTGTTTTGATGCGATTCAAGAAATTAGACGTACTAAAGTCGATATTTTATCTTATAGAGATTTAATGTGGCCTGACCATACAGAGTTTGTGTATACACCATTTTGTATTGTGGCATATGTAAATAATGAAAAGTATGCAGAAATCCATTTTGGGGAAGATGGAAATATGATTGAAGTTTTCTTATTTCAATCTGAAATTATGGTTCGAAAAAATATATATGATGATCGTGGCTTTTTATCTACGACAATTGTTTATGAAAATAATCAACCGATTTATGAACAATATTTGGATGAAAAAGGAAATTGGAAGTTACTCCATTTTTTTGAAGATGATCATATAGAGATCAATTCTGAGAATTCATATTACTTAATTGGAAATAAAAAATTTACATTTCAATCTTTGAATTATGATTCAATGGAATCTTTGATTGAAGAAGTATTTTCTACTTATTTAGATGAAATGACAGAAAAGTCGGATATATTCTGTTTGGCTATGCATACACTTCATCATGATTTACTAGAAAGTTTATTTACGCAAAGAAAAACGATTCTATCTTTCTATCAAAATCGTATGGAATTATTTGAAGATGCAGAATTGAAATCTTTGATTCGAAGTACAAACTATTGTATTGTCGATTCGAAACATAAGATTGGTCCTTTAGAAAAGTATGCTGGTAAAACTTTGCCAATTGTAGATATTACGCCTTTTGATACGCGTGCCGATTTTGGGATTAGTCAACAATTAACGGTCCAAAACATCTTGGTTCCGATTGATTCAATTGAACAATCTAAATTAGAAGCTTTGATTGTTTTATTCGCCAAGTATTTTGAAACAAATGAAACAGCACGAGTGCATTTTTTTACTAGAAATGCGAACTGGGATCGTGTGGATTCGGTTTTAAATTTTGTTCGAGATGTATTAAAAGTGAATGGTTTAGATGAAAGATTGGCTCTAAAAGAGACGAACGATAAAGCGGAATTTGATTTGGATGAAGATGAAAAGGTCCCTATTAAGTTTTTTGTGGATCAATGTGTGGATGAATTGAGTATTTCTAAATGTATTCGTGAACAGCGTATTATGGTGGATGTAACATCACGTCCAGATTTGTATCTACAGATTTCATGTATTAGTAGTGCCATTCCACAAATTGTTTCTTTTAATACACAATATGTGCATGATGGAAAGAATGGTTTTATTGTCAAAGAAGTATCTGAAGTATTGAATGGCTTAAAGTATTATTTGGATAATATTACGAACTGGAATAAGTGTGTGATTTATTCTTATGAATTAGGTAAAGAATATAATACGGCTAGTTTAATTCGTAAATGGAAGGGAGTTATGAAGCAAGTTGAACAAGATTAGTGTTTTACAAGTGGGAAATGAAGATTTAAGCTTACGGCTTCATATTCCTGATTATGTTGAGTGGAATTATGTAAATGATTTAAAAGAAGCCATAGAACGTAGTTATGATGTATGTGTTTTAAATCGTTGCGTCAATAAAGAAGAGGCATATATTTTATTAAAGAAAATTCGAGCATATACATTGTTTCTTTTGGATGATGTAGACGTAGATCAATGGACAACATGGATTTGTACGTCTAGAAGAGCTAGGGTTTTAGATATTCAAACTCTGCAGGAATTTATTAATGAAGACATTCATTTGTTTTATTCCTATACCTATGGGGAGAAATATGATCCTCATTCATTATCAATCTCACAAAACTTTAAGGGTAGTGTATTTTGGAATGGATTCAATGGAGTTGAATTAGAAGGTGATTATGGAGATGATTACTACCAGGTTGCCTATTGGAGAGGTAATATTCCTGTTTTCCAAGGTCAGACAATTCATTTTTTGTTAGAGTATGAAAAGGATGATTCGGTTTCGATTCAATTGAAGATTGAACAATTCCAGTCTGGATCCTTATCTAGTTTACAGAATCGTTGGATTTTTACTGAAGAAGATTTAAGTTCAAATGTATATGTTACTAACAATAATATGGATGGTCCAGTGTTTGTTTCTTTACTCGCAAAGGGAAAAGGAAAACTTAAAATAGTAGGTTTACATGATCGTCATTCACGTAAATCTTATGGTGAATTCTTGCCGGGTGGTGTACGTATGGTTTCTTCTAAGCGAGAAGAAGTTTTTCTATATTTTGATCCAGGCGATATGAAACCACCATTAAATGTATATTTTAGTGGATATAAGACACAGGAAGGCTTTGAAGGATTTAATATGATGCGTAAAATGGGAGCACCATTCTTATTAGTCGCAGAATCAAGACTGGAAGGTGGAGCATTCTATTTAGGGGATGATGAATATGAGAAATTCATTACTACTGGTATTCAAGATTGTTTAAATCAATTAGGTTTTGATAGGTCACAATTGATATTATCTGGATTATCCATGGGGACTTTTGGAGCTTTATATAATGGTTGTAAGTTACAGCCACACGCAATTATAATTGGTAAGCCTTTGGCAAGTTTAGGCGATATCGCAGTTAATGAAAGAATTAGTCGTCCAGGAGGATTTCCTACTTCGCTAGATGTTTTAGTAAAAAATTGTGGGGATATGAGTCAGAAATCTATAGATTCACTAAATCATCATTTCTGGGATTTATTTGATCAAACGGATTGGTCTCAAACTAAATTTATTGTGTCTTATATGTTAGAAGATGACTATGATATGACGGCCTATAATCGTTTGATTTCTCATATTGATGATGTGGGTGTAGAGATTATTGGTAAGGGAATTCATGGGCGTCATAATGATGATACGTATAGTATTGTTGCGTGGTTTAAAAATCAATATGATGGTATTTTGAAGTCAGATTTTTGTAGAGGTGATTTAGATGAAGAATAAGGCTTGGAAAGTAGTATGGAATGAAGATACTTTTGGAACTTATCTTTATGGATCTAAAATTTGGTTTCATTCTCGTGAAGATATTGAATTTGAAAATGAATTGATGCCTCCTGGAACCGTTATAAAGGAATGGTATTCTAAAGTTAACTACCAGATGATGCGAACAGAACCATCCTTACCTATTATTGATGGAGAGAGTTCTTATCATATCCAAGTAAAGATGAGCGATTTTGAATCGTATTTAATACGAATGGTGTTTTATGATCGTTATGAAAATGAGGCTGGGACATTGATTGTTCGTGAACCTGAAATGGATTTTAAGTGTCCTTTAAAGACATATAGCTATCGTGTACAGCTAATTAATGCGGGTGGCACAAAGATGCATTTTCATTCTTTTGTGATTACAGAAAAGGAAGGGTAAAAATGAATAAAATCGATAAAAAATTACACTTTCTTTTGGGTAAGGTCAAAGAGGAGTGTAAAAAGGTTAAAGAACTTAGTGATTATGAATTAAAAAATAAGACAAATGAGTTTAAAAGAAGATTGGCTGAAGGTGAAACTACGGATGATCTTCTTCCAGAAGCATTTGCGGTATGCTGCGAGGCAGATTATCGTGTACTAGGTATGTTTCCTTTTGATGTACAGATATTGGGTGGTATAGCTTTATATTTGTGTTATTTGGCAGAAATGAATACGGGTGAAGGAAAAACCTTAACGGCCACTATGCCTTTATACTTAAATGGATTGACTGGTAAAAGTAGTATTTTAGTTACGGCTAATGAATATTTGGCCATTCGTGATGCCCAGGAAATGGGTCAAGTTTATGAGTTTTTGGGTTTAAGTGTAAAAGCTGGTGTAACTCGTGATACAAATGAAAAGTTGGATAATGATCAAAAGAAGGAAATCTATGCAGCCGATATTGTATATACAACACATGGTTCATTGGGATTTGATTATTTATTAAATAACTTAGTGCATTCTAAAGAAGATCGTTTTATGCGTGAATTGTATTACGTCATTATTGATGAAGCGGATTCTGTTTTATTAGATAGTGCAAGTATGCCTTTAGTTATTTCTGGATCTCCTCGTGTTCAATCTAATTTGTATGGTATTACCGATTTTTTTGTGACAACTCTAGTAGAGGATGAACATTATATTGTAGAAGACAATAAGGTTTGGCTAACCGATAAGGGAATTGAATATGCACAGCGTTATTTCCGTATTGAAAACTTATATAGTAAAGAAAACTTTGATGTTTTAAGACATGTCGTATTGGCATTAAGAGCACACTATTTAATGGATAAAGATGTGGATTATGTAGTAACGGACTCTGGTGAGATTGTATTACTTGATAAGAGTACAGGGCGTAAAATGAATGGTATGAAGCTTCGTGGTGGCTCTCATCAGGCAATTGAGGAAAAGGAACGTTTAAAATTAAGCCAGGAACAGCGTTCGGTCGCTTCTATTACGTATCAAAACTTGTTTAATTTATTTCCGAAGATGTCAGGTATGAGTGGTACCATCAAAGATGGTAAAGAGGAACTTTTAGAAGTTTATCATAAACAAGTTGTGGTTATTCCGCCGAATAAACCAATGGCTCGAAAGGATTTACCAGACAAGTATTTTAAAACGAGTGAAGAACAATTTGATGCGGTGATCAAAGAAACAGTAAAAAGACATAATACAGGACAACCCGTGTTACTAATTGCGTCTTTGATTTCGGATACGGAAATGTTGTCTAAATTATTAGTACAGGAAAATATTGAGCATAGTGTATTGAATGCGAATAATGCGTTTTGGGAAGCTGAAATTATTAAAGAAGCTGGTCAAAGAAATGTAGTGACAGTAGCTACAAGTATGGCGGGTCGTGGTACAGATATTCGTTTAGGACCTGGAGTAAAAGAACTTGGTGGTTTATGTGTATTAGGAATTGGTCGTATGAATAATACGCGTGATGAAAGACAAGCTAGAGGTCGTGCTGGAAGACAGGGAGAGCCTGGTGTCTCTATTTTCTATACATCATTAGAGGATGATGTTTGTGAAATATTAGGGGATGATTTCTTAGAAAAATATATTGAGAAGGATAAACATATTTCTAAGCGTCGAATTAAAAAATTAATTAACAAGTCACAGAAAATCAAATCAGAATCATCGGTTTTTCAAAGAAAGAATGCGGTGGATTATGATAGTGTTATGCAACGTCAAAGGACGATTATGTATAAAACTCGTAATGATCTATTGGATGGGAAAAGCTTGGATGAGAATTATCTTCTTTCCATTTGTGAAGACAACATCAAGGATTTTGTGAAGTCGAATAAGAAATTAGATTCTTATGCAGTTCATAGATATGTGCTAGATAATTTATCGTATCGTTTACAGGAAATGGATGAGAGTACTAAAAATCAAAAGGAGTATTTGATTCAATATTCTAAGATGGCTTTCAATACTAAAAAGAAATCAATAGGAGATCGATTCTCTGAATATTGTCGTCTTTGTACATTAAAAGCTTTGGATGATGGCTGGATTGAAGAGGTTGACTACTTGCAGCAGTTACAGGCTGCGATTTCGGGTCGTTCGAGTGCTCAGCGTAATTTGTTGTTTGAATATCAAAGAGAAGCGAGAATTTCATTTGAGGATATGGAAAAATCCATCAAAAAGTCGATGATTCGTAATATTTTATTAGGAGAAGTTTCATTTGGTAAAGACAACGAGATGATTATATTGTATCCTTAAAGAAAGGAGTTTTTCGGGTTATGATTTATAATTTTAACTTAGGCATTGGCTGGGCAAGTAGTGGTGTTGAATATGCCCAGATCTATCGTGCTAGAATGTTTAGAAATATTGGTGTTGATGCGAAATTCGTATTTACAGATATGTTTCCACAAGAAAATATAGAGCATATGACGAAGAATATTGGTTTTGAAGATTCGGAAGTCATTTGGTTATATACGTTCTTTACGGATTTTAAAACAGCACCTGTAACTTATACATTAAGTGATTTAGAAAAGACATTTAGTAATCAAGGTTATACAAAAAAACGTGAAGGTAAGATTTGTCGTTATGTGTTTAATGGAAGTAACAATTTCTATACGGCTTATATGGTCAATGATCATGATGATTATGTACATCGTGTAGAATTGGTTTCCAATGGATGTTTGATTCGCAAGGATTATTTTACATATGGTCGTGTATATTCGGAATACTTTGCACCACTTAATAATGAGGCACATCTATATCATCGTCGTTTCTTTAATGAGGATGGTAGTGTTGCGTATGAAGAAATCATTGATGATGATCGTGTGATGTATAAATTTAAAGATAAAATATTATGTTCAAAAGAAGAATTCGTAGGATATATGGTATCTAAGCTTAACTTGACTAGTGATGATGTAATCCTTATTGATCGTTCTACTGATATTGGTCAATCCATTCTTATGAACTGTAAGCCAGCTAGAGTGGGTACAGTTGTACATGCGGATCACTTTAGTGAAAAAGAAACGAATGATGATTATATTTTATGGAATAATTATTATGAGTATGAATTTAATATGCATAAACATATTGATTTCTATATTTGTTCAACACAAGCACAGAGTGATTTAATGATTCAACAATTTGAGAAATATTATGGTGTAACACCTTGTGTATATACAATTCCAGTGGGATCTTTACCGGAATTGAAGTATCCCAAAGAAGGAAGAAAACCATTCTCATTGATTACGGCTAGTCGTTTGGCAAGTGAAAAACATGTGGATTGGATTTGTAAGGCTGTCATTCAAGCGCGTAGTGAAGTACCAGAATTATCTTTGGATATTTATGGTGTTGGTGGCGAAAGAGAAAAGCTTGAAACGATTATTCGAGAAAATAATGCATCAAGTTATATTCATTTGATGGGGCAACATGATTTGAGTGAAGTTTATCAAAATTATGAGGCTTATATTGCGGGAAGTACAAGTGAAGGTTTTGGGCTTACTTTAATGGAAGCGGTTGGTGGAGGATTACCAATCATTGGTTTTGATGTTCGTTATGGAAATCCTACATTTATTCGTGATGGTGAAAATGGATATTTAATGCCTTTACCTGAAGAGGATAAGGATCGTGTTGAAGCTTTAAGAAAGGGTATTGTGGATTTATTTAAACAAGACTTAGAGAAGTGTCATTCTGTGTCTTATTTGGTAGCTAAAGATTTCTTAACTTCAAATGTACAGGAAAAATGGAGGAAAGCAGTATGTTAGAAACTCCAGTTGTATTATTAGATAATTTTGATGAAGATAGTCAAATGTTGTATCAAAGTATGCGTTCTTCTGGATTTAGTGGTCCTATTATTACGTTTAGTGATGATGGATATTTACCAGAGGATGTCATGAGTATTTATACGTATTATTGTGGTAAAAAAGAGGGTGGAAAGCCTCGGTATTTTAACCAGATTGATGTTCCGGATTATTGGGAAATCAAGGCGAGTAATACGGGTGGTCAAGTCTTTGATTTAAATCATGAAAGAGGTAAGATTTTCTTCACTTCTCCTTTACATAAAAGGCTTGTCAAGATTGTAGATTGGTATGATGATACGCATGTAGCTCGTGTGAGTGATCATTATAATAAATATGGTTTCTTGTATGCGAGAACGATTTTTAATAAGAAAGGTCAGCTTGTATCTAGAAGTTATTATGATGTTTCAGGAAATGAAAAAGTAGTTGAGAATTTTGTGACGCATGACATTATTTTAAATCAAGAGGATAAGGTATATATCTTTAAGAATAAAGTTGAATTTGCGAAACATTTATTTACAGAATTGGATGTATATCCAACAAGATTATTCTATAACTCCTTATCCAATCCATTCTTTGTATCAGAAAGCTTAGAAGATCGAGAACATAGTGATGTATTGTTCTGGCAAGAGGGTTATAGAGAGGATATTCCTGGAAATATGCAGGTGATTCTAGATGGTAATTCTAGACGAACTTCTAAGATTTATGTTCAGAAAAAAGAGGCGTATGAAAAGCTTATTGAATTAGGTGCAAACAGTAATATTGTGAAACCTTTGGGTTATGTATATAACTTTGAAAAAGAGAATGGACATTCGAATAATGTCTTGATTTGTACAAACTCAGATCGTATTGAGAAATTGGATGAGTTAGTAAATGCATTGCCAAACATGAAATTTCATGTGTGTGCATTAACAGAGATGTCACAAAAGTTGATGTCTTTTGAAAAATATGATAATGTACGTTTGTATCCAGGATGCAAGGCAAGTGAAATCTTAGATTTATTTAATACGTGTGACTACTTCTTAGATGTCAACTATGAAAATGAGATCGTGGATGCCACAAAAGAAGCATTCTTACATAATCTGTTGATTCTTGGATTTAATCAAACAATCCATAATCGCAAATATGTATTGCCAAGCTTTGTCTTTGATGCGAATGACTACCAAGATATGGTAAAAGTGATTCAGGATGCGTCTCACTTAGATTTAAATCTAGATCGACAAAGAAAAATGGCTATGACACAAAATGTGCAAGATTATAGAAATATTTAGAAGGGAAGGGTTTTTATGTTTAGTACATTTAACACATTAATGGTAATCGTTGTATTGGAGGCAATCTGTTGTTTATACAGTATTACTTTAGCTTACTTAAGTGATAAGAAATTTAGTAAAGTATTAAACTTGATTATGGCAGCTATTTGGGCTATTGCAGCAGTTTTGAATGTAGTTGGATTCTAATTTACATTCTTTGAAAATATCGCTTACAAATGGGTCGTTCTCGCCACTTTTGGCATGAAACGGCCTTTTTTAGTGGCGAAATTTGCTTTTTTTTAAGAATTGTGTATAGTATTAAGTGTTGTTGTTCATTTTTTTGTGGACAACCGCCTCGTATTTTATGAGGCCAAGGGGGAAGATTGGAGGGTGTTTTGAACTTTATAAAAGAAGAAAATTTAGAGAGTAGTGTAGTAAGAAAAGGATTGGTTTCGGGTTTATTGTTGTCGACATTAGCATTAACAGTACTAACAACATCATCAGTTATTGGGGAAGAAAGTAAGGTTTATGCCAAAACGAATAATGCGGATACAAACATTTTAATGCGTGTGGATACAAAAAACGGAACTCAAGAGTTAAAAGAGAAATTCGAAGAACAGATTCAAGATATCGAGGAAGAATCTAGCAAGAAACAAGAAGAGTCGAAAAGCGTTGAAGAAATGATCTTAGAGCAGCCGGAGTTATTGAATGATACAACATTCGTTCAGAACAATTATAATGCGGTGACTCAGGTCATTTATTCGCAACCATCATACACACAATATGTAAGTAATGCGAATGCACTTACTGCATCGGGTGGTGTATATTATGGGCCTAATGGAAAGGAAACATACTACAACTTAAATATGTCAGGGGTAGTCGACATTATGCGTGGTATGGGAAACAATGATAATTATTGGGTTCGTGAAGATGGTGCGAAGATGTTAGGGGATTATGTTATTGTGGCAGCCGATTTAAATAAGTATCCTAGAGGATCTATTGTAGATACTTCATTAGGACAGGGAATCGTCTGTGATACAGGTAGTTTTACGCAAAATTCAGATACTCAATTAGATATTGCGACAGACTGGTAATATATATGAGTAAGGGTAGAAGTGTTATGCTTCTACTTTTTTTTGTATTCCCAAAAAAAGGCATCTAAGGATGCCAAATAAATTATTCTTTTGAATTTAAAAATTGTTTTTGAGCTTTAGAAATAGGATTGAATGTTTTCAAGCTTTTTGTATTTATAGTTGTACCACTGATAACTTGTATGAACCATAAGAAAAATAGAATCACAAGTATAGGTATTACGCAAGATGTTACAATCATAATGGCTGTAGCTTCCATGAAATTGTTTAATGATTTATTAAACATTTTTGTATATTTTTGCGTTGTTGAAGATATTGCATCACCTATTTTTTGTAAAAAATTTTTATTTTCTTTATCCTTTTTGATTTTCTTCTGGATGTTATTTGCATTATCAATCGTTTCTTGAATGCTTGATTCGTATGTAGCTTCTATAGTTTTTGATAATTTCACACTACAAGGTACGATTAGACACATAGATACGGCAATAATACCAATCTTGATACATACAATTTTTAGCCAGTCCCATTTTTTGACATTGTTTACCAGCCAGGCTAAACATAATATAGGAATGATGTATTTAAAGGCTATCATACATGTAAGAGTTAAAGAATATTTCTCTAAATAGATAGCTCCAAGAACTAATAAGAATTTTGAACTTAAATCCGCTAAACCATTCGCAATAGGAGTTCCTGTATCTCCAGGTAACATAGTAATTGCTGTAGAGATGGCAGCACTAGATGCAGCAAGGGTCATAACTGTATCTCTTTTTTCATCTAAATATTGAATAGATTGTTCATGGAATTTGGGTGTTGATGTTTTATCTGCAATCATGTAAAAGCTTGATAAACAAATAAGAATGGGTAAGATCCATTTTAAAATGGTTTTGTAGTCAAATGATTTCATATTAAGTATTCCTTTCCACATTTCTAATTTTATCACAAATCATGTATAATCATGTCAGGAGGATTTTATTATGATCTTAATTATTGTTGTTATTGTATTAATCGTCTTGTTGGTATTGTTTGTGATGTCAAGCTACAACAAGCTCGTTCGTTTGTCAAATAGAGTGGATGAGGGTTTCTCTACAATGGATGTGTATTTAAAGAAGCGTTTTGATTTGATTCCAAACTTAGTGGAAACAGTGAAGGGGTATGCGAAACATGAGGCGGATACATTGAGTTCAGTGATTGCCCAAAGAAATATGGCGAAAACATCAAAGGATGTTATGGATAGTGAAAATAAGATCACAAATGCCATTCAGGGTATTTTTGCGGTGGCAGAACAATATCCGGATTTAAAGGCCAACACGAATTTTATGGATCTTCAAAATCAATTGAAGAAGGTAGAGGAGGATATCGCAAATTCTCGTAAATACTATAATGCTTTAGTTCGTGAATATAATGATGTGATTATGAGTGTTCCGACAAATATTGTGGCATCTTTATTCCATTTTGAAAAGAAGACAATGTTTGAAGTGGCCAATGCTTCGGAAAGAGAAAATGTTCAAGTTAAATTTTAAGAAGGTCTTGGCCTTCTTATTCGCATTTATTTTATGCTTTGGATGTATCGATGTATATGCTGATGATGGTGGGTACACGATTGATGACTATACAGTAAATGCGATATATCGTTCAAATAATACGATTGATGTGAAAGAAGTGATTGATGTTAACTTCTCAAGTTATCGTCATGGGATTTATCGTAATATTCCTGAAACGATGTATATCAATCGTGATGAAAAGTATAAGTTAAAGATTCAGGATATCAACGTATTAAATGATGAGTATGAAGTGGATTCTGATTCAGGAAATCGTGTGATTCAAATTGGTAGTGAAGACTATACGATCATTGGCCCTCATATGTATACGTTGACTTATACGATTGTCATTCCAGAAGATTATCATTCCGATTTGGATTTTATCTATTATTCAGTTCTTGGAAACAATTGGAATACAACCATTTCTCATTTTAATTTTGATATTCAGTTTGAAAAGGCTTTGACAGAAAAAGAAATGTCAAACATTCAAGTCTTTAGTGGAAGTCTAGGCAATCAATCGAATGCTTTAAATGTGAATCCAATCATTACTTCGAATTCTATTCGTGGTTCTGCCTATGATATTGGTGCTAAACAAGCCATTACGATCTTTGGTCAATTAAGACAAGGATATTTTGTAGGAGCTAAACAAACGACTTCAAAGACACCATTTATCTTTTTGGGCTTGGCCATTCTATTTGGCTTATATAGCTTGATTCGTGCTCTTCTTTTAAAGAAAGCGCATATTACGCCAGTGGTCAATTTCTATCCACCAAAAGATATGGATCCAGCTATGGTTGGAACGATTGTGGATGAGTCTGTGGATCAAGAGGATTTAATGGCCTTGATTCCGTATTGGGCAAGTAAAGGGTATTTAACCATTTCTGAAACGGAGGATGACTTGGTTCTTACAAAAGTAGAGAATCATGAGCCACCTATTTTAAAACATCAAAAGAAGATTTATAACGGATTGTTTAAAACAAAAAACAGTGTGAAATTATCGAAACTATCAAGTAAGTTTGGTAAGGCTATGGATGATGCCAAAGAAGCTTTGAATGATGAATTTAGTGGCGATAAAAAATTATCAAGTATTGATCATGGGTTTGTGACAACCATACTAGCTATGATTTGTATGATTGTATGTATCTTATTCAATACTCGATTTAGTATTGTAGATAATTTGATTGAAACAATATTAGCTGCATTTAGCTTTGTGCTTATGATGGTCTTGAACTATTCGGTAGCTGCATCTAGTGTATTTAATAAGAATAAACTAGGTGTATTAAAGAAAGTATTAAGTGTGGCATTTATCTTAATTCTTGCGTACTTTATATACCGTCAATGCGATTCAATTCTAAGTATTGTTTCTTTTGAATATATGATGGTCGGTATTGTGGTTGTTTCACTTCCAATTCTATTGAGTCCTCGATTTAATGTAGTGAGCGAGTACTTTAAAAGTGTTGCGGGAGATTTATTAGGCTTCAAGGACTTTATTGAAAAGGCTGAAGTACCACAATTGGAAAGATTGTCTAAGGGAAATCCATCTTACTATTATGATGTCATTCCATATGCGATGGTCTTTGGACTTTCTGAAATGTGGACAAAGAAATTTAGTACGATTCCTTTGG
>OFMH01000725.1_pt1 | contig 21380 bp, 25 predicted proteins | sample 1541761 | NCBI WGS metagenome assembly OFMH01 (sample SAMN04209249, study PRJEB22552) | human gut metagenome | biome: gut; material: feces | host: Homo sapiens | place: USA: Oklahoma
CGTGTCTCAGTCCCAATGTGGCCGATCAACCTCTCAGTCCGGCTACCGATCGTCGACTTGGTGGGCCGTTACCCCGCCAACTATCTAATCGGACGCGAGTCCATCTTTCAGCGGATTGCTCCTTTGATTGCTGCTCCATGCGAAGCTACAATCTTATGCGGTATTAGCGTTCTTTTCAGAACGTTATCCCCCTCTGAAAGGCAGGTTACTCACGCGTTACTCACCCGTCCGCCACTGAGTTGAAAAAAGCAAGCTCCTTTCAACTCCGTTCGACTTGCATGTGTTAGGCACGCCGCCAGCGTTCGTCCTGAGCCAGGATCAAACTCTCTAAATATTGTATCAAAACTCTTTCGAGATTTTAATCTACTTAAAAAGCTCTTCGCTCTTTCGAACACTTTCGTTCGCAATTACTTTTTTTGTGTCTCCACTGAGTACTTTTTCTACTCTTGAATCTCGGGTTCCTGCTATATCTCTATAGCTCATCGTTGTTTAATTTTCAAGGTTCTTTCGCTACTCGTTCTCTCGAGTGCTTGATAATAGTACCACGCACAACTTTAAAAGTCAACACTTTTTTTAACCTTTTTTGCCTGTTTTTTACACCCTGCCGTGCGTTTTTATGCTCTTTCCCCCTTTTTCTCCCTGCTTTTACACACTATATGTGCTCCATTATCTTCTATTACACTATATATTGTAGGTGTTAGTAATTCCGTCTTTTATAAACTTTTTTGCAATTTCTTTTGCTTTTTCTATATCTTTACGCTGAATTTCTATTCCAAGCACAAAAATTTCTTCTTTATTTTCATAAATTATTTGATTTTCTCCGTTAAAGCCGAGCATTTCCGTATTATACGCTGCAACAACACAGCCCGAAAACAATATTACAAATGAAATTACCAAAACACCCATTAGTTTTAAACTGTATAAAATCTTATTTTTCAACTTACTCACTTCTTAAAATCATTTTTTAACATTTCTCCAAGCGCTTTCCCGAAAAGGCGTCCTGAATAGCAAGCCTCATCAAGAGTATTTGCATCGGTGCCGACTTCCAAAAGAAAAGAATACTTTGTCATATCCATATTATACTTTCTTTCCGAAAACAAAATCGGTCGCATTATGCCGTTATAAGTTTGGGACATTTTCTTTTGAACTGCCAAATCGAACTTCAAATTTTCCTCCCACTTCGGAAAATCTTTAACTCTGCCGTATTCACACCCTGCTATAATCATCATTTTAGCAGCTTTCTTACCGTCAATTTTTACGGTAGGCTTTACTTTCGTTTTATTATTATAAGTAATATCATCTCTATGTACATCTATCGTCACTTTAATTGACGGATACTGTTCGAGATATTTTTTTATAGATTTCCTTGAAGAATCATAGGCAGAATTATAATCTTCATCGTGAATTTCTCTGTCGTGAATGACGCCGATGCCTGATTTTTCCAAATATTCGGCAATTTCGTCGCCCACACGAACCATATTCCGAGCAGTATCCTTGCATCTCATATCAAAAGATGCTGTATAATAACCCACATCGAGCAATGTATAAGCCTCTGTTGTATGGCTGTGATAAATCAAAACAGTCGGCTTATCTTTATTTGCATTGACGGACAAATCTGTTTTTTCTTTCATCAATTTTTTCAAATCTAAATCATAAAAAGACGAAGGAATTTTATTCTGCACTTCCACACCATCGTATTTTTCAAGTTTACCTCCGCCGAAATAATGTTCTTCGCTTGTTTTTCCGAGTTTTTTCTGTTTCTTGATTTCCTTTTTTTCTCTATCCATCAGCAAAGCAATGTCTTTCGGCGTTTTTTTAATGTCCGAATCGTCCTCGCTGTCCTTGGCTTCGACTCTGTTCATTGTTTCGGTTGAATTGCCGTCAGTCGATGAGGTAGTAGTAGTTTGCCCGCCGTCGTCCGAATTATTAACTGAAGATTTGTCATTTTTCAAATCGTTTCCCGAAATGACTGCCGCCGCAACATTTGCAAATGCAGTTGAAATCTCCGTTGATTTTCCGATTGCAAAAATCAAAAGAGAAAAAACAAGAAGAACACTCAAAATGCCTTTTAAAAAATCTGTTGAAGAATTTTTCATTTTGCACCTCTTTGTATATATAATGTTATAATATATAATATATATAAATAATAAATATAATTAATACATATAATAATCAGTATTTATAATATAAATATATAATCATAATAATATATACTTTTAAAAATAATTTTTATGCCAAAAGAGATGTGAGTTCGTCATAGGTGTAGTTTTGTTGCAACGCACAGTTAATCGCCATAGATACTATACGAGAACCGATAGTTGTAATTTTGTCGATTTCACGGGGCGTCACAAAAACTCCGTCGGCAGTTTTTTCTTCAACAATTTTCATTTTTTCGCCGACAATGACGGAAGTATCTACAACAGTCGGTATTCCGATTGAAACTACGGGAACGCCGAGAGTTTTTTCCGAAATTTCAAACCGATGATTTCCGACTCCCGAGCCGGGAACAATTCCGCTATCGGATATTTGTATTGTATTTCCCAAACGGGTACAGGATGAAGCCGCAAGAGCATCAACTGCTATAATGCAATGCGGATTGATTTTCGATACTACCGCCTCAATTATTTCTCCGCTTTCAATTCCCGTTTGTGCCAAAACTCCCGAGCAAACAGAACTGACGGAACGAAACTTTACTTTATCGCAAATATTTTCATTTTCTGCCAAATGCCGAGTAGCCAAAATGTTTTTAAAAACTTTCGGTCCTATCGAGTCTGCCGTAATCATAGGATTTCCGAAACAGGCAACAAGAACGCTGTCGTTATCCCCTACGGGCAGAAGCCGTAAAATCAAATCTTTCAGCGTTGCAACGGAATTTTCAAAAGAAAAAAACTTTTCAAAATTTTCAGCAACTTTGTATGTGATATATTTTCCTATCGGTTTCCCAAGTGAAAGAGAGCCGTTTACATTTGTAATTTCAACAGTTGTAATATCGCCCGTATCACGAATTATAACGCCATCAAGTTTCGTTTTTTCCTGTTGTTCATAACATTCAAACGCCAAATCTGTTCTTTTTTCCACATTTTTTACTCCTTTTTATGATATTTACAATAAAAGTATGCCCAAAAATAAAAAAACGCTTGCATTTTTCTTGAAACTGTGCTAATATATCAAGGCAAATAAAACAAAATAAGGGCGATTGCCTTTTTTCATCGCAAAGCTAAAGGAGTGAAAGAAATGCCAAACATCAAATCAGCTAAAAAAAGAGTAAAAGTTAACGCTGCTAAAACTGCTAACAACAAAGCTGCAAATTCAGCACTTAAAACAGCTATCAAAAAAGCAAATGTTGCTATTGAAACAAACGCTGCAGACAAAGCAGAAACAGTTAAAGTTGCAGTTAAGAAAATCGACCAAGCTGCTGCTAAAAACCTCATTCACAAAAACTGTGCAGCAAGAAAAAAGAGCAACCTTGTTTCAAAACTCAACAACGCATAAGTTTACAGTTAACGCACCGTGAAAACGGTGCTTTTCTGTTTTTACGGCATTTTATTACAGTCAAAATAATAAGTGAAACAGTAAATGAAAATGAATTTTGACTGTATTTAAAAATTAAATATTATCAGATTATTAACATTGCACTTTTATCTTGACTTTATGATTTTGTAATTATATAATGATTATATATTATTGAAATACATAGGGGGTTTATCAATGAATTTCAAAAAATTTGCTAAAGTTTTAGCAGCATTGATTGCACTCGCTGCAATAGGGGCTGCAGTTTACTACGCTGTAACAAAACTTTTTCCTAAAAAAGAAGTACAGTATTTTGACGATTCAGACTTTTTCGAGTGCGACGACGACCTTTGTGAAGTAATCGAGTGCGAAAACGAAGAAAAGCCTGAAGAAGTAAAATCCGAAGAAAAACCTGCTGAAAAGCCAAAAAAAGAAGACGCTAAAAAAAAGACAGCTAAAAAAGCTGCAAAATAAGCATCTAAAGAGTCAGAGTTTTTCTGGCTCTTTAATTATTTATCAAACTTCGAGGTGAAAATATGTATAAAAATGGTCTTGTTTTAGAAGGTGGTGGAACACGCGCTGTTTTTACAAGCGGTGTTTTGGACTGTTTTTTAGACAATAAAATCGAGTTTCCGTATGTCATCGGCGTATCCGCAGGCACCTGCAACGCCGTTTCATACATCTCAAAAAGTTATCGCAGACAGATAGATATTACTCTGAACTATGTCAACGACAAACGATATATGAGCGTTGAAAATTTTATTTTTAAAGGCGAATATCTCAACTATGATTGGATATTTGATGAGCTTTCATACGATTTAATGCCGATTGACCAAGATATTTTTGACAATGCAAACTGTCACTTTGTAAGCGTTGTTACAAGTGCAGAAACAGGGAAAGCTGAATATTTGACAGTGCCTGATGTTCACGAAAGAGGTTGTGTTGAACTCCGTGCCTCCTGCTCACTTCCCATTGCCACAAAAGGTACAGAGATAGACGGTAAACTATATTTTGACGGTGGTATTGCCGACTCAATTCCCGCAAAAAAAGCACTTGACGACGGCTGTGAAAAAATATTGGTAGTTTTAACTCAAGACGCCAACTACATTAAAAAGCCGATGGACAAAATTGCGCCGATTTTGAGAAAGAAATATAAAAAGTATCCAAAACTTGCCGACGCTATTTTGGACAGACACAATATGTACAACGGCCAACTTGAATATATCAAAAAATTGGAAGACGACGGAAAGGCGTATGTTATACGCCCCACACACCCTCTTCATTGCTCTACCCTTGAAAAAAACAAAGAAATTTTAAGCAGTATATATCAAGACGGGTATGATGTCGCAAAGAAAAGTATAGAAGAGATAAAGGAATTTTTAAAATGATATTAAAATATAAAGAATTTTCGCCCGAAATTGCGAAAGAAACATTCATCGCAGAAAATGCAACTGTTATCGGAAATGTTTCTGTTGAAGAAGGCTCAAGTATTTGGTTCGGTGCAGTTGTTCGTGGCGACAGTGATAAAATTTCGATAGGAAAGTACACAAATATTCAAGACAACGCAACCGTTCACACTGACAAAAATTTTGTAGTGAACATCAAAGATTTCGTAACAATCGGTCACAATGCCGTCATTCACGGAGCAGAAATAGGAAATAACACACTCATAGGTATGAACGCAACAATTTTAAACGGTGCAAAAATCGGCAAAAACTGTTTAATTGCCGCCGACGCACTTGTCACTGAAAATTGTGTTATACCCGACAATTCGCTTGCTATGGGTGTACCTGCAAAAGTTGTAAAAACACTCGGCGAGAAAGAAGCGAAAATGCTTGAACTTTCTGCAAAGGACTACTATGAAAAGTCAAAAGAGTATAAAAACATTTAATATTTAATTCCGAATATAAAAACAAAAAATCGCTGAAACATTGAATGAACAAGTTTCGGCGATTTTTATTATCTGTAATTGTATTTTTAATCTGTTTTTATTTTATAGTAAAACAATTCCATATTTACGCATTCATATAATAATGCGTACTTCATCTGTTTATTGACAATAAAAAAGTGGGCAGAATATCTGCCCATTTTTTTATTTCAATTTAGTTTTTTGTAGCTTTCAAAGTTTCTTTAAGGAACTCATCTGATACAGGGAAAGTCAAATCGTATGTGATTGTAAGGTTAGCTGACTTGTCTTTGATAACTGCGATACTTGCGTGCTGAACAGTTACAGCTGCGAGCATGTGATAATCTGCTTTAACAATTTCGCCTGATGCTGTATCAATTGTGATTGTACCAACACCGTTTTCATACTGAACCTTACAGTTTTCCTCTGTTGTTCCCGATGCCCATGAGAGTGCGCCGATACTTTCAACTACCGAGCCGATATCGCCGAGTGTATTGAAAAATCTACCTTGTGGGTCTGCACCTTTAGCACTCATATTTACAGCTTTTGGCTGAATTTGAATTGTAAGAGTACCGTCGCCGTTATCTTTTACATTTGCTGCCAATACATCTTCTGCTGTGAGCGAGCTTGTTTTGAATGTGTCAGCTGCAGGGTCTCTTGTATCTGCAGGTGGAAGCGGTTGAGGTGCTGCTTGGAAAAGACCGCCTACAATACCGGGTACCAATCCGTCGATCATACCATTGCTCTTACCTTCAATTAAGATGTCTCCAACCTGAAGTTTTTCTTCACCGAGGAAGTCGTACCATGTAGCAGTACCGTCAGGTGTTGAGTATGTAGCAGTTTTAGCTTTTGTCTTGTTATAAGCTTCAACATAGTATTTAACTACATCTTCTACTGTTTTAAATTCAATATTAGCATAAGTGCCTGCTTTGAACTCGTCAATTTGAATACTCTCGCCTTCAGCTGTTGCACCTTCACCGCCCTGTGCTTGTGCTTCTGCATTAGCACCGCCTTTTTCCCAAGAGCCGTCTTTTACTTCTTTTATAGCTTTAATTGTTCCGTTTGTTACATAGTTAATTTTTGCACAACCTGCAAAACACAATACTATTGTAAGTGCAAGAACAACCGCTACAAGTTTTTTGATTGATGATTTTTTCATTAGTGGGTATCCCCTTTCGCCCAAATTTTAGGTATGCGTAATTACGCCACATATTAAATTTATTATAAAACTGACAAAAAGTCAATAGTTTATTAAAAATTTCATTGATAATATTTAATTTTCTGTATAAAATTTACACACTTTCTTGTTTTTTTAAGAAAATTATGATAAACTGCAAGAGTAAACAGGATTAAATTATAAATTTGTTTATTATTTCATATTATATTACTCAACAATTTTTTAGGAGGATATGCTTCTATGAGATGCAAAAATTGCGGCTTTGAAAACAACGAAGGACTTTACATTTGTCAAAATTGCGGTTCTCCGTTATATGATGAAGACATGAGCAAAATTGCTCCCGAACAGGAGTATGAACAAAAAATTGCTCAAATTGACACAAGCGACGAAGACAAAGAGGCGGCAAAAAAGAAAAGAAATATCATAATCACTTGCGTTGCCGCAGTGCTTGTAGTTGCCATTGCAACAGCAGTGATAGTATTTGCCGTTAAAGGTTCGGGAAAAGAACCGACCGAACCGCAGACGATTTCACAAATATCGTCAGAAACAGAAACAACAAAAGACAAAGGTTACGAGTATTCAAAACCTAAAAAAACAACAACTACAAAAAAAGGAACAACGACAACTACAACAACCACCACCACCACAACAACAACTACTACTACAACCACAACAACTACAACTACAAACAAACCCAAACCGCCCGCAAAACCCGACTCCGACAACAACGGAGATAATACGAACAACGAAAACAACCAAAACGGTGAAAGCGGCGGAAACGGCGAAAATATCGACAAAAACGAAGGACAAGACGACTGATGACAAGACAAGAAAAGGCAACGGAATATTTTAAATCAGGGTACAACTGTTCGCAGTCCGTTGTGTGTGCTTTTGCAAATTTAATAGATATGAGCGAAAAAAGTGCCGCAACATTGGCTTCAGGCTTCGGCGGAGGTATGGGCAGGCTTCGTGAAGTTTGCGGTGCAGTAAGCGGTATGATAATGGTTGCAAATATTCTCTACGGAGAAAACTGTGAAAGCGATGCAAAAGCAAAAAAAGAACACTACGAGCGTATTCAATACCTTGCAAACAGATTTAAAGAAGAAAACAATTCTATAATCTGCCGTGAACTTTTGGGACTCGACATCAAAGGTGCCGACTCGCCTGTACCGTCAGCAAGAACAACGGAATATTACAAAAAAAGACCTTGTGCAGAACTTGCGGGAATTGCAGCAAAAATAATGGACGAATACATTGAACAAAATCCAATAAAATAAAACTGAATGGTACTTTTTAAAACACGGCAACAACTAAACTGTTTAAAGTTGTTGCTTGGTTTTTTTGCCACAATTTCAATACCTTTTTCGTTGTTTTTAAACATATTAACATATTAAATTTTTTTCAGAAAATTATAATATAAGCAACTAATAATTGATTAAAACAATTAATATTATAATTATTAAAAATTTACACTTGCATTTTAAAATGAAATGTGTTATATTGTTTTAGTCGAAAAAAGTAACTGACCTATTTGCGCTGTTAGCTCAGCTGGATAGAGTGACTGGCTACGAACCAGTAGGTCGGGGGTTCGAGTCCCTCACAGCGCGCCAATAAAACCACACAGACTTTTTGTTTGTGTGGTTTTATTTTTTATATTTTCCGTTGGTTTTTAGAAAAATGCAGTTATATATCATTAAACTGCAAGGCACATTGCCGACATATAAATTGAATACACACATTATAAATTATCGGTAATTTATTTGAAAATCGTAATTGAACTTAATAATTCACTGTGATAAAATAAATAAAAAAACAAAAAAATAAGGAGATTTAAAAATGAACAAGTTTATCAAAATTTTTACAGCCACAGTCGGACTCGCAGTTACTTCAACTGCTCTGATTTTAAGTTGTATAAAGGCGAAAAAGCCCAACAAAAACAAAAACATTGACCTAAGCAATATGGAACTTGTTTTTGAAGACAACTTTGACGGCGAGCTTGACAAAAACACTTGGGACACTTCGTGTGAAACGCCTAAACGACGAGGCGGTTATTGGGCACCCGAACAATGTTTCACAAAAGACGGAAAACTCATCATCCGAACCGAATACAAAGAAAACGGTGCGTATGGTTCAGGCTGGTACACAGGCACCTGTCGTTCAAGAAATCTCAAAGATTTTAAATACGGATATTTTGAGGTCAGTTGCAAAGTCCCTGCAGCACAAGGTTTATGGAGTGCATTTTGGATGATGAACGACTCTATGACAGGCGAATCAAAAAAATATGAAAACGGCTCTGAAATAGATATTATGGAGTCTCCGTATTACAATGACCCAAAAATGCATGCAAAATTGTATCGCAACACAACAATGCACACAATTCACATTAACGGATACGGCGACGAGCATCGTTCAAAAGTTTCAAAACAGTACGAAGTTCAACAAAATATGTATAAAACTTTTAACACTTACGGTGTTCTTTGGACTGAAGCCGAGTATGTGTTTTATATAAACGGAAAAGAAACTTGGAGAACAAATTTCGGCGTATCTCAAGTACCCGAGTACTTGTGGCTTTCGGTTGAAATTGCAGGAGAAAACGATAGTGCAAATCCTTACAACAAAAACAACAAATTCTGTTTTTCGGGTGAAATAGAGAAAAACGACAAAAACATATTTCCTGCCGACTTTGAAGTTGACTATGTAAGAGTTTATCAATTCAAATAAAAATTTGAATAAAAAATGCCCTCACTGTTTGGACTTATTAAAAGCTCAACAGCAGGGCTTTCTTGTTTTTTATTTTTTATATTTTCCGACGGCTTTTGCGAGAAAGTGCAGTGAAGTGCGTAAGAAATAATATTTACCCGTCAACAATGAACATTATATTTTACCGCTGTTTATGTTTTTATACACTTAATAAAACAATTAAATTTATTTTCATGGGAGTAATTTCAAAATGAACATCAGAATAGCAGAAGAAAAAGATATATCGCAAATCATTGAATTATTAGGTCAAGTGCTTCAAATTCACGCAGATATAAGACCTGATATTTTTATTCCCGACACAACGAAATACACAAGCGACGAACTTAAAAAAATGCTGAAAGATGAATCAAAGCCGATTTATGTTGCAACAGACGAAAACGATATGTGCTTGGGATATGCCTTTTGTCAATTAAGGGAGCAACCATTCTCAAATAATATGGTACAATTCAAATCACTTTTCATAGATGATTTATGTGTTGATAAAAAAGCAAGATGTCAGCATATAGGAGAAAACTTGTTTGAATATGTAAAAAATGAAGCAAAAAAAATGGGGTGTTATGAAATAACTCTTAATGTATGGGAGGGAAACACTTCGGCAGAAAGATTTTATGAAAAAATGGGACTTAAAACAAAAGAAAGACAAATGGAATATATATTATAATTGATAAAATGCATCATAAAAATAAATCGCATTTAAAAACCCCCTGTAATAAACAGGGGGCTTTCTTATTTTTTTATAATTTTTTTAAATTTTTCGACTTTATTTTCGAGACTTTTCCAATTTTTCGGATAACGGAATGAAAAATCAATGATATTAGGCTTAATGAGTACGCCTTTTTCACGGGTAAATGAAGTAAAACTTGACTTGCCGTGATATCCGCCCATTCCGCTTTCGCCTACACCGCCGAACGGCATTGAACTCGACACAATATGAAGTACCGTTTCGTTTACACAACCGCCGCCGAATTGGAGTTCCTGAAGCACTTGTTCTCTGTTTACTTTACTTGTAGTAAACAAATAAAGTGCAAGCGGTTTCGCCTTTTCTTTGAGTGATTTAATAAGGCTTGAAAGTGATGTATATTCTATTATCGGCAAAATCGGTCCGAAAATTTCCGACTGCATTACGGGATGATTTTCGTCATCAAGTTCGAGAAGCGAAAGTTCTATCTGTCTTGTTTCAGGGTCAGACTTTCCGCCGAAAACAACATTTGCACCGTCAAAATAGCCGACAAGTCTCTTGAAATGATTGTCATTTATGATTTTAGGCAAATGCTCCGTACTCAAACCGTTTTCGCCGTATGTGCTTAAAAGTTCTTCTTTCATTTTTTTAACAAGTTCGTCTTTGACGCTTTTATGCACATAAACATAGTCGGGTGCAACACAGGTTTGACCTGCGTTTATGGATTTACCCCATATAATTCTCTTTGCGGCAACATCTAAATTTGCAGTGGAGTCAACAATGCACGGACTTTTACCGCCGAGTTCAAGAGTAACGGGTGTAAGGTGTTCAGCGGCTTTTTTCATTACAACTTTTCCGACATTTACACTGCCCGTAAAGAAAATGTAGTCAAATTTCAAGTCGAGAAGTTTTGCATTTTCCTCTCGTCCGCCTTCAACGACTGCAACATATTCGTCGTCAAAAGCAATGTCCAAAACTTTCTTGATTACGGCTGAAGTGTGTTTTGCGTATGCCGACGGTTTAACAATGGTACAGTTTCCTCCTGCGATTGAACCAATTAGAGGCACAAGCGTGAGTTGGAAAGGATAGTTCCACGGCGACATAATCAGCACTACGCCGTACGGGTCGTGATATATTTTCGACACACCCGGAAATTGATACAAATCGGAAAATACATACTTATTTTTCATCCAGCCTGCCAAATGTGCTATTGTATAATCTATTTCTTTTTCAACAAAATTTATTTCTGTCAAATACGCTTCCACAGTGCTTTTATTGAGGTCTTTTTTAAGCGCTTTGAAAATATCGTCTCTGCAAATCTTAACTGCGTTTTTCAGTTTTTTTAACTGCTCCATACGAAATTCATAACTTTTTGTTGCTCCGCTGTTATAAAAATCAAGTTGACTTTTATGTAATTTATCGTATTCTGTCATACTGTTCACCCTTTTTCGTGTATTTTAAATTTATATATTTTAATGATATTATAACCACTTTCTATTGTCAACAAACCTAAAAATGTCGCAATATTTCAATATTTTTGTTAATTTTTTACTCTTTGTTTGTCATATAAATGTCAATGCCGAAACTAAAAAATCAATTATTTAAACCGAATTTTCAAAAAACTGCTTAAATAAATTGTTAAATCATTCGCAATATGGCATGATTTTTATATCATTTATTTTAGAAATAAACAGTCTGTCGGTCAAAATTCAGCCCTAAATAGTAAAAATTGAATGTTCGATTTAAAAAAATTCACAAATTGTTTTCTTTTTCTGATTTTCAATGTACTCATTTTCAAAAGTTGAAATAAAAAAACGAGTATAGTAAAATATATTTGATAATAGTTTTCAAATTGCTCCCAAATGACAATCGAAAATTATTAAAATAAAGTATAAATTTTCTTAAATATCGGTGGTTATTTGTATGACAGTATTAAGTTCATGTTCAGATGACAAACAAAACAACGAAAATCAAGGCAATTACTCAATTACAACTCATTATGATATTCGCTATAACACAGAACCTGTAAAATATATTAAAACAGAAAAAGATACTTTGGAATTGACATTGGAAATGACTTATCAAAGCACAATTCCTTTCACTTTGGAATTCGGTATAATTGATAACCTTGAACAAAGACCGATTAAAGTAAAAGAAGGAAACGAATTTCAACAAGACACTGTTTTTAGAATTACCCTGCCCGAAACGGGTGAAGAGTTCAAAACAAATAACATTACGGTACAAATCAATAAATTGGAAAACAAATATCACAATTTGATTTTTTGGATTAAAAACAATACAACTCTCCAAAATCACAGCATACGCGGATATCATTTTTTAAGATTAAATATAAACGGCGATAAAAGTGCTCTGAACAAACCCGACGATGACACAACATTACCTTTTACAAACAATGTAGAAAAAGAAGTGTTCTTAGAATTAAATCCGTCTGTTGATAAAAAAGGAAAAAATATTGAGTGTGAACTTCAATTCAACATTGATAAAATATATGAAGGTGAAAACTATTACGAATCTTATAAAAACAATTTATGCAAAAAAATGAACTTTGCTGTAATGGTTTTGGAAAACAATAAATTATTGGAAATAAACGGTTCAAAAAAATTTGCTTTCAGTTCAACTACAATAGAAAAAAACGGAAAAATCAAATTTTCGGCAAAATCAAACACTCTCAAAAATGAAGAGCTTGTATTTGTAGCAGTACCGTATCCTTTTATAAACTATGAAACCGCAGAACGCTACCAGATACTGGCATATAACAGTATTCCATATTATCAATATAAATTTGACGTAACATTTGAATTATCTTAAAAAGAAAGATAAAATTATGTCATACAAAAAATTTAAAACAATTCAAAAACACAGAGGTGTCAATATTGACACCTCTGTGTTTTTTCCATTAAATATCAACTTCCTGATAGTTGCTTTAAAAATGTTTTGTTTGAAATTTTTATTGATTTTTAGATATTTTTTATTGACAAACGATAAACTTTAGTGTATAACGGTGTTGAAAAGAAAAACAAATCACTTCAAAAAACATTTTTAACGGAGGTTGTTTTATGAAAAGCAAACATTCAATCAAAATCAGTCTTTTTATTATAGGAATATTTTGGGCAGGTGCGGCGTTTCTTGCCGTATTTGCTCCGTACTTTTTCAAAAACATATACCCGACCATGTATGACAGACCGAGTTTTGTACCCGTATTTTTAACGGTTTGCATATATATTGCAATGCCAATCGGTGCAGCGACGCTCGTTTCATTGACGGCAATTTTAAAAAACATTGAAAAAGGATTTGTTTTTGAAAGAAAAAATGTCGCATATATGTCAAACATAAGCATTTGTTGTTTCTTGGCGGCAGTTGAGTCTATGGCAGTCGGAACAATCCACTATTCTGTATTAATTTTCGGTTTAATGGCTTTTTTAGGCGGAATTATCATTCGTGTGATAATGAATGTATTTGACAAAGCAATAGAAATCAAAGAAGAAAACGATATGACGATATAATTTTAAGGAGTAAGTATGATAGTAGTAAATTTAGATGTTATGCTTGCAAAAAGAAAGATGAGTTCGGGCGAACTTGCCGAAAAAATAGGAATTACACAGGCTAATCTGTCTATTTTAAAAACAGGAAAAGCAAAGGCAATTCGTTTTTCGACTCTCGACGCAATTTGCAAAGCACTTGAGTGTGAAGTCGGAGATATTTTAGAGTACAGGAAGGAATAAAAATGGAAAACAATTCAGATATAATTTCTTCAAAGATATTGAAAACCAAAGTAAGTGATTTTTGGTTTACCGTTTCGACAATTATTTTTTGTTTTGCCACATTTTACATTGCATTTCAAACTGTTTTTGAAGTGGGAATATGGGGAACAATCACGCTGTCAGCATATATTATAATTGCAAAAATATTTTTCGACACAAAGAAAATAAAGAAAAATATGCTTATCAGAAACATTAGTTTTGTGTGCCTTTTGCTGAGTGTTTTATCTTTTTCGCTAAACTCTGCATTTATTTTTTACAAATATGTTATATGTATAGTTTTGTTTATGATTTTCGCCTCGACATACTCCGAAAACTCGCCCGACAGCACGAACGGATATATGCAGATTTTCAAAACAATTCAAATATCAATTTCAGGACTTTTTTCAAATTTAAAAGACGCTTTCAAATCATTCATACCGAAAGAAAACGGAAACAAAAGCAACAAAACAAAAAAATTAAAGGAAGTTGCAATAGGCATAGCAGTCGCATTGCCGTTGTGCGTTATCGCAATCGTACTTCTTGTTTTAAGCGACGACGCTTTCAGTTCACTGCTTAACAAATTGTTGTTAAATGTTGAATTATCGTTCAATTTTGCAAGCGTCGTACCGTCATTGCTTATGAGTGCAATATTGTTCCCGTTTGTCGCATCGTTTTCTTTCAGTATAAAAAACTCAAAAAACAAAAATAAAGATAAAAACCTGAAAAACAAAATGCAAAAAGTTGCACCTACCGTTGTGAAAACAATTATGGTACTGTTGCTTGCAATTTACTTCGTGTATCTTTTTTCTCAACTTGCCTATTTCTTTTCTGCATTTAAAAATATTTTACCTGAAAATTACCGTTTCACCTATTCGGAATACGCAAGAAAAGGATTTTTTGAAACAACCGTTCTCGCAATTCTAAACATTTCGGTAATGGCTTTTTCACTCATTTTTACAACAAGAAACGGCAAAAAAGTTGACAAGACAGTGAAAATTCTTTCCTGCATAATGTGTGGTTTCACGGCACTTTTTGTTGTAACTTCCATTTCAAAAATTGCAATGTATGTAAACAGATACGGTTTAACAGAGCGTCGTTTCGCCGCTGCAGTTTTTGACCTGATGCTCATTTTGTGCATAGTTTTGTTTGTAGTTCATCTGTTTGCACCGAAAGTTCCATACGCAAAAATTTTGATTGTAAGTTGTATGCTTGTCGTTTCACTCATCTTTTTTATCAGCCCGGCAAAAATCATTGCAATCTACAACACCGAGCAGTATTTGAACGACAATATCAAAACAATAGACATTGACCACTTGGACAGTTTAGGTGCAGACGCTGTTGTGCAACTTGAAAAACTTGCACTCAAACCGAAAAAACCAAACGACCTGATTTCTTATCAATATCAAGCAGACGCAAGACGAAAACTCGCAAATGCATTCTACGGCAAAGAGTATGTATATTACAGCAATGACGAAAATGACGGAGAAAAGTTTAAATATGACTCTCACGGCACTTTCAATCTGTCAAAATACAAAGCAGTAAAAGTTTTCCAAAGAAATGAAGAAATGATAGAAGAAATATCCGCCGACCCTAATGAAACGGAAGTAAGTTTATATTACTGACAACAAATGAAAAAGCGTTCGTTTTTACGAACGCTTTTTGTGTTTTATTTGACTGTTTTATTCTGCAAACAAATTTAACAACGGTGTAAAATAAACACAAAGGAAAATCCACAGTTTTCTTTTAAGCGAAATCTTAAAATCGAAAAAGTAGTTTTTAAGACTTCCCGCATTTTCAAGAACAAAATCTCTGTCAATCTTAAATCGGGATTTAAACTGTCTTACAGTCACTAAATAGACCATATTCGTAAGGTTGATGTCAACTCTTTTTTTGACCTTTTGAGTTTCATTTGCCGAAACATTTTGCACTGTTTTTTTCGCACCTAAACACGCAGTTTTGATATTTTCCTTAAACGGACACTTTGTCATACTGTTTTTGTGTTTAATGTAATTATAGAGTTTTTTATGCACAAAACACGCCTTTTCAACATGGTTCATATATTGAAAATTAAAAAGCATATCTTCGCACATAAAAACTTCCGTATCAAATCTCAAATTATTTTTATCTATAATCTCTTTTTTGAGCAATTTATTCCACGCATAACCCTCAAAATGCCCTATTTCAAACAGAGAAAGTTTTGCCATTTCGCAATCGGTAACCACTGTTTTATTGCTTTTTTCATTTTTGAATGAACAAACGGCAATATCGCAATCGTATTTTTCCAAATCGCCGACAAGACGGGTGTAAATATCTTTTTCAACCGTATCGTCAGAGTCAACAAAAGCAACATATTTGCCCTTTGCCATCGAAATACCTTTATTTCTTGCAAATGACAAACCTAAATTGTCATACTCTTTACCGAGTTTCACTCTATTGTCTTTTAACAAATATTCTTCACAAATCTTCAAACTGCCGTCAGTCGAAAGGTTGTCAATCAAAATAATCTCAACATTTTCATAATCCTGATTGATGATACTGTCAATACAATCTTTTAGATATTTTTCAGAATTGTGTATGGGGACTATCAAACTGAGTAAAGCATTGCTCATTTGCACTTTCCTTTGAATTTTTAAATGATTTTACTTTTAAATTATAACCTTTAAAGAATTTTATGTCAATCAAACATAATTTTATGCCAAATAAAAAACAAGACAGTAAGAACAATACCGTCTTACTGTCTTGATGATAATTAATAATTTTCTTTTCTGACTTCAAAATAACTTTGAGGATGATTGCAAACAGGACAGATTTCAGGCGCTTTTTTACCCATTACCAAATGTCCGCAATTTCTGCACTCCCACATTGTTTCTTCGCTTTTTTCAAAAACTTTTTGCATTTCAACATTTTCAAGAAGTGCACGGTAGCGTTCCTCGTGTGCTTTTTCGATTTCAGCAACCATTCTGAACCTTTGTGCTATCTCGTCAAAGCCCTCTGCCTCTGCTTCTTCGGCAAATGTTTTATACATATCTGTCCACTCATAATTTTCGCCTTCAGCGGCAGCCGCAAGATTTTTTGCCGTATCTCCGAGTTCTCCGAGTGCTTTGAACCACAATTTTGCGTGTTCTTTCTCATTGTTTGCAGTTTGCTCAAAGATTGCCGCTATTTGCTGATAGCCCTCTTTTTTTGCAACGCTTGCAAAATATGTATATTTGTTTCTCGCCTGACTTTCGCCTGCAAATGCTGCGAGCAAATTAGCCTCTGTTTTTGAACCTTTTAAATCCATACTGCACCTCCGATGCGACTGATAAATCAATTCAATTTAAAAATAAATATAAAACATTTTGAAAAGTAAATTAAAACATTTAAAAACCGTGTATTACCTTTTTCTATTTTGGCAACACGCTGCAAAACAGTTCACTGAACTGTTTTTCCCAAATCAAAGACTTGGAGCGTCTTGGCAAGAGATGAGGCTTTCACACTTTTTGATTAACCAAAGTATCTTTTAAGAAGTCCCTCAAATGCTTTACCGTGTCTTGCCTCATCTCTTGCCATCTCGTGTACTGTGTCATGGATAGCGTCAAGACCTGCTTCTTTAGCAAGACGGGCAAGGTCTGTTTTGCCTTGAGTTGCACCGTTTTCTGCTGCTACTCTCATTTCAAGGTTTTTCTTTGTTGAGTCTGTCAAAACTTCGCCGAGCATTTCAGCAAATTTTGAAGCGTGTTCTGCTTCTTCATAAGCTGCTTTTTCCCAATAAAGACCAATTTCAGGATAGCCTTCACGGTGTGCAACTCTTGCCATTGCAAGATACATACCTACTTCTGTGCATTCGCCGTTGAAGTTGTCACGAAGACCTTGTACGATTTCTTCTGAAACACCGTCAATAATTCCTACTTTATGTTCAGCAGCCCAAGCGAGTGCATCGCTTTCTCTAACTGCCATTTTTGCCTTACAGATAGGGCAGATTTCAATAGGTTCGTCACTTTCGTATCCGCATACCGGACAATAATATTTCTTTGCCATAATAAAAAACTCCTTTAAATTTTAATTTAATTATTTTTACTGCACTCGGCACAAATGCCGGTACAGCTGAAATCTTTCACATCGACCTGAAAATCTTCAAGCCCGCTTACTTTTTGAGCCTGTATTTCAAAATCGAAAACTTTTTTACAATTTTTACAATAGAAATGACCGTGAAAATCAATTCTGGCGTCGTACCTGACGCAATTTTCGTCTGCCGCCAAAGGAACTACAAGTCCTTTCTCCATCAGCGATGAAAGAGCGTTGTAAACAGTGGTTTTTGAAAAAGAAGGGTTATCTTTGACAACTGCTTCATATATCTCGTTTACACAGGGATGAATGCGATTGTCGTACAGAAACTGATAGACTGCTATTCTCTGTGGCGTCGCCCTAATCTTTTTTTCACGAAAAATTTCCAAAATTTTTTCGCTTTTCACAAATCTCTCTCCTTATTTAATTTGTAATCATTACTACTTTGTATTGATTACAAATTATTTATACCATATATTATTTTATTTGTCAATATCTTTTTCGATTATTTTTTAAAGAATTTCAAAAAATATAATTGCAAAGTGATTTGCAAATAAAAAAGGAGAGTATGAAAAAATGAAAATGAGTAAAAAACAAGAAAAAATTATGCGAGGCGTCGGTGTTGCAATGGCAGTCGGCTCGGTAATAGCCGCATCTGCCTCTGCAATGGGAAATGCTGACGGAAAAACTAAAAAGGCTGTCAAAAAAGCCGCAAACAATGTTGCTCAATTTGTCAGCGATGTAACATCTTTTATGTAAAAAAACGCCGACACCAAATGCAAAACAGCACAGCGAAACACGCCTGTCCGTCTTGCCGATGGTGTGGCGCATACATACTGCCGTAAAACCTACTGCAATTTTCTCTTGATTTTGATATTGTTATTTTATGATTATATTATAATGTATAGTAAATACCATTTATTATATTTATCTACATTTTAAAACCGTACATAAAGCACTCATTTATTTTTTGCAAATTCAAATACAATATCACACCTTTATTGTACCATATTTTTTTGCATTTTCAAGTCTTCCGTTTACTGCAATTTCACTCTGGAATTTTTCCTTTGCATCGCCGTCAAGAAAAACAGAATATTCTTTATTTTTAGAAATTGCCGCAGAAACTATTGCAACACTGTCATAGTCGTATCGAGGCATAAACGAAGCAACTATATTTTCACTTCCGTCAACAATCGAAAAGCGTGTGTTTTTCTTCTGTGATTTCTTTAAATCATATAATACGGAGGTTTGTTCGGCGTTTTTAAAAACATCAAGATTTGAGCCGACGGCAAAGCAGATGCCTCCGTTCAAAGAATATTCGTTTGCCGTCAACGGACTGTTTGACTTTTCTGTACTTAAAATGAGAGTTCCGCCGCTCATATTAAAACTGCCCGTAGTTGAAACCGAACTTTTTTGTGATTTTATATTTATCGTACCGCCGTCAATATTTATTTGAGCATCATTTTGCGCCGTTGCGTATATACCCTCTGCATCAGACGAAAAGTCATAGTATCCGCCCGAAACCGAAACTCTTTTGGCGTCGAGAGAAGCGTGCGTACTTTCTATATTAAAAACTCCTCCGCTTAAATTCAACAAATCGAGCGAACTAAAACCGTTTTTAGCCGTTTTTATATTGAACTTTCCGTTTGAAATATTTATATCTCCGTCGCACTGTACAGCATTTGAATACGAATTCAAATTTAAAACGCCATTGTTGATTGATACTGTTTTATTTGCTCTGATTGCAATACTGTCTTCATCTTTTTCACTGCAATCAATATTTATCGTGCCTTTTTTAATGTTGATGATTTTATCGGAATATACACCCGTTTTTCCGCATTTTATCGTCGTTTCGCCGTCTAAAAATGTCACGGACTGTTCGCAGTTCACACCGTCGTTTGCAGACGCAATATCTGTAATTCCGCTTGAAAACACTACATTTTTATCGCTTTCAATTCCGCCTTTATACTCCGTTTTTCCTTTTCCGGCAAAAGTTACGGGTACGCTCGTTTCAACACAATATTCGGATTTTCCTGCAATGACTTTGTTGTAACTGCCGTCGGACGAAATGATATATACTTTTTTGGCATCATCAATTTTTATCGGCGAACTGTCGTATTTTTTAATTACGGCATTGTCAAAAACTATTTTCACTTCTTTTTCAGGTGCACGGCACACAATTTTGCCATTTCCCAAATTCCCGCTGAAAATGTATGTTCCTTCTTTTTTTATCGTCAAAACATTTTCATCTTTTTTAATTCCGGAGCCGTCAATATTTATATCATTTTCAAAAAAGCCTATTTTTGTTGCCTTTTCTTTGTCGTACTCAACATTTACATCGGAATTGTCATACGCAACAACAGAGGAAATTGTACTTGTGTTTGTTGTACTGCATCCTGCAAAGGCGGCGCCGATTACAACACCCATAATAATACAACTGATTTTTTTAACCATCTTAATTCACCTAAAATCCAAAAAACTGATATTTCTGACTTTATCTGCTCTATATGTGTAATTATAAATTCAATGAATTAATTTAAGTGTAATTTTTTAATAATATTTTGTAAATTAATTTATGAATTATGGCAATAACACTTAACTTTTCCTTTAAAATAGTTTATATTATTATCTGTAAAAATAATTTAAATCCAAGAATTAAAGGACAATTATGAAAAGATTTTTAAGTATTTTTTTGGCAATAGCAATCATATTTTCTTTTGCGTCATGCAAAAGCGAAAAAAACGAAAATAATACAAACATTTCCCCACAAACTCAAAGTCAGACCGAAAGCAAAAACGGAATTACTGCACAAGACGACACAAAAGACGAAAGTGAAACTTCGTCAAAAGACGAAAAACGATCCTCTGCAAGTTCTGATAAGAGCAAAACAAAAAACGACAAGAACAACAGTTCAAATACAAATGCATCAAAAAAGCCTGACAACAACAATAATAGTGGTTCACAGAACAACACTCAGGCGAACAGTGAAGTAACAGGAGAAACACAAAAGCCCGAGCAAGGGTATATTTACTGCACGGTTGAAATTGACTGTTCGGACATTGTTAAAAACAAAGACAGATTTAACGAAAAGCAACAAGTTTTTTACGACAGATATGTTGACGGCAAAAGAACAATTTTAAGTCCCGTAACGGTAAAAGTAAAAAATAAAAGTTCCGCTTACAAGGCAACTGAACTCGCCTGCAAACAAAACGGAATAAAAATGACAAAGAAAAACAGCGGATTTGGTATATACATAGTAGGATTTGACGGAATTAACGAAAAAATGTTCGGAAAAACAAGCGGATGGATTTACTATGTGAACGGGAAATCGCCGAGTTTCAGTTGCAGTGCTTACGAACTGAAAGACGGCGACAAAGTTTCATTTGTATATACCTGTAACGGATAAAAATTATTTTTTACAAATATAAAAGATATTTTCTGTTCTTTTATTAATGTTCAATTTGTCAGTACAGATATATCAGGTGCAATAAATATCCACCCGCATAGCGGGTGGTTTTTCAGTTTCGGGCAAAGCCCTAA
>OFMH01000742.1_pt1 | contig 21048 bp, 19 predicted proteins | sample 1541761 | NCBI WGS metagenome assembly OFMH01 (sample SAMN04209249, study PRJEB22552) | human gut metagenome | biome: gut; material: feces | host: Homo sapiens | place: USA: Oklahoma
CCATAGGGATTCTTTATTCACTGACATGGAGTCAAATTGATGTTAAAAAAGAAATATAGATAACTAAAATTGACTAATAATCGCTAATGCAAAGGTACTTTGTCAAAACCTAGCGATGTGCTAACCGAGCTAAAAAAGAAAATTAAGGATCACAGAAACTCCGTTTCTGTGTCTCAAAAGTAGTAGTCGTTTACACTCCTCTACTTTTGGAAATTATAGTTTAGAGTAAATAACTATATAAAATTAGAATAATTTTTTAAAATATCTCTTGCAACCTCTGCAATATGAAGAGTACTTCCATTTTCAGCTACAAACTCCAAAGATTCTTTCATTTTTTCAAAATCATTTAATTCTTCATAAGCAAAAGCTAAATAGTATTTAGAAAAGCATCTACCATAAGTTGTATTTTGTATTTTAAATTTTTTCTCATAAAACTCAATAGCTTCTTGAAACTTATTATTTTCTTTTCCAAGTAAAACTTCAATCTCTTCTATCATAATCTCTATTTCTTTCAGTTTTATTTCAGGTACATATTCATATTTTTTATTATTATCAGTATAACTAAGAATAAAATCACCATTCTTATTCTTAGGCAAATTTTTAAGAGTAGTATATATATCTTTTAAATTTCCTAAAAATATTTTTCCCATTTGCCAATTCTCTTTAGAAGAATAAAAAATTCCAAGATTATAATTATAGGCTACATTAAAATAGAAATTCTCTTTTATTTTTTTCTCAGGAATCTTATGAGCTGTAAGTATAGCTTTTTCATTGTTACCAAGAGAAAAATAACCAACAGCAATATTAAGAAGCAAAAAATAATATTCAATTCTATTTCTTAATATTCTATTTTCTAAAAGTTCACTATTTTTTTCAATATATTTTTTAGGATCACATTGATAGATTAAAATATCTCCTATATTGTGTGTTAATTTAAAAATATAGAAATTTTTAAAAAAACTTATAAGTGGTATGGAGAATATAATTGCTAAAGTTACAGAGAGTATATAGGGAATATCTATTTTAAATAAACCATAGGCAATAAGAACACTAAATAATCCTAAAAAACTTGATAATATTTTCATAGCCTGCACCTAAGCTTTCAAATCATTACTATTAATAATAATAGCACCACTATTTTTCATAGTTTCAATAGCTTTTATAGAATCATCACAATTTATATTAACACCTCTGCAACCATCTTCTACAAGATAAACCTTATATCCTAACTCTAGAGCATCTAACACTGTAAATTTAACACAATAATCAGTTGCTAATCCCATAATATAAAGAGTATCTATACCTTTATCTTTTAACACTTTATCAAGATCAGTTTTATGTTTTTTTCCATTGTCAAAGAAAGCACTATATGAATCTACTTCAGGATCTTGTCCTTTAAATATAGTAAGATCTACACCTTTTAAATTTTTATGAAATTTAGAACCATACTCATTTTCAACACAGTGAACAGGCCACCAAACTTGAGGAAGTCCATTTAATTCTCCTAGTTCTCCTATATTTCCATTTGAATTTATAGCAAAACTTTTATGAGAAGCAGGATGCCAATCTTTTGTACCAATAACAAGATCACTATTTTGATTAAATAAAGAGATAAGTTTATTAGCAACTGGAACAACTAAGTCTCCATTTTTTACAGCTAAAGCTCCCCCTTCACAAAAATCATTTTGAATATCCACAAGAATTAATGCTTTTTTATTCATTAATATTTCCCCCTTTAGAAACATATTTTTAATGTATAGATATATTATAATATAGAAAGAAAGAGAAAGAAACAGTAAAAATTATAAAAGTTAATATCATTAAAACTCCTTGGAAATATTGACATCTATTAAAAAGTGTGTTAAAATAAACTGTTGTTTAAATACACACATCAGTTATTTCTAAGCCAGGTGTCCCAAAGGGATTGCTTAGTTTTGAGGCTGATGGAAGAAAAAACCAAAAATTTAGGAGGAAAAAATGGCAGTAATAACAATGAAACAATTATTAGAAGCTGGAGTTCACTTCGGACACCAAGCAAAAAGATGGAACCCAAAAATGGCTAAGTACATCTTCACAGAAAGAAACGGAATCCACGTAATCGATCTTCACAAATCTTTAAAGAAAATTGAAGAAGCTTACGCAGTAATCAGAGAGATCGCTGAGCAAGGTGGAAAAGTTCTATTTGTAGGAACTAAAAAACAAGCTCAAGAAGCTGTAAAAGAACAAGCTGAAAGATCAGGAATGTACTATGTAAACAACAGATGGCTAGGAGGAATGTTAACAAACTTCGCTACTATCAAAACTAGAATAGAAAGATTAAAAGAATTAGAAAGAATGGAAGCAGATGGAACTTTAGATACTGCTTACACTAAAAAAGAAGCAGCTAACTTTAGAAAAGAATTAGCTAAACTTTCTAAAAACTTAACTGGAATTAAAGATATGAAAGAAGTTCCACAAGCTATATTCGTAGTAGATTGTAAAAAAGAAACTCTAGCTCTTGTTGAAGCAGCTAACTTAGGAATCCCTGTATTTGCTATGATCGATACTAACGTAGATCCAGATCTAGTAACTTACCCAATCCCAGCTAACGATGACGCTATAAGATCAGTAAAATTAATCTCTTCAGTTATCGCTAACGCTATCATCGAAGGAAACCAAGGTAAAGAAGTAGAAGAAGTAGCTTCTGAAGAAATCAATGTAGAAGAAGGATCAGCTGAATAATTAACTTTTCAACTGTGATGTACATTATAGAAGATTTAATAAAATAAAATTTTTATTAGGAGGAAGAAAATGGCAGCAATAACAGCAAGCTTAGTTAAAGAACTAAGAGAAAGAACTGGTGCTGGAATGATGGATTGTAAAAAGGCACTAACAGAAATGAATGGAGATATGGATAAAGCCATTGACTATTTAAGAGAAAAAGGAATTGCTAAAGCAGTTAAGAAAGCTGGAAGAATAGCAGCAGAAGGATTAATTTTTGATGCTGTATCAGCAGATCACAAAAAAGCTGTATTAATCGAATTCAACTCTGAAACAGACTTCGTTGCTAAAAACGTAGAATTTAAAGAATTTGGTAAAAAATTAGCAGTAATAGCTATTGAAAACAACGCAACTACTCTTGAAGCTCTAAATGCAGCTCAATATGCAGAAGGAAAAACAGTTGCTGAAGCAGTTACTGATCTAATTGCTAAAATCGGAGAAAACATGAACATCAGAAGAATCCACGAAACTGTAGCTACAGAAGGATTCGTTGCAACATACAGCCACTTAGGAGGAAAATTAGGAGTTATCGTTGAGATGACTGGTGAAGCTACTGAAGAAAACGTAGTTAAAGCTAGAGACATCGCTATGCACGTAGCTGCTATGGACCCTAAATATCTAAACTCATCAGAAGTAACTACTGCTGATTTAGAGCACGAAAAAGAAATCGCTAGAAAACAATTAGAAGCTGAAGGAAAACCAGCTCAAATTATAGAAAAAATTCTTATTGGAAAAATGAACAAATTCTATGAAGAAAACTGTTTAGTTGACCAAATCTATGTAAGAGCAGAAAACAAAGAAACTGTTGCTAAATTTGCAGCACCTCTTGAAGTAAAATCTTTTGCTAGATATAAAGTTGGAGACGGAATCGAGAAAAAAGAAGAAGATTTCGCAGCAGAAGTTGCAGCTCAAATCAAAGGATAATATCAACAAAAGCATAAGGGGATGCAAATAGCATCCCCATTTTTTTAAAAGTAATAAAATACAGGAGGAAAGAAATGGATAAACCTTTTTATAAAAGAGTGTTATTAAAACTTAGTGGAGAGGCTCTTATGGGAGAGCAAGAATTTGGAATATCATCAGATGTTATCAATTCTTATGCTAGACAAATTAAAGAGATAGTTGAACTAGGAGTAGAAGTTTCAATTGTTATTGGTGGAGGAAATATTTTTAGAGGAATATCTGGAGCAACTCAAGGTGTAGATAGAGTAACTGGAGATCACATGGGAATGCTTGCAACTGTAATAAACTCTCTTGCACTTCAAAATGCTATTGAAAAATTAGGAGTACCTACAAGAGTTCAAACAGCTATAGAGATGCCTAAAATAGCAGAACCTTTTATTAAGAGAAAAGCTCAAAGACACTTGGAAAAAGGAAGAGTTGTAATATTTGGAGCAGGAACAGGAAATCCATATTTTACAACTGATACAGCAGCAGCTTTAAGAGCTATAGAGATGAATACAGAAGCTGTATTAAAAGCTACTAAAGTTGATGGAATCTATGATAAAGACCCTGTAAAATATTCAGATGCAGTTAAATATGACCGTGTAACTTATACAGAAGTATTAAATAAAGATTTGAAGGTAATGGACGCTACAGCTATCTCTCTATGTAGAGAAAATAAACTTCCTATCGTAGTATTTGATTCTTTAACAGAAGGAAACATTAAAAAAGTTATCATGGGAGAAAATATAGGAACAGTCGTAGTGGCTGATTAATTAGGAGGGAAAAGATATGACAGGACAAGAAGTAGTAAAACAATGTAACGAAAAAATGGGAAAAGCTATTGAAGCTACAAAACACAAATTTACAACAATTAGAGCAGGAAGAGCTAACGTATCTATGCTTGATGGAATTAGAGTAGAGCAATATGGATCAGAAATGCCTTTAAATCAAGTTGGATCAGTTTCAGCTCCAGAACCAAGATTATTAGTAATTGATCCTTGGGATAAATCTCTAATCTCTAAAATAGAAAAAGCTATCATGGCTGCAAATTTAGGATTAACTCCAAACAATGATGGTAAAGTTATAAGACTTGTAATGCCAGAACTTACAGCAGACAGAAGAAAAGAGTATGTAAAAATGGCTAAAGCAGAAGCTGAAAATGGAAAAGTTGCTGTAAGAAACATCAGAAAAGATGGAAATAACGATCTTAAAAAATTATCTAAAGATAAAGAAAATCCTATCTCTGAAGATGAAGTAAAAACATTAGAAGGAGAGATTCAAAAATTAACTGATTCTCACATTAAAATGATAGATGAACTTCTAGCTAAAAAAGAAAAAGAGATTACAACTGTTTAATTTAAAATAGTTAAATAAATTTTACCTGTATTCAAAATCTTAATTACTAAGATTGAATACAGGTTTTTTATTTCCAAAAATTATCTAATTATGTTAAAATATATATGGGCATTAATAAAAATTAGGAGGGAATAATATATGAAATTAAATCCTATAAAGTTAGATGGTGTTTGGACAGAAGGATATGCATTAGATTATTTTACAGAAAACAGTGAGTATGTAGGAGAAGATATTTTTGGTTATCCTGAGTTTAATGTTACATATAGTGAGATTGGAAAATCTCTAAATGAATTAAAGTATCATAAAGATTACACTAAAGCAGTTGAAATATCTGAAGAGGTAGTAAAATTTATAGTTGAAGAGTGGAAATTAAAAGATAAGATAGATGGAATAATCTCTGTTCCACCATCAAAATTTAGATTTATTCAACCAATGTTTCAAGTTACAAAATTAGTTGGAGAAAAATTAAATAAACCTATATCTTTAGATTTTTTTAGTAAATTAACACCTGAAGAGATAAAAAATCTTCCTGTTGAAAAGAAACTAGATCTATTTAAAAACAGTATTAGAAAAAATAGAAGTTTGACAAAAAAAGGAAGTATTTTATTAATAGATGATCTATATAGTACAGGAGTTACATTAAAAACATTGTGTGAGTTATTAAAAGAGGACAGTAATGTTGAAAATATATATGTGCTTGTAGTGGCTAAAAGTAGTAAAGAAGATTAAGATAAAATAAAAAATATAACAAGCTCTCATTTTTGGGAGCTTTTTTCTTTTAGAATATTAAATGAAAAAAGTGATAGAAAATGAAAAAACTGCCAATTGGCAGTTTTTTTATGGGAAATATTCAAAAGAAAATTATTTAAAAATTTAAAGATAAGAGAATGGAAATTAATTCCATTCTCTATATTTTATATTTAGAAATTAGAATTTGTAATTCCATCCGAAAGTACAAACACCATAGTAGTTGTCACTATCATAAGATTTTCCTGAATTTACTTGTTCCATATCTTTAAATTCATATCCATAGTTTAGATATACATTAAGAGATTCGTTAACTTGGTAGTTGTTTTTTAAATAAATTCTAGTTCTTCCGAAATCTTCAAATCTTGTTGCATCGTTCTTAGCTTTTTTCTCATTATTATATTTATCGTCAACAGTTAAAGTATGTCTAATTTCAGTTTGAACAGTTAATTTTTCTCCTTTATATAGTGGAGCGTAGAATCTTAATTGGTGTTCAAAGTTTTGTTCTCTATATCCATCTGCTACAGAACCATTAACAATTTCAGCATCAACAAACCAACCAAGTTTAATTCCATTATATTGAACTCCGATAGGGAAAATTTCTCCTCTCCAAGTATCGTTTTTATCATTTTTATAGATATCTTTTCCTGTCTTAGCTTCATACCAGATATCAGCTGATCCCCAGAACATTCCATGATTCCATGCTCCTCTAGCATAGTATCTATCATAATCTTTTTCAGATCTAAATCTAAATCCTAATTTATAGTTATCATAATTTTTCCAAGCATCTAAAACAACTCTTCCTGTAATAGAGTCAACATCGTCAGTGTCTACAGACCATCTTTTAGCTCCAATTACTCCAAAAGTCCAATCTTTATAAGCTAATCCAACTGAAGTTCCAAAATATACAGATTCTCCTATATCTTGTCCTCCAGAAGTATTTTCTATTTCAACTTCTTGTCCAACATTTGTAATTCTTAAAGCTGATTCAGCTGCGAATGTAGTAGCTGACATTACACCTAAAGCAGCTAGTAAAAGTGCTAATTTTTTCATAATTTTTTCTCCCTCCAGAAACTTTATATATTTTTTGTGAATATATTATGAATGTTTATTCATAATTTTTTCATAAAACTCCCACAATTGAGATTATAAAAGAAATTTCTTTTTTTGTAAAGAAAAAAAAGAAAAATTTATTATACATATTTTATATAATATGTAAAAAAATAAAACTGAATATATTGAAAAAACTCTAAAAAATCCTCAAATAAAAGTGGTTACGAGCACATATATAAAATAAATAGTTTTGTTATAAAATTATTAAATTATATCTAAAAATATGTGTATTAATTATTTAAAATGTTTTAAAAACAAAAAAAATGTTGACAACTAACCACAATAAATGTATATTTTACTTATGAACACGGGTACAATAAAAATTTAAAAATGGGGTTATTAAAAGTAGGAGGAATAATTATGAAAAAATTTGTTTTTGCTGCAATAGTATCTGCACTTGTTTTAACTGGATGTTCTTCAAATAATGTTAGAACAGCAGGAGTAGAAAGAAAAGTAACTTGGGAATATGCAGGAAGTCTTCCAGCACAAAAAGGATTTGAACACAATATAGGAACAGCAGGAGTATTATCAGGAGTACTTGAAGGAAAATATGTAGTAGTTGGTGGAGGAGCAAACTTCCCTTATGATTCAGTTTTAAATGGAGGAGCAAAAAAACTTTACTCTGACATTTACTTATTAGAAGAAAAAGATAATAAACTTGAAGTTGTTGAACATATCAATCTTGATAATGAAATTGGATATGGAGCATCTGTAACTGTTGAAAATGGAGTATATTATATTGGAGGATCAGCTAATGCTGATGCAGATAACGATATTCTATTCCTATCTATGAAAGATGGAAAATTAAATGTTGAAAAAGTTGGAGATCTACCATTTACACTTCAAAATGGAGCAGCAGTTGAACACAATGGAAAACTTTATGTAATGAGTGGAAAACAAGGTGGAAAAGCAACTAACAAAATGTATTCATATGATTTAGCTACTAAAGAAGTTGTTGAATTAGCAGCAGTTCCAGGACAAGCTACAAGAACTCAAGCAGTTTCACAAGTATTAAATGGAAATTTATATGTATTTAGTGGTGGAGATGCAATAGCATATACTGATGGATATAAATATGATTTTGATAAAAATGAATGGACAGAAGTTGCTTCTGTTGAACTAAATGGAAAAGGAATCTCTCTATTAGGAGCTAACTCAGTAAAACTTAATGATAAAGAGATGCTAGTTATCGGAGGATTCAATAAAGAAGTTTATGACAATGCAGTTGCAAACTTAGGATCATTAAAAGGTGAAGCATTAGCAAACTTTAGAGCAGGATATTTTGGAGCAGATCCAGCAGAATTCAATTGGAACAGAGAAGTTTTAGTATACAATGCTGAAGCAAATACATGGAAATCTTTAGGACAAATTCCGTTTGATGCACCTTGTGGAGAAGGACTTGCAGTAATAGGAAATAAAATATTCTCAATAAATGGAGAAGTTAAACCAGGAGTAAGAACACCTAGAATGTATACAGGAACTTTACTTGCTAAATAGACTTATCTGGAAAACAGGGAAGATTTATATCTTTCCTGTTTTTTTATTTTCACAATGTGTTAATTTTAAACAAACAGCACTTTTAATATTTAAAAAAAAGTAAAAAAAAAACATTGACAAAGATTAAAATATGAGTTATTCTTATACTAAGATATTAATGAACACGTGAACAATTTTTTAAGAGGGTGATTTTTGTTATGATTACACAAAAAGAAATTGCAGAAAAATTAGGAATCAGTAGGACAACAGTTGCCAGAGCTATAAATGGAAGTTCATTAATAAAAGAGGAGACAAAAAAAAAGATTTTAGAGTTAGTTAAAGAGATGAACTATGAAAAAAACTTAATTGGAAGTTCTTTAGCTATAAAAAAATCTAAATTGATATATGGCTTAGTTATTGAGTCAAAAAATGAGTTTTATACTCAAGAGATAATAAGAGGATTAGAAAATGCTTCAAAGGAGTATGGAGCATACAACTATAAAATAAAAATTCAAACAACAGATATTAATGATCCAGAAACTCAGATAGAAAAGTTAAAGGAACTTTTAAAAAATGAAGAGATAGATGGAATTATTATAACACCTTTAAATAAAGAAAAAATATATGACTTATTAAAACCTTATTTAGAAAAGATAAAAGTAATTTCAGTTGGAATTAGGCTGCATGAGGAGATACCACATATAGGTCCAGATCACAAAAAGCAAGGGAAAATTGCTGGAGCGATTATAAGTAGTTTACTTAGAAAAGATGAGAAACTTTTAGTTTTAGATAATGGAGATGACAGAATCTCATCAAAGATGTATCTTGAAGGATTTATTGAGAGAGTTGCAGAAACTGAGATAAAATTAGTGGGACCATTTCTTGGAAATGGAATTGAGAAGAGTATAGAGTTAATTAATGAGATTTGCTCCAAAGAAGAGATATCAGGAATTTATATAAATAGATATGCTCAAGAGATACTTGAGAGGTTACCTAAAAAAGTTTTAAAAGATAAAAAAATAGTAACCAATGGAATAAGTAAAAATCTAAAAAAATTGATAAAAAAGAGAGTTGTTATTGCCACAGTGATGGAAGAGATAGCAACTGAAGGTTATAATGCAGGAAAGAAGATGTTTGATATTCTTTATAGAGATAAATCCTATGAAGGAAATTGGGAAATATCTAAATCACACATTTTATTTCTTGAAAATTTAGAAGGGTAAAATTTTTTATTAAAATAGATTAACACTAAAAAGTATTATGGGAGGTTTATTTATGAAAAAATCATTAAAAGCATTAGGTTTAGGAATGTTATTTGGAGTAATGACAACAGCAGCACTTGCGGCAGAGTTTGATCTTAAAATGGGAATGGTTGCAGGAACATCATCAAATGAATACAAAGCAGCAGAATTCTTCGCTAATAAAGTAAAAGAAAAATCAAATGGAAGAATTGAAATAGCTCTTTTCCCTAACGGACAACTTGGAGACGACAGAAGCATGATCGAACAAATCGCTGGTGGAGCTCTAGACTTTACATTTACTGAAATTGGAAGATTCTCTATATTCTACCCAGAAGCTGAAGTATATGTATTACCTTATATGATTAAAGACTTTGCTCACGTTCAAAGAGCTACTTTTGATACTGAATTTGGTAAAAATCTTATGACTAAAGTTCATGATGATTTAGGAATTACAATTCTTTCTCAAGCTTACAATGGAACAAGACAAACTACATCAAATAAAGCAATCAATACTCTTGCAGATATGAAAGGACTTAAATTAAGAGTTCCAAATGCACCATCAAACTTAAACTATGCAAAATATACTGGAGCTGCTCCTACACCAATGGCATTCTCAGAAGTATATCTAGCTCTTCAAACAAACTCTGTTGATGGACAAGAAAACCCATTATCAGCTGTAAGAGCTCAAAAATTCTATGAAGTTCAACCATACCTAGCAATGACTAACCACATTTTAAATGACCAATTATATGTAGTTGGAAACATGACTATGGAAGAATTACCAGAAGATCTTCAAAAAGTAGTTAAAGATGCAGCAGAAGAAGCAGCTAAATATCATACTCAATTATTCGTTGAAGAAGAAGCTAGCTTAAAAGATTTCTTTAAACAAAATGGTGTAACTATTACTGAACCAGCTCTTGGAGATTTCGAAAAAGCAATGCAACCAGTTTACGACGAATACATTAAGAAAAATGGAAAAGTTGGAGAAGATGCTATAAATCAAATTAACGCAGTTAAATAATTAAAGTAAAAAATTAAGGTGGGAAAAAATGAAAGTGTTTGATAAGTTAGAAGAATGGGTTGGAGGAACACTGTTCGTAATAATGTTCATTGTTCTTGTAATGCAAATTACAGCAAGACAAGTATTAGGAACACCTCTTATGTGGAGTGAAGAATTATCTAGTTTAATATTTACATATGTTGGAATGTTAGGAATTAGTATGGGTATAAGAAGTCAACAACACGTATTGATTGACTTCCTATTTACAAGATTTTCTCCTAGAGTTCAAAAGGTAGTATTTACATTAACACAAATGATAATTTTTGTTTGTATTATCTTTATGGGGTATCTTGGAAATCTTTTATATCAAAAGAAATGGATATTTGAATTAGTTTCATTAAAAATTTCTGCTGGTTGGATGTATTTAGCACTACCAATAGTTTCAATACTAATGATGGTTCGTTTCTTCCAAGCATACAAAGAAAATTATGATAATAAAAGAGTATTAATTAGTCCATATGTATTTTTAGCTGCACTTGTAGTTATAGTTGGATTAATAGCTTATGATCCAAAAGTATTTAAAGTATTAAGATTATCTAATTACTATAAGTTTGGAGAGATATCAGGATTTGTAACTATTGCAGTATGGTTAGTAATGATATTTGCAGGAGTTCCAGTAGGATGGTCTCTAATGGCAGCAACAATATTCTACTTTGCTGTAACAAGATGGAATGTATTATATTTTGCTTCTGCAAAACTTGTAGATAGTTTAAATAGCTTCAGTCTTCTAAGTGTACCATTCTTTGTACTTACAGGAATATTGATGAATGGTTCTGGAATTACAGAAAGAATCTTCAACTTTGCTAAAGCACTATTAGGACACTATACTGGAGGAATGGGACATGTTAACGTAGCAGCGTCACTTATCTTCTCAGGAATGTCAGGATCAGCTATAGCAGATGCTGGAGGATTAGGACAACTTGAAATCAAAGCAATGAGAGATGAAGGATATGATGATGATATTTGTGGAGGAATTACAGCAGCTTCATGTATAATTGGACCTCTAGTTCCACCTAGTATCAGTATGATAGTTTATGGAGTTATTGCTAACCAATCAATAGCAAAACTATTCCTTGCAGGATTTGTTCCAGGAGTTTTAACAACAATAGCTCTAATGATAATGAACTATTTTGTTTGTAAAAAAAGAGGATATAGAAAAGCTAAAAAAGCTACTTTCAAAGAACAAGTAGAAGCTTTCAAAAAATCTTTCTGGGCATTATTGACTCCATTCATTATAATTGGAGGAATCTTCTCTGGATTATTTACTCCTACAGAAGCAGCAGTAATTGCAGCACTATATTCAGTTTTCTTAGGAGCATTTATCTATAAAGAATTAACTATAAAATCATTCTTCAAACACTGTGTTGAAGCGATGGCAATCAGTGGAGTTACAGTATTAATGATCATTACTGTTACATTCTTTGGAGATATGATTGCAAGAGAACAAATTGCAATGAAAATAGCTGAAGTATTTATGACATATGCAAGTTCTCCATTAACAGTTCTTGTAATGATCAACTTACTACTATTATTCTTAGGAATGTTTATTGATGCACTAGCACTTCAATTCCTAGTATTACCAATGCTTATACCAGTAGCAGAACAAGTTGGTATAGATCTAGTATTCTTTGGAGTAATGACTACATTAAATATGATGATAGGAATTCTTACTCCACCAATGGGAATGGCACTATTCGTAGTTGCTCAAGTTGGAAAAATGTCAGTAAGTACAGTTACAAAGGGAGTTATTCCATTCTTACTACCAATATTCTTAACACTAGTATTTATAACAGTATTCCCAGGAATCATAACATTCCTACCTAATTTGATAATGGGATAAAAAAAGAGAGGTAAATCAAATGCCATTAAGTGTAGATATGCCATTAGAACAACTAGAAAAATATAAGGGTATCAGCCCAAAACCTCAAGACTTTGACCTTTATTGGTCAAGGTCTTTAGAGGAGCTAAAAGAACTTCCAAAAAAATTCAGAATAGAGAAAAATGAGTTTGAAACACCATATTGTGAATGTTTTGATCTGTATTTTCAAGGGGTTGAAGATGCAACAATTCATGTAAAATATTTGAAACCTAAGAATATAAAAGAGGGAGAGAAGATCCCTGCAATATTAGAGTTTCATGGTTATGGTGGGTGCAGTAAAGACTGGACATATAAACTTCCATATGTAGCTTGTAATATAGCTGTTTTCTCTATGGAGTGTAGAGGCCAAATGGGAGATTCTACTGATAGTTTTGGAGTTGATAATCACTTTAGAACTTGTAATTTAATAAGAGGTGTAATGACACCAGAAAATTTATATTATAAGAAAGTATTTTTAGATGCTGTGAGATTGGCAGAAATAGTAATGGGATTTGAGTTTATAAACAATAAAAATGTAGGGACAATGGGCTATTCTCAAGGTGGGGGAATAGCTCTTGCTCTTGCAGCACTAAGGCCAGATATAAAAAGTGTTTTTGCTGTGTATCCATTTTTAAGTGACTATTTAAGATGTTGGAACATGGATACAGGAGCAGCTTATGAGGAGATCAAAGATTATTTTAGACAGAGAGATCCTCAACATAAAAAAGAAAAAGAGTTTTTTAATAATTTAGGGTATGTTGATATAGAAAATATGGCTCATTGGATAAGAGCTGATGTTACAATGACAACTGGTTTAATGGATAAAACTTGTCCCCCATCAACTCAATTTGCTACATATAACAAATTGGTTTGTAGGAAAAGACATCTTATATTTCCAGAGTATGGACATGAGGATATGTTAAATGGCTTACATGATGAAAATATATTGTGGGCATTGGAACTTTTAAAAAAATAGTAAAAACAAGGAGAAAAAATTGAAGATAGTAGGAATAGATATTGGTGGAACAATGATAAAATATGGATTGATATCTTTAACTGGAGAGATATTAGCTAGTGGAGCAAGAAAACTGTATATAAAATATTAGTCAAACTATGACAAATATATAAATATATAGAAAAACACTCTGCGTATATGGAAACATGTGCGTACCTCGGTTTTAATGCTAAGAATGCCTAAAGCCTTAAACACTAAAACATAGAGATGAAATAAGCTCAAGTGTGAATGTGGCGAAAGCAGAAAAAAGTTTTAAGGATACCATATGCTGAAATAAAAGCTTATAGGATTAAATAACTTATAGGTGCTAAGTGGTGTAGCAATGGCTGTTTAGCAGGGAATATCTGAATAGGATAACCCTCAACGACTATCCCTTGGCGAGGGAGTAAAGCCTCAAGCAAATGGAGGAAGAAAAATACCGACACTGACTGCCTACTAGGTAAAAGTGGACAAATAGTCTTTGCACGTCTTGAAAGAGAGTGGTAATTAGGGTGACCGAAATTACTTCAATAGAGTTGCGTCTATTGGAAAAAGTTATTGAACTTATAGTAAAAGTTGTACATTGACAATTTTATATAAATTAAGATTCTTCTGAACTTATGATATAATATTATCATGAGGTGAAGAGTATGATTAGAGGATATAGAATAAAGATATTTCCTAAAGAAGAACAGAAAAAGATGATACATAAAAGTTTTGGTTGTACAAGATTTATCTATAATTGGTGTATAGATAGAATATCTGAAAATTATAATAAAACTAAAAAAACACTAAGTTCTATTGAGTTACAAAAAGAGATAGTTATTTTGAAAAAACAAATTGAATACTCTTGGTTAAATGAAGTTAGTGCCAATATGTTGAAACAGGTAACTATTGATTGTAGTAATGCCTATAAAAGATGGTTTAAATTAATTAAACAAAATAATAATATTAAAGGTAAACCTAGATATAAATCTCGTAAATCAAAACAGAATTGTCCTACTAGAACTGATAGAATGACTTTTAATGGAAGATATGTTCATCTTGAAAAAATAGGTAATGTTAAATTATCAAAAGTTAAAATAGATTTAGATGGAAAATTGATGAATGCTAGATTAAATTTTGATGGGATAGATTATTGGTTATCTTTTAGTGTTGAATATAAAGATATTCAATTAGAAGAGAAACCAAAAACAGAACCTATAGGAATAGATTTAGGATTAAAAACTTTAGTATATTGTTCTAATGGAAATACTTATGAAAAACCTCATACTAAGATGATAGATAAAAAGATAAAATATCTTCAACGTAAAATAAGCAAGATTTATCAACCTATGATTGATTATTGTAAGGAAACGAGAACCAAGTTTTCTACTTTAAAAAAATCTAATAATTTGACAAAACTTGAAAAAGAACTACGTAAATATCAGATTAGAAAAACAAATATATTAGATTCTAATATTCATAGAATTACTTCTGATTTAATTAAAATAAATCCAGAAAAAATAGTAATTGAAGATTTAAATGTAAAGGGTATGATGAGTAATCATAAATTAGCAAGAAGTATTCAATCATCTAAGTTCTATGAAATTAGAAGACAATTAATGTATAAGTGTAAAAATAATAATATAGAGTTAACAGTAGCAGATAGATTTTATCCTTCATCTAAAACTTGTAGTAGTTGTGGAAATATAAAAGATGACTTAAAATTAAAAGATAGGGTTTATAGATGTCCACAATGTGGAACAATAATTGATAGGGATCTAAATGCTGCAATAAATTTAAGTAGAATATCTTAATTTATATAAAATAGTGAGACTGCTCTCACGAATTTAAGCCTATGGAGAGTTAAAACCACTTGAGTAGTCGCGACGAAAAAGAATTCGAAGAAGTAGGAAATATTAAAATGTACAACTTTGTATAAGTTTAATATAGCAGAGACATCAACTGAAGCCGATAAGGGAGTAGAAAATCTTTTCAATAAACTTGTAACTATAGTTGAAAGTTACTCAAAAGAGGAGATACTGGGAATAGCAGTATCTGGTACAGGACAAATAGATGGAAGTATAGGAAAAGTTGTTGGTGGGAATGATATTATCCCTGGTTGGATAGGAACAAACTTAGTTGAGAGATTAGAAAATAAATTTTCTCTACCTGCTGTTTTAGAAAATGATGTAAACTGTGCAGCATTAGGTGAAAAATGGCTAGGAGCAGGAAGAGGAGAAAAGGATTTTATTTGTATAACTATAGGTACAGGTATTGGAGGAGGAGTTGTTTTAAACAATGAAATCTTAAGAGGAGATACATGTGTAGCAGCTGAGTTTGGTCATATTCAAATAGTTAAAGATGGAATCCAATGTTTATGTGGAAAAAAAGGTTGTTATGAAAGATATGCTTCAGCCACTGCACTAATGAGAATGGCTAAAGAAGTAACAGGAAAAGATATGAATGGAAAAGAGATTTTTGATTTAGAAAAATCTGGAGATCCAACAATGAAAAAAATAATAAGCGAATGGGTAGATTATTTTACAGATGGTTTAAGCACAATAGCTTATATTTTCAATCCATCATTAATTGTGATAGGTGGAGGAGTAACAAAACAAGGAGATTATCTTCTTGATAAATTTAATGAAAGCTTAAGTTCTAAATTAGGACCAAACTTTAAAAAGAACTTAAAGTTAAAATTTGCAGAGTTAGGAAATAATGCAGGAATGTTAGGGGCAACATATTTATTACTAAAAAAAGTGGGAAGAATTTAGTTATAGATAGAAATAAAAAGATAAATATATTATCAAGGAGCAGAGAACAATGATATATGGAGAAATAAAAGAATTAAATCAATATAGAGGAATTTCTGAAAATTTAGACAGAGCTATCGATTATATTTTAAGTGGAAAATATAAAGATGGAGTTCCTGGGAAAAATGAGATAGATGGAGATAATTTATATTTTAATTATCCAAATTGTCCAATGACAAAAGAATTAAAAGATGGATTCTTTGAAGGACATAAACAATATATAGATATTCATGTTGTTATTTCAGGAGAAGAAAACTTAGGGTATACTCCACGTCCAGAAGTAACTTTAACAAAAGAGTATGATGAAGCAGGGGACTATGAATTATATGATGGTGAAGTAAAAAATATGTTCCATTTAACAACTGAAAGATTTGTTATGTTTTTCCCTGAAGAACCACATATGGCATTATTAAAAGTTGGAGAAGTAAAACAAATAACAAAAGTTATTTTTAAAGTTTTAGTTTAATTATATAAGCTAAGGGAGAAGATAAAAATGAGTAAATTTGAACAAGTAAAAGGAAAATTAATAGTTTCTTGTCAAGCTTTAGAAGATGAACCATTACATAGTTCATTTATTATGGGAAGAATGGCATATGCTGCTTTTGTAGGAGGAGCATCTGGAATTAGAGCAAATACAGTAGTTGATATTCAAGAGATCAAAAAAAATGTAGAACTTCCTATAATTGGAATAATTAAAAAACAATATGGAGATAACCAAGTATATATTACACCAACTATGACAGAAATAGAAGCTCTAGTAGCTGAAGGTGTAGATGTAATAGCACTTGATGGAACAAAAAGAGAGAGACCTGATGGAAGAACTCTTGAAGATTTAATGAAAGAAACAAAAACAAAATATCCAAATCAAATGTTTATGGCAGATATCTCTTGTGTAGAAGAAGCTGTTGAAGCTCAAAGAGTTGGATTTGATATAGTTGGAACTACATTAGTAGGATATACAGAGTATACTAAAGGAAATGATCCTTTAACTGAGTTAGAAAAAGTTGTAAAAGCTGTTTCAATTCCAGTTATTGGAGAAGGAAATTTAGATACTCCAGCTAAAGCAAGAAAAGCTCTTGAAGTAGGGGCTTATGCAGTAGTTGTAGGAGGAGCTATAACAAGACCTCAACAAATAACTAAAAAATTTGTTACTGAAATGGCAAAATAATTGAAAGATAAAGAACTTCTTAACATAAAGTTAGGAAGTTTTTTTATATATAATGATAATTTTTTATACTAAAAGATAGTATAAAAATCTTAAGTTTCAATATAGATTAAAGAAAGTTTATAATTATAGAACAATAGTTTAATAATTATATTGAGTGAAAATAAAAAAAAAGTTTAAAAAATTAAAGATATGTATTTTAAATTGACATATAAAAAATAATTTAAAAAAAATATGAAAAAAAAGAAAATAGTAGGAAGAAAAAAATTATAAAATTGAAGATAGAAAATTAAAAACTATACACAAAAAGAGCAAAAAATACACTTTAATTTTCTTGAAAAATTAAACTATATGCTATACACTTCATAGTAGATAAGTTTATTTTGTTTATAGAAAAGATAAGTGGGGACAATAAGGGTATTAAATAAAAATTTAAATAATATTTTGAGGTGAGAAATTTGAAAAAAACTAAAATCGTTTGTACGATAGGGCCAAAATCTGAATCAGTAGAAATGCTAAGAAAATTACTAGATGCAGGAATGAACATGATGAGAATGAACTTCTCTCACGGAGATTACGAAGAACACGGAAATAGAATAAAAAATTTAAGACAAGTAATGGCTGAAACTGGAAAAAGAGCAGCTATTGTACTAGATACAAAAGGACCTGAAATCAGAACTATCAAACTTGTAAATGGTGAAGATGTAAAAATCGTTTCAGGACAAAACTTTACATTCACTACAGATAGAACAGTTATTGGAGACGAAACAAGAGTTGCAGTAACTTATGAAGGATTCACTTCAGACTTAAAAGCTGGAGATACAGTTCTTGTAGATGATGGATTATTAGAATTCACAGTTACTGAAGTAGTTGGAAATGAAGTAAGATGTGTTGCTCAAAACAACGGAGAATTAGGAGAAAACAAAGGAGTTAACCTACCTAACGTATCTGTAAATCTTCCAGCACTTTCTGAAAAAGATATTAACGACTTAAAATTCGGATGCGAACAAGGAATTGATTATGTAGCAGCTTCATTCATCAGAAAAGCTGACGACGTAAGAGCAGTAAGAAGAGTACTAGATGAAAACGGTGGACAAAATGTTCAAATTATCTCTAAAATAGAAAACCAAGAAGGAGTAGACAACTTCGAAGAAATTCTTGCTCTATCTGATGGAATCATGGTAGCAAGAGGAGATCTTGGAGTAGAAGTTCCAGTTGAAGATGTACCAGTAGCACAAAAAATGATGATCAACAGATGTAATGCAGTTGGAAAAGTTGTTATTACAGCTACTCAAATGCTAGATTCAATGATCAAAAACCCAAGACCTACAAGAGCAGAAGTAAACGACGTTGCTAATGCAATACTTGATGGAACAGATTGTGTAATGCTTTCTGGAGAATCAGCAAAAGGAAAATATCCAGTAGAAGCAGTTACTGTAATGGCTAGAATTGCTGAAAAAATGGATCCATTAGTAAAACCAACAAACAAATGTGCTAACGAAGAAATCACAATAACTTCAGCAGTTGCAAAAGGAACAGCAGAAGTAAGCGAATCTTTAGGAGCAAAAGTTATAGTTGTAGCAACTCAATCAGGAAGAGCAGCTAGAGACATGAGAAGATACTTCCCAACAGCAACAATCCTAGCTATAACAAACAACGAAAAAACAGCTAACCAATTAATGATTTCAAGAGGAGTAGTTCCATTTGTTGATGGAAATGCAGAAAGCTTAGATTCATTCTTCGCACTAGCTGAAAAAGTAGCAGTAGAATTAGGATTAGCCACAACTGGAGATATCATCGTAGCAACTTGTGGAGAAAGCGTATTCAAACAAGGAACTACAAACTCTGTTAAAGTAATAGAAGTAAAATAATTTTTTAAGAAAAATTTTAAATAAAATTTAAACTATGGTATAATTTTGATAGAACAAAAAAACTAGGAGGTTTTTTAAAAATGACAAGAATAGCTGATGTAGTAGCAAGAGAAATCCTTGACTCAAGAGGAAACCCTACAGTAGAAGTAGACGTAATACTAGAATGTGGAGCAAAAGGAAGAGCAGCAGTTCCATCTGGAGCTTCAACAGGAGCTTATGAAGCAGTAGAATTAAGAGATGGAGATAAATCAAGATACCTTGGAAAAGGTGTTCTTACAGCTGTAAACAATGTAAACACTGAAATCAAAGAAGCAATCTTAGGAATGGACGCATTAGATCAAGTTGCAGTAGATACAAAAATGATCGAATTAGACGGAACTCCTAACAAAGGAAGACTAGGAGCAAATGCAATTCTTGGTGTATCTTTAGCATTAGCTAAAGCAGCAGCAGAAGCATTAGGAATGCCTCTATACAAATATCTTGGAGGAGTAAACACTAAAGAATTACCTCTACCAATGATGAACATCCTTAACGGAGGATCACACGCTGACTCTGCAGTTGACGTTCAAGAATTCATGATCCAACCAGTTGGAGCAAAAGATTTCAAAGAAGCTATGAGAATGGGATGTGAAGTATTCCACCACTTAGGAAAACTATTAAAAGCTAACGGAGATTCTACTAACGTAGGAAACGAAGGTGGATATGCTCCTGCTAAAATAAACGGAACTGAAGGAGCTTTAGACCTTATGGTTGAAGCTATCAAAAAAGCTGGATATGAACCAGGAAAAGATATAACTTTTGCAATGGACGCTGCATCAAGTGAATTCTGTAAAGAAGTAGCACCTGGAAAATTCGAATACCACTTCGAAAGAGAAGGAGGAGTTACTAGAACTTCTGAAGAAATGGTTGAATGGTATGCAGGACTTGTAGAAAAATATCCAATCAAATCTATCGAAGATGGATTAGGAGAAGACGACTGGGCTGGATGGCAACTATTAACAGCTAGACTAGGAGAAAAAGTTCAACTAGTTGGAGACGACCTATTCGTAACTAACACTGAAAGACTTAAAAAAGGAATTGAATTAAAAGCTGCTAACTCAATCCTTATCAAACTTAACCAAATCGGATCATTAACTGAAACTCTAGATGCTATCGAAATGGCTAAAAGAGCAGGAATGACTGCAGTTGTTTCTCACAGATCTGGAGAAACTGAAGATGCTACAATAGCTGATATCGCTGTTGCAACAAATGCAGGACAAATCAAAACTGGATCAACTTCTAGAACTGATAGAATGGCTAAATACAACCAATTATTAAGAATAGAAGATGAACTAGGAGCTACTGCTCAATACAAAGGATTAGATGTATTCTACAACCTTTCAAAATAGTTTAAATTTTAGGGACTGACATTGTGTCAGTCCTTTTTTTCGTCAATAAAAACAAAAAAATAATTTTGTAACATAAATGACATATAAAAAGGATAGAATATTAACATAAAATCCTTTTAGAAAATATTAATATTACACACGAGAAACAAAGAGCTGGAGTAAAAAATTCAGCTCTTTTTATTTTAACTAAAACTATAATTAATAATCCTAATAATTAAAGCAAAAATAGATTATCCCTAACATCAAGTTGACGTAATTTGGAAGTGAATATTAGAA
>OFMH01000745.1_pt1 | contig 20907 bp, 18 predicted proteins | sample 1541761 | NCBI WGS metagenome assembly OFMH01 (sample SAMN04209249, study PRJEB22552) | human gut metagenome | biome: gut; material: feces | host: Homo sapiens | place: USA: Oklahoma
ATATTTTCGTACCTTTGCACCCGTAATCAGGCAAGTAAAGTCTGGTTGCGGGCGTGACTACTTTTTTCACTATTATTCTGCAGGCAGATGGAAAAGCCTAAATCGGGTGAAAGTGCAATAAAAATCGTCGGTAATGAACTTTTAACACTTAATATGCTGACAACTCAGAAAAAATGTTTATTTTTGCATTTATATTTTAGCTATTTAAAGGAGAATTTATGAAAAAGTATTTAATATTAATGCTATGCCTGCTTTCTTTGAGGGGTACAGCTCAGAATAGATACGAGGACTTGGGCAATGGTACGGTTCTCGTACATAGGAATATTCCTTCATCAACATCTTCTTCCAAGAATACGAAGGTAACTTCAGTACAGCATTTGCATTTTCAGGGAATCTCGTTGAATACATCATTTCGAAATTTCCTCAAGTATTTGCGTGCCAAGCATTTCTATGTCGATGTTCGTGATGAGTCTGATTATTGCTATATATCGGGGACTGTATGCGGTATCCCGGATTTCGACATATCTCTTGTGGGAGACTACAGTGATGATGGCATAATCCATGGCGTGACGGCCAGCAAGTCGTTTCCTGATGTTGAGTCGATGTATGCGGCATCGGAGTGTATTTTAGGCAAGTTGACCAAAGCCTATCCTCGCCATGAAGGTGCAGCTGTTTCCATGGTGGATGAAAACCGCAACGCGATAGATTTGTGGAACGTTGATGTTTTTAACGAGGAAGGCGCTTGTATCGGTATGCTTTATGTTTTTGCCCAGGAACCTGATGGTGCAGGAAACTGTAAGATTACCATAGAGTATAACGATTTTGTTAATTCTTTGGCTTCGGATGCTTATGACTATAATGTGATTGGCTACGGCAGACCGATAGATATTAGCGAGTACGTAAAGCCCACACTTGATGCATGCACGATGGAAGTAGGCAGTGCATTCTTGAAGTTCACCTGCCGTAGGGGCAACAATGTTTATGAAATGGTAGCCTTTGGTGAAGACAGAAGCAGCATCTTGTATAATTTGTTTGTAGATAGTAGTAGTCGTGAACTCAACAGAAAGATCATGAATGCCTATTTTGCCGAGAATCTCAGAGTCTATAATGGCATGTACCAACAGTGCTTTCGATGATATTAGTTACAAGGTAGTGAGTGCGAACTTTAGCACCAACAATAGTCTGAAGAAAGAACCATCAAAGGGAGACATTAACGAGTTTAACGAGAAGATATTAAATAGTAAGACGAATGCCGATATGGGTTGGACGCTCTTGGAGTATTTGCTCAAGCATAAGGCTACTCGTTCAGGTTCATCTACAAGCCAGAAGTATCATTGCAATGGCTTGGAGTTTGACAATCCTGCCGATATGGAGGACTACAAGAACGCTCAAGGTTTGAAATAGTTTTTGCAATATGTTGTAGTAAGACGGTTACACTAAAAATGAACAGAAGAGATGGGCGGCTCGTCAGGTATATGCTTTCCATTTCTTCTATATTGCTTGTATTTATTTTTCTGATGAAACTCCTTCCTTGTCTTAGCCATAGCTTCCGTAGCCCTATCGTGGGTTTCTATCAGCAGTGGGCTTTTGTGGTATTGCACAATCTTGACCCCGACGCCACCTATCCAAACGTAATATGTAGAAGTATCTTGTGTCATAATTATTTTATCTTCAATGTCCGCAGATATTCCTTCTGCTCGGGCGTGATTCTGTAGCTCTCGATGGCCTTCTGGATGGTCTTGTTGTGCGTCCAGGGAGCAAGGCAGCGTTGCTCGATGTAGGGAATCGTTGCGTCCCATTGCTTGGCAAGAGCCGTGGCGAAGAACCAGGCTATCATCATCTTTACGTAATACTCTTCGCTCCTTACAGAGACTGGAATTTCAAGATATTCTGCCTTGAAGTCTTTATCCAGAGAATGAGACATAAGTGCCTCTGTTTCAAATTGATAAGTATAAACGTGTGACGATTTACTCCAAGTCTTGATCTTTGCCAATAGTTCCTTCTTGTGTTTGGCAAACACCTTCGGAGACATGATGTCGCAAACCGCCCAGTTGTCCACGAAAGGCAGGAAACTGTCTGTAAGACGAATGCATTCTTCGTAGTCCTTCACCTCGGAAATGAGGAGACCGTGAAGCATGTTCTCATCGTAGTATTCGTGAGGAAGCTGATGAAGGAAATCTTTTCATTCTGCTTCCTTTGTAAATTCTTTTGCGAACTTGCGGAGCACAGGTACATGAATGCCTATGAAACTCTCCATAGGCACTTCCGGTGTCAGTTTAGCTTGGAAAGCAGCATACTGCTTATCCTGCATGGCGAACAGCCTTTCTTGAAGTGAAGTCATATCAGGACTAAAGGGAATGTTGTGATCCAGTAAACAGTCAGCGATGTGTTTAAGACTTGGTTATAGAGCCTATATTTCGTCTCGTGAAACGCCTTGATTTGTCACCCAGGATTCCATCAGTGGAAGAAGTCGTTGCTCTACTTCATTGATCATATCCTTCGCACCTGCATATAAGGACTCTTTATCTTCATTCATATCTATGACAAGTCTATAGCCACCAGTTTCGCCCTTATCCCATTCTATATAAAGTTCATGGCCATTAGCACTGAACACAACACGGAATGGGAAATCGGTATGATAACAATAGTAAACTAACTTTACTTGCGAATCAATCTCTTGACGACTTTCATAGCTTGGACACCATGATTGATCAGCTATGAGCTGGTATATGTACACCAACACAGAGTCATGGCACTTGCTTGCAAGTGTGTAACCTTCTGCCACAATCACATGTCCTTTAATCTCACCCATGATATGCTTCTGGTTCTTTTCATATATCATACGTGGATTTTGACAAATTGCCCATACCCAGTTTTTAATATCTGATTGTGCCATATTTAATACAAGTCCTTCACAATAGTCTTTGATGGTTTTATTTCCATCAGCAATCCAACCATCAATAAATTCTTTGTATATTGCGCCCTTCGTGTTATTCGCATTATCAGAACGCAAACAGCGTTTTACACTGTGGTATCGTCCTTTGTTGAATTCAAATAATTTGCAGTCTGCTCTCCACGCATTCTCATTATAAGCATGCATTGCGGCAAACAACATATACCAGCCAGTTTCATTAGGATCTTTGCCATAATGAATGAGTTGTGAAAGTCGTTCCTCATATATTTCAAACTGTGTCAAATCGCCTTTAGACCAATCAAGAAGAGCACGTATCTGACCCCAAAGATACTCATTGGCTTGAGCCTTTAAAATCAGTGCGCGCCACTTATCAGCATCATTGGTTTCACCTGATGCATAGAGTTTGGTCTTCTCTATTTCCTCCTTCAATGAGGCATTATCGATTTGCTTGTATGTCTTTGATATACGACTGATAGCAAGAGGTACATCTGTAACGTTAGTATTGAAATTCTCGTCGATCAGTTGTTGCAAAGATTCTACAACAGCAACAAGTTTCCACTCTTTATCAATGAGGTCATTGTTATTGTTGTTACTTAGCAAATTACGTGAGAAACGAGTCCAATCCTCCAACAAAGAGATATGGCTTGCATCACCGTTTCCGGGATGTTTCCTCAAGAAGAGAATCAATCCGTACCACATCGCCATCAAATCACGTGGGAATTTTTCATCAACCAACAGTTGGAAATAGCTGATATCTTTCTTATCACCATCCCATGAGACCAGGTGGCTAAATTTTGCAGTTATATCATCCTCGGATTCACCTTTAACATCGAGAACAATAAGATGTTGAATATCTTCAATAAGTTGTTGGAAATCAATACGCACTACATCGTTAGGGACTTCGCTACGTTCTTTGTCGCTTCGCCAGTTTGCAAGCTGATCTTGATAAGCTATGAACATGTCGTTCAATACGTCAGCATTAAGCCTCTCTGCACGACTTCTTTATTCTGTTTCACCAGATTTAGCAAATAGCTGCATGCCAATAAGTCTAAGAATTAATCGCATCATATATGTTTCCACTTGACGTGCAGCTATGATACGAGCTTTCTTATCCTCATCAGAATTAGTTGCATGTTCCACCATGGTATTGCTGGCATATTTCTTCCAGAAAAGGTCCACCCAATTGCCGTCCATCAACCCACGCCATTGCTTTTCTGTTTCAATAAGCAGCTGTAGCTTCTCTGCGTCATGCTCTTCTGCCTTTTGCAATTGTATCTCTTCTTCAAGAGTAGATTTCATTTTATCGAAAGCTCCCAATTGTTTGCCACGTGCATTCATTTTGATATAGAGGTCATCAGACATACCGAGGTCTTCCAACTCTTTAAAATCAAATGTAATATTATCGAGGCAATCTTGTGCATGTCCTATAGCATTTGTATCTGTCCAATCAAAATCGTCTCCCATGCTCTTGATAATCTCATCTATCATGACGAGCATTGACAAAACAGAGGGGTCAAAACGCCATGACCACTTAAACCAGTTGCGGTCTTTAATAATTCCGCTAATGGTTTCTTCCTTCAAACAATCAGGGTTCAACTCCTGCCTATTTTCAGAAGCTAAAGATTTTAATTCTTGATTCTTTTGCACATTCTCCTTTGCCTCAAGAATATAGTTGATGGCGGTGTGGTGTACCAACTCATCGCAGAATTCTTCAGTTGTAGCACGTGTTATATATGTTAAGGCCGCTTTATCATCTTCGGTCTTAACACATGCAACATTTAATATCCAATGTAAGAGGAACAGAGTCGTTAGACGCTGCTGACCATCAAGAGGTTCAAAGGCATTTTGGCTATTAACAACCTGTTGACTGCCATAGATAAAGTCCAACTTTATGCCACTTTCTTTGCCCTTGACAACCAGGAGCAGACTGCGTACGAAATTCTTGCGAATATCGTCTACAGTTGATGTCTTGCGTCCTTGAACATAGTCGCGTTGAATCTTGGGTATTCTTATGCGCCAACTCTTACACAGTTCAGAGAAGGTGTGAATGTCCCGTATATTGTTTGAACTTGTATTATTCATGAGATTTCTTTATATGTTTGTTTCAAAAATTGGATCTACCACTTTGTGAATTGCTGCTAGATAGTTGTCTTGGTCCTGCTTGTTCCAACGCATAGAGTCTAGGAATGAGGCCGAGGAATTTGAATTTGTATAGAACTTTAAGAACACATTTTTTGTACACATAGGGACAAACTTGTCACCCCTCAGGTCAGTATCCATTACACACTGGCGCTTATAGGGGAAAGGAGCATCCTGGTAGCTGCGGTTCAATGCTGTATCTAGCAAAGTCAGATTACCTAGCGCATGCTTGTTTCCCTGCTGTTCGCTAATTTTGCCAGAATAATGCTCTACGACTTTGACATAGAGAGTAGGATAAATACTATCAAGTCCCTTTACATCCTTGTCCTCTATAGCACCATTTTCCGTTTTCTCGCGGACAACACTTGTTAATTCTTCGGCAAGAGCTTTAGCTTCCTTTTCATTTGGTATTGCATGATGCTCCTTCATAAGAATGTCACTCGTGAGTCTCATCCAACGAAGGCGGTCTTCTGAAGCACGAAGTCCCGTAGCTTCATTCTGTGAGTCAATGTGTTCTATATCCCATTCCTCTTTTATGTATGAATGGAATGGGAATCTTTGATATTTTGTCTGCTTGTATGTTTCAACGTTCATCAAAAGTAGCAAACCTCTGATGTCATTATTGCCATTGTAGGTCCAGCCATCTATATCTTCTGGTCTAACAGCAGTCATCTCATTAAACGTTTGTGCCATGAGGCGTTTAAGTGCAGTTTCTATATGTTCACGAGTCCAAGGCTTGATTTCTTCACCATTCTCATCTTTCTTTGCTTTCTCGATGCCTGTAACAATGTCATGCAGAGTCTTACCCTGAGTAGTGAGGAAACCAACGTAATGGTAATACATAGAGTCTTCGTACCATGCAACCAACGTGTCATACATACGCTTCACTTCAAGCCACGCCTCACGCATGGTTTGGTGAGTTAGCTTTTCCCACAGTGTATCTAGTATCACATCTTTACCAGCCTTTAACTCAAAGTCGTAAAGGTTCTGAAATTTACGATATGAGAAGTCTGCATCATCTTCATCACCCTTTTGAGTCATGAAGTCGAACAGAATGTCGATACGGTCTTGATATTCTTTTCCGCCACTAATAAAAGCCCAGAAACTTTCGTCCTGGAATTGTCGTTCCATATAGTTCCAGTCTATAGCTAGTTGCTCACTAGAATACTCCTTGGAATGTTCGGCATCCATGATAAGCAAAGCTTTGATAAGCTCAGCATTTGTTAAACCTATTTTTCCCTTATTTAGACGGTTGAAGATACGAATGCTATCAAGATCTTGTGAATCTTCGTTCACAATATATTTGATGAAATGAGCCTGCTTATCCGAATCTTCAAGGATTAGGCAGCTCTTGATCTTGTCTGCAGCATCAGACAAACCTAATGCCCCAAACCATTCTTCGATTGCCTCTTTTGCTTCAAAGAGGTAGTAGCTATCGATATTGTCCTCACACTTAGGGTTTTTGAAATCAAGCTGAGGGCGAATAGCATAGGTGATGTCGTAGATAGGATGTTCATCAAAATATTTTTGTTCAGAACGTTTGAGTTCATTTTCAATGATATACTGCAACAACAGGTACATTGTTGTCAAACGTTGTTGGCCATCCAGAACTTCCCAACCATCAATATTGTTGCCGTCAGCGTTTTTCCACGAGGCTTTCTTTATAACAATAGGTTGCAGATGGTAACAGCAGTTCTTGCTGTTACCATCTGTAACAAATTGGCGCAAGTCATTAAGCAGGTCTGTTACCTGCTTACGTTCCCAGCGATAGCCTCGCTGATAAGATGGTATAATAAAGTGTGGTGCCTCTTTGATGAGGTTTGCCACAGAAATTCTATCGAAGTTACTCATTTCTGTACTAACTGAGTATGTTTTTACTTTTCCTTAATTCCGCAACACTATTATAAATTAAACTTTTTAAGTCCCTGAGCAACAAAAAGTTGCCCATGGTCTTGTCATGTCGAAGAATTCACTTATCTTAGTGTTGCGAAAAGAAAACAAGAAAATCCAACGATAGATATGGCAAAGATACAAATTTAATCTGAGAAACTCACTCTTTTTGGAGGAAATTTTCAATCATCTCTCGTCTTTAATATTTTTTTAAGATAGGTACTTGCGTATAAGAAACGAGTAAGAAGTGAATTGTGGGAAAACTCAAAAATCCTCTGATAAGATTCCTGGGGAGTGCGGTTGCATTGGTAAGCCTCCCTGCCATAGAGATCTTCGGGAGTATTGAGCAGCGACCAACCCCAGCCATATTCATGATTATGCTTGTCGCGAGGATAGATGAAATCCTCGGTTACGATGTAAGTCGCCATTTCCAGTCGGGTGAGATAACTGTCAAACTTACTTCTCATTCCCTTGCCCGTGAAACCGCAGGCAGCTCGAAGTTCCCTTGTAATGAGACTGCCCGATGATTGAAGCGTGCTGAGAATGGCTCCTTCTATCGAGTCATCATCTGGACGGGGGTATTTGCTTCTTCTGTAGTTGCAGAAGTCCGGCCACCATTCCTGACTGATGAATCCAGCTTTCTTGTTGAAGAACTTTCCGTACATACACGGCATTTCCTGCACAATCTCGCCCTTCCATTTCCATAGCGGCCAGTCCCAACCGCCTTCAGGAAGTCTTACGTAACTGCAATCCTCCGCCACGATGTCTTCGGCAGAGAATCCTTCAATGCCACTATCAAGGAGAGGGAGGAAGCCGATTTTCTGAATCAGCTCCATCATGCCTGTTGCTGAATATATTTCTGGAAAATTCATGTTCTGCGTTTTTTATTTTGTTATCAAATCATTCAGTTTATCCTCTCTGATAATCTTCGGCTGAGCCTTGCCAGCGAGAATGAGAATCTTCTTGCCATTACGATAAATATGAAGCTGTCTTTTTGTTAATTTCTTGCCATTCCTGATGCTCTTCCAGATGATTGGTCTTTACCAGTACACTCTGAAAACCAAAACGCTTGCCTGCTTCGGCATTCTCTGTGCGGTCATCGAAATAGAGCGTAGTGGCAGGATTCAAGCCTGTCTGCTGCGTCATCTCTTCATAGATTTCGATGGATGGCTTTTCCTTTCGCATGACGTATGAGAGAAAGACTTCATCAAACAGCTCGTCTGTGGAATATCCCAGCAGATTCATCTGACTGACTGATTTCTGCCAAAGCGTATCGTTGATGTTGCTGAGCAGATAGACTTTGTATCGCTTCCGAAGTTTGACCAATGCCTCCAGTCTTTCCACGGGCAGATTGCCACACAGCTCTTCCAGGCCTTTCTCAATATCCTCGGTTGTGGTTCCTTTGCGGCAAAGGCTCAGCATCTCTTTCAATGTTTCTGCTTCCGCCACCAGACCATTAATATATTGGTGCATCAGTCTCTTGATTTTGCGGACATGGATTAGCCGCTTGAACGCCGTAACGCCCAGACTCTCCATGGCTTTCACAACAGCGACATCATCAATATTCACGATGACACCTCCATAATCAAAAACGAGTGTTTCTATCTGTTTCATACTCATCCTTTGTTGTTATTCCTTTATTGTAATCGCATTCTATGTCAAGAATGGATCAAGCGTTGCCAGCAGTTCGGCTTTATCAACCACACCGCTTGTGCGCCACAAGACCTCTCCGTTGCGGAAGAGTATCAGCGTGGGCACCGATTGAATGCGGTATAGGCTTGCAGTTACGCCGTACTTGTCCACATCCACCTTGATAATTCGGATGCGGTCTTTCAATACACTCTTCACCTGTTTCAAAATGGGGTGCATCGTCTTACAGGGTTGGCACCATGTGGCAAAGAAATCAACCAGAACGAGTTGACCGCTATTTATTACGTCATTGAATGTTTTCATAATTATTATTGTCTGTTTTTGTGAAGCAATTGAAAGTTTTGCCGTCCGTTGCAACTTTCCCGGAGAAGAACTTATCGAGTCTTAGCCAGTAAGCAATTTCTCCATACTCAGCCGTTGCGTATATTTCCTCGTACCACACTTATTCTTTGTGCTATTTTGCGGTGGCTCTGATGTTGCAAAGGTAGTTATAATCAATGAAAACCGAGCAGAAAGTAGTTGGATTTTGATTGTAGAGCCTTGACTTGGTGCTATTTTGTCTAAAAATAGATGTAAAACGCAATAACATGGATAATTTTTTTCGTAATCTTTCTTGATTATTCAAGATAATTTTTACCTTTGTAAACCAAGAAACATATGAAAGGATATGGCAAAGAAAGATATCAATCGCATCAAGATAGTATTGGTTGAAAACAAAAGAACGGCTAAATGGCTGGCAGATGAATTGGGCAAGGACCCGGCTACTGTGAGCAAGTGGTGTACCAACAGTTCGCAACCAAGCCTTGAAACCCTTTTTCAAGTGGCAGAGGCACTCGATGTTGATGTACGCTCGCTCATCGTGCAGACAAAGAAAAGCCGCATTGAGATAGAAGCGGAGAAACTTCTTAATATCTCATCAAACCAGTAAGACGAATACAATTAGAAGATTATGACAACAAAGGAAATAGACGAAAAATCGTTTGATAACGCACACCGCCTCTATGAGTCGGGCGATATAGATAGAATTCCAGTTGGAACTACAGTAGGTCTTCAGCAGATACATCATTATCTGTTTGATGGGCTATACCCGTTTGCTGGTGTCATCCGCGATAAGAATATAGCCAAAGGCGGTTTCCGCTTTGCCAATAGTCTTTATCTTGATGCAGCTCTCGCTGCCGTAGAGAAAATGCCTGAAGACACTTTCGAGCACATCATTGAGAAGTATGTTGAGATGAACGTATGTCATCCTTTCATGGAGGGCAACGGTCGTTCCACCCGCATTTGGCTCGATATGATACTGAAACGCTCCCTCGGCAAAGTGGTTAACTGGCAGTATGTGGACAAAGACCAAAACCTCTCGGCCATGGAACGCTCACCCATCAACGACCTCGAACTGCGTTATCTGCTCTCGCAGAACCTCACTTCTGATACGGAGAACCGCGAAGTGATATTCAAGGGAATAGAGCAGAGCTATTATTATGAGGGGTATGAGAAGTAAATAATAGTAAAGGTAAAAATAACAATATGATTACAAAATCGAATATAAGGACACTACTTGATTTACTTGGATTCTCTCAAGATGGAAATGTCTACATCAAGAGATATGAAGATATTGGGGCTACATTGAAAGTTGATGTCGCTTCTGAACATATATTCTATAAGGAATCTGGTATTACTGTAGGAAGAGAAACAACAAGCAACTTTTCAGAACCAGAGAATTTCGTTGTTTTAGAATGTGTTGACCGCCTGTTGTCAAAAGGATATAGAACAGAACACATTGAACTTGAGCCGCAATGGAAACTTGGACATAGCAGCAAGAGCGGCTATGCGGACATTTGGATTCGTACTTTTGGCGATGGCAGAATAATAGGCACAGATGAAGACAAAAATTCATTGCTCATCATAGAATGTAAGAAAGCGGATGAATTTCAAGGCGCATGGAACGACACCTTAGAAGATGGAGCCCAGTTGTTCAGTTATTTCCAACAGGAAAAGTCCACAAATTTTTTATGTCTATACACGTCTGACATAGTAGAAGGCAAAGTTGTTCCTGACTATTATTTGCTTAATGTCCAGGATAACAAGAAGATGTTGGAGAATGAAGAAGGTGTACTTTCATACGATAAGGCCTCAAACAACAAGCAATTGTATCGTGTTTGGCACGAGACGTATCATTGTGACTATGCTCGGATTGGATTGTTTGAGGAGTCTGTACAACCTTATCATATTGGTAAGGATAAATACACCGTGGCTGATTTGAAAGCAGTAAGTAATGAAACTATCAAGAAGAAATACAGTGAGTTTTCCAATATTCTCCGTCAGCATAATGTAGGAGCTCATGAGAATGCTTTTGACAAGTTGGTGAATCTTTTTCTTGCCAAGGTGGTTGATGAAACAAACAATCCTGACAATTTACATTTCTATTGGAAGGGTTCTGCATACGATGATGATTTCCAACTGCAAGACCGTTTGCAACGTCTTTACCGGGATGGAATGAAAAAAGTTTCTCGGTGAGGATGTTACATATATTGAAGATGCTGAGATTGACAAGGCTTTCCGTCGTTTTAAGAACGATCCTGACGCTACACGCAAAACAATCAAAGATTATTTTAGGGCTTTAAAGTTCTTCTCGGATAATGACTTCTCTTTCATAAGTGTACACAATAAAAAACTTTTCCAACAGAATGCCATTATTCTAAGAAAAGTAATCCTTATGCTGCAAGACATACGCTTGAAGGATTCTGATACACATCAGTTCCTCGGCGACCTGTTCGAGGGGTTCTTGACAAAAGGCGTAAAGCAGAGTGAGGGGCAGTTCTTCACTCCTATGCCTATTGTGCGTTTCATTGTAACTTCGTTGCCTTTGGAGCAGTTGATAAAAGACAGCCAGGATGTGCCGTACGCCATTGATTATGCTTGTGGCGCAGGACATTTTCTTACTGAGTATGCAGATCGTATCAAAGAGTTTGTTAAGCAGTATCGTCCAGACCTTTCCCTGCATGACTATTATTCACGCATTATGGGAATAGAAAAAGAATACCGTTTGTCCAAGGTCTCAAAAGTGTCTGCTTTCATGTACGGACATGATGAAACACAGATAGTATATTCTGATGCACTGAAGTCACATCCTAATGTAGAAGAGGGTAAGTACAGTGTGCTTATTGCTAATCCTCCATATTCTGTTTCAGGATTTCTCGATACCCTTAGCGAGCAGGACAGGAAGAAATATAAACTATTCAATAGTAATATCAACTTGGCTAAGAACAATGCCATTGAGACATTCTTCATTGAGCGTGCCGCCCAACTGATGAAAGCCGGTGGTGTTGCTGGCATCATATTGCCTGTTTCTGTATTGAGCAAGGGAGGAATCTATGCCAAGGCACGTGAGATTATTCTGGAGAACTTCCATATCGTGTCACTTGTGGAATTAGGCTCTGGCACATTTGGCAAGACGGGGACAAACACTGTTGTCATGTTCCTGCGCCGTAAGGAAACTAATACTCCTGATGCTGACCACTATGCAAGCCGCGTGGAGTGCTGGTTCAATCTTAGTGAGAACGGAAACGAGGTGTATCAAGATACCGAGCTTATGGAGAAATATTGTGAGCATCTTGGATATGCTGTGGAGGACTACCAAGAATTTTTGAAAGGAAACATGATTGAAACATTCATCAATTCAGAGGTGGTGCAGACTTATCACAACTCGTTTTTCGGGACTTCACGCAACGCAATGAAGGATGTGTGTGATGAGGCCAAGAATATCCGTACGCGATATGTAGCCAAGACAAAGACCGCAACATTCAGGGCATTGTCAGCCGAAGAAAAGAAAAAAGAGGCTGACAAGGCTTTCTATGCCTTTGTGAAAGCAATTGAGCGTGAGAAAATGTATTTCTTTATGCTTGCCGTGCAGACGGAAAATCCTGTGCTCTTGGTGAAGTCGCCACTGCCTAAGAAGAATGAGTCTAATGAAAAGATTAAAAAATTCTTGGGATATGAGTGGATTAACCGTAAAGGTCATGAAGGCATTCATTATCTTAATGTTGGAGCAGCACCCTCTGATGAAGATTGCGATGATGAAAATGAGACAGAAGATGATACTATGCAAGAAATTTCAGGCATTAATGCCATCAACACTTGCTTGTTCAATCCTGTAGACTATAACGACATAAATAAAATAAACTATTTAATTCGCCAAAATTTTCAGGGAAGAGAACTTAATATACCAAGCAGTCTTGATACGTTTGTTAATACGTCTATGTTGACAGATCTCGTAGATTTTAGGACAACTTCATTTAATAAATGTTTGCGAACAACTGGCAATGTTAATGTGGAATATAACAGTAAATATCCTTCTATAAAATTGAACGATATGTGTCTGGAGATTACTGCTGGTGGTGATAAACCCGTAGTGTTTTCCAAAGAACAGACACCTAAATGTAAAGTTCCAGTATTTTCAAATGGAGTTACTAACAATGGACTTTTTGGATATACAGATACTCCAATGATAATACAACCATGTGTTACCATAAGCGCACGAGGAACTTTGGGATATTGTGTTTTCCACGATGGTCCATTTGTGCCGATAGTCCGTCTAATAGTTTGTGTCCCGACCTCAAAATACATGCCGCAATATATAAAATATATTATGGAAGGTATTGATGTTGTTAATGAAGGAGCTACCACACCTCAATTAAGTGTACCTAAAGTTAGGCAATACAAACTGCCCAATGCTCCTATTGACGTTCAAAAGAAAATAGTTTCTGAATGTTCAAAGGCAGAAGAACAATATCAAAAATGTATTGACAATATCAGCCGTTTAAAAGATGATATGGATTCTGTTCTTGCTGATTCATATTCAAAATCCACAACAGACCTTCGTCTTGACAACGAACAGGTGTTCAATCTGTCAATAGGTCGTCGTGTACTGAAAAGCGAACTGAAAAAGGATGGTGCATACGAAGTGTTCAGTGCCAATGTGTTTGAGCCTTTTGGTAGAATAGACTCTTCGCTGTTGACTGATTTCTCAAAGCCTTCTGTTCTTTGGGGAATTGATGGTGACTGGATGGTGAACTATCTGCAAGCAGACCGGCCTTTCCATCCTACAGACCATTGTGGAGTAATCAATGTGCTTGACGAAAACGTTATTTTGCCAAAATATCTTGTTTATTCTCTGCTTAAAGCTGGTGAGCATGAGCGTTTCTCACGTGCCAATCGTGCTTCAACAGAAAGAATTAAAGCCCTCACAATTCGTATTCCATCTATCGATATACAGAAAAATACCGTTACTAAAGTAATAGAGATAGAAAATGAAATAAACACTTTGAAGCAAAAGATGAAAGAGTGTAAATATCAAAAACAAGTAATACTTGACAAATACTTGAAATGATATGCAAGAATGACTGACAAGAGCAAACAACAATACCTTGATTTCGAAGCCTACGAGCGTGTGGCAGAGCCACATAAGCGCGAAAGGGCTTCGGCATGGCGCACGGCCATAGGTCTGCAAGATGTTGACGGACTGAAGGTTCCTGACTATCTAAAGGAGACGGCTGTCAGACACATTGAGGGTGATATTACCATTGATGATGTGCGCGAACAATTGAAATCGTATTATGTCAACAAAACTACGCATGATGAGGACGATGCCGAAAAAGAAGAGGCCGATCGTGTGGCTGCCAATATAGCCAAGCTACTGAGCGAGAAGTCTTTTTCGTTTACAGCATTGGAATTTCTGAATATCCATAGGCACTTGTTTGAGGGTGTATTCAAACATGCTGGTGAAGTGCGCCCCTATGACATCAGCAAGAAGGAATGGATATTGCAAGGAGATACTGTCGTGTATGGACGTGCTGCCGACATTATGATGGCGTTGCGATATGACATTCAGCAAGAAAAGGACTTTAATTATAAAGGACTGTCAACGGATGAAATCATCAGTCACATTGTAGATTTCGTCACCTTGCCATGGCAGAATCATCCGTTTCGTGAGGGCAACACACGAACAACTGCGGTGTTTGTCATCAAATATCTGCGCTCTATCGGTTTCAAGGTGGACAACGATTTGTTTGCCGATAACTCTTGGTACTTCCGCAATGCCCTTGTTCGTGCGAACTATCGCAATCCGTCAAAGGGTATAGAGCCCAACAAGTCATTCCTCATCAGGTTCTTCCGTAATTTGATGTTGGGCGAACATCATGAACTGAAGAACCGTTATATGCTTATAGTGTATAACGATACTGACGAACCTCATACAAGTACCCATACAAGCACCCATACAAGTTTTGACGAAATGGCATCTACATTATCTGAAAAATATAAAACGTTTACTTGTTGCGATTGGCACAGATGAAAAGAGCGTAAAGGAAATGATGGAGGCGGTTGGTTTGAAGAATCGTCCCAATTTCCTTGAATATTCTCTTACGCCTGCCATTACTGAAGGCTTGGTAAAAATGAAATTTCTGAACTCGCCACATCATCCTCGCCAGAAATATCTTCTGACCGTGAATGGGTTAGCGGTATATGATGAGTGTGTCAAATCAATGTGAAAAATCTGCCAGAGCTTGCTCCCCGAAGGCGATCAGCCGAGGAACTCCGAGGATGCTTGGCTTGTCCAAGAACTCCTTTTGGAGAGGCAGCCTGATGCGGTTTTCAAAAACCGGTAATTAGGCTTACCGATTTTTAAAATCGTTGTTTTAGCGGCATCGAGATATCTCGTAGGAAAAATAAAAGCCAGTGCTCTTTGTGCATCTTATGTGAGGTGCGCATTGAGCATTGGCTTGACATTTATGAATATTGCTTCTATATAACAAAGTTCAAATATCATCTATTTATCCACAAATTGCCAGTTCCGATTCCATGCGTTGTAAGCGTTTATGGAGGTATGCGACTTTGTTCTGTAATTCTTGTTTCCGATGATTACAATAAACTTTTTCATTATACTCAACCTTGCGCTGTACCATACTCTTTTATCCGATTCATGGGTTTGTCCTTTGCTTTGTCTTTATATCATATGATGGCGAAGATATAAAATATTATGCTATAAAAAGAGAAAAGAGGAAGAAAACTTTTCCTCCTCACTCAATTACATTCAAATGCCGCTCAATCGGATGTAAGTGCTTTAAAGAAAGCAAGATTTCACATTTGGTACAATCCTAACCAACCATTTTGGAAAACGTAACTTCCTGCGTCGTTTCGGCTAGCTTGAAGGTTATGTGTGTGAAAGTGTAGTTGGACCAACAGCTGTTACAGAAGCTACGAATATACCTCCTGTGAAATCTTTGCCTGTAATTCTTTATTTAAATTAAACATTGTCCAGCGGGTGAAAATGTACTTTCGCTTCTTGGCGAAGCGCATTATCATCTGCTGATCTTTTATCTCTGTAATGCCAATCAATGCAAGAAGGCTTTGCTTGTATGCATCATCCACAAAGGGACAAGTCATCATATCAGCCGTGAGAATCGTGAGTTCTGAATTGCGTTTGCGCTCAGATTCCGCAACAAGCCGATACTTCTTTAAAATCTCTTTTTGCAATAAAGCCTTTTGTTCATAATAGCACTTGTGATTCGCATAGTAATACAATAATATAATACATGCGAAAAGGTTATACTGTAGTTCACTTTTACCAATGAATGATTTAATAACTTCCGGTGCGAGTAGATATGCATAGCCTAACTCTTTTGCCAATATTAATAGATAGAGGCTTTCATGCAAGGTGTTTCGATGTGTATCTGTTGTAGTCAGCACCAAGGCTATTTCATCTTGAATCTTTTTAAAGATAATATCCTTGCTTATCGTTTGGAATCTAACCTCCGGATTAACTTTGAAATCACCATGTCGTTTTCCATAGATAATGATAGAATTCATTATCTTCAGCAATTTCAATGTTGTATTTATCTGCCTGTTGCTATTGAACACGAAGAATACCACATCAATTAGAGATACAAGATAACTTGTGAGCTTCCTTTGTACTCGTTGTGCATGAATTTCGACCTCATCCTTATTCGTCTCTTCTTTTGACATCAGACGCTCATACTTCTTGAAACCTATTTCATATCGATTAAGAAAAGCGTCAAGGCGTTGACCTATCTTCTCAAGCAGATAATTTGCTATATCGCGATATTCAATTCCGCATTCCCTTACGATTGCTTTTATTTGAGCATTTACGCTATTTGCAGACAGGTATATATTGAATTTCTTATCTAATATTTCTCTGTCTTTATCTAATTCTTCGCCTTCCGTTTCCTCTTCTTCTGCGTTTAATTTTGATTCTACTTCTTCCCAAAGTGGAGTCGAGAATATAGTGCTCAGCAAATTTTCAATTCGCTGTTTGGCAATAGTCACCTTTGTTATAAAGGGCCTTTCAAACTCTTCTGTCTTGGATGGACTAATCTGCAATTTGAATTCCTTCAGCCATTTTGTTAGACTTTCCATGAAGAGATTCCTGTCCTTTTCATCATTATAGAAGAGAAAATAGTCGTCAACATACCGATAACACTCATAGGAGGATTTCTGACGGAGGTCTTTTTCCAATAGTTCCTGTTCAACCTTTTGATCTATATACTGAAGTATAATCTCTGCAAAGATTCGAGAAAACTCCGGACCTATTACGATGCCATTCGTCTCGCGAGCATTGACCGATTGCATTAGATTATCAAATGCATCGCCAACCCATGAACCATGATATCCAGGTAAGACTTTTACCTTGTTCGCACCGCCTGCTGTTGCCCAACTTATGGTATGGGTATAAATACTGTCGAAACAACTCTGTAGGTCGAACTTCACAAGATGTTTGAATTTCTTTTCTGCACGCTGGTATCTGTAATCCTCATAGAACTTGTATATATTTGAATACTTTTCGTAACTGAAATAAGTTTTCAAATTTTCATATTCATTGAAGAACAATTCAACTTTATCACTCTCATGCCCGGACAACCTTCGGTGAAGTCGATCTCTATAGTAAAAGTATTGTGCTATCTTGTGTGGTTTGCGAAGAGAATATTTACTTTGGCTGCAAAGATAGAGTATAGAATACTTATACTGATCATAAAACTCCACTACCTGCCACTGGTTATATGGATGTATAATTGACAGCGTTCGGGTCTTATTCGTCTTGTGAGCGATATTAAATTGATATGGGTAGAATAGGGCACAATTCTTGTGTTTCAAATCACTTATTGGCTTACCATGCTCATAACAGCCAAAAAGTAATGCAGCAAAAGCATATGCATCCTTTTCATCCAAACGTTTAGATTGTTTCAAGACATTCCACGTGATATTATCAACCTTTTGCTCTTCACCAACCCATAAATACTTGGCAAGAAATCGATACAAATAACGGTTTGAGAATATTATAGGACACTCATATGGCAAGACATCAGAAAAGAGGACTCGCTCTTTGCTATAACTAAGCTTTATCTTCTTTCTTGTTCTCATACCCACGATTGTTTAATCATTTGCAATCTGATTTTCTTTACTTTATATCGCTTATGAGGCATTGCGAAGCCTTTAACAAAGGATACTTGTTTAAGTTGTTTCTTTAGGGTCGCTTCAATCTGTGGCTGTTTAGCCGGATCAACGTCAACCTTGCCAGCCAATGATATTTGACTGCATCTATATTGAAGATACTGATCTAGTCCTTCCAAATCTCTTGCATTGTCCAGCAATTGGTTTGAGTAAAATATACCCACCTTCACACCTCGCTTTGCATTATACAGATTGATATTGCATGTCAACACGTGTAATGCATCAAATAAATAATGCGCTGCAACATCGTAAGACACAATATTTAGCAAACTGTCAAATTTTTGAAAAGTCTTTGTTATACGATCCCCTATCTTTTCCTTTTTGTCTTTAGACAAAGAGAAAAAGCCTTGCTTATCCTTGTCCCCTTTGATGGACTGTATTGTATATCCTAAAAGATTGAATTTTAGATTCTTTGTATCCTTGGAATCATATGTATAGCATTTATTCGTCCCGTCTGTAGGTGCGTGAATTTTCAAACCATGTTCAATATACGTATCAGTTAGAACTTTAACGTAATCATCCAATGACCACTGGTGTTCTTCATCTAAATCAGGATGTGCAACAATAATAATGTCATCCACATATCTTGCCATGAATACTATTCCTGGTAGTTTACATCTAAGTACCTCATCTATCTTGGACAAATAGAATTCTGATAGTAGCGAACTGATAGCACAACCTCGTGGGATACCAGTTTGGTGAGTATGTACAAGTGGACGCAGATTCTTGGTTTCAAACTCTCTTCGGATAAGTCCGCGCAAAAGGAATTTACTCTTTACGTCAAGCAGATTGTTGCCCTCCAAATACTCAAATAACTTATCATGCGGTATCGACTCGAAACAGTGACAAACATCCGTTCTGATGATATAGTACCTGCTTTTATCTTCTTTCAATAACATTTTTAACTGAAAAAGTATCTCATGGCGACTTGACATGGTAATTTTAAACAGTTTCTTCACATTTCTGCAAAGGACTTGCATTGCGAAAAACTCTTCAGCTGTATCACCAATAGTATAAAGTGGCTTCAACGGATCTTCTGACGCATCTGGAGTTAGGTTGAAACGAAAACTACTTGATAAAATCCTTGAGGATACATTGTTAAGATGCTCTTGTAATAAGATTTTCTGTTGCTGAGCATTGTCCTTCATCGATTGCTTTAACTGGTCAATCTTACTCGTTTCTACCTCCGTACGCTCTGCCTTTTTCTTTTTCAATATCTTATTTAGTTCCTTTCTCATTTCACGATACTCCTGAGCTGTAGCCAAATATTCAGGTGAAAGATACCTTTTTTGTATCTTTCCCTTCCTATTCACCGCATTAAACGCATCTGCCAGCGAATCGTAGTTGTATGAGAAATTATATTGATACATCTCTTTTGAGTTTGTCTATTTTTATATATGGCTGAAGAATACTCATTATTATAAAGCAAAGTTACTACAAAAAAGTGAAATGCGGAAGAATATGGTAATGGATTTGATTTACAGGGGTTTCATTAACGCTGCCAATTATTCTGAGAGCCATTACAATCCACGCCGAAGCCAAATCAAGACGGAGCTACGTTACTTGTTCGTAACCACGCCCAATAGGTGACGAAATGGACACGAATAACGAAACAAGGCTTTAAGGATTAGTGAGTTACTGACAACTCACGCAAAAAATCCGGTAACGAAAAAAGATTGCGCCGTTCTTCCGCGATTTGCGTATCAGAGGAGGGTTCTTCACCAACTAATTTTGAACAAAAAAATTAAGGACGATGAAGAGTACATTTTCAGTTATTTACTACCTCAAACGTCAGGTAGTGAAAAAAGACGGGACGGTTCCCGTCATGGGACGCATCACGGTGGACGGCAGCCAGACGCAATTCAGTTGCAAACTGACCATCGATCCCAAGTTGTGGGACACCAAAGGGGGACGTGTCACGGGCAGAAGCACGGCGGCACTCGAAACGAACCGCATGCTTGACAAGATGCGGGTGCGCATCAACAAGCACTATCAGGAAATCATGGAGCGTGACAACTTCGTCACGGCAGAGAAGGTGAAGAACGCCTTTCTCGGACTGGAACACCGCTATCACACGCTGATGCAGGTGTTCCAGCAACACAACGAGGACTATGCCAAGCAGGTGGAAGCAGGCATGAAAGCCAAAGGCACACTCTTGAAGTACAAGACCGTTTACAAGCACCTGCAAGAGTTTCTCAACATCCGTTACCACGTGAAGGACATCGCGTTGAAAGAGCTTACCCCCGCTTTCATTTCCGACTTCGAGATGTTTCTGCGCACGGACAAACACTGCTGCACCAATACCGTGTGGCTGTATGTATGCCCACTTCGGACGATGGTGTTCATCGCCATCAACAACGAATGGCTCACACGCGACCCGTTCAGGGAGTATGAAATCAAGAAGGAGGAAACGACACGCAGTTTCCTGACCAAAGACGAAATCCGCCTGCTGATGGAAGGTAAACTGAAGAACGCCAAACAGGAACTATACCGCGACCTCTACCTGTTCTGCGCCTTCACGGGCTTGTCATTCGCCGATATGCGCAATTTGACGGAAGAGAACATCCGCACCTACTTCGATGAACACGAGTGGATAAACATCAACCGCCAGAAGACGGGCGTGGTGTCTAACATCCGCCTGCTTGACATTGCGAAACAAATCATCGACAAATACCGCGGGCTGTGCGAAAACGGCAGGATTTTCCCTGTTCCCCACTACAACACGTGCCTCGCCGGGATCCGTGCCGTCGCCAAGCGTTGCGGCATCACCAAGCATATCACGTGGCATCAGA
>OFMH01000770.1_pt1 | contig 20438 bp, 16 predicted proteins | sample 1541761 | NCBI WGS metagenome assembly OFMH01 (sample SAMN04209249, study PRJEB22552) | human gut metagenome | biome: gut; material: feces | host: Homo sapiens | place: USA: Oklahoma
TGGATGTAGACAAGCCAAGAAATCTGGCAAAGAGTGTGACTGTGGAATAAAAATACTTGAAATTGTACTCTGGGTTGGCATAGAGCCGAGAGGGATGTCCGCCCAGAGTATTAGTACAATTTGATTGGATTGACACGAAAATGGGAAGACCAAAAAAGAAACCAGGATATGATTCGGAAAAGATAATGGAGCAATTTACGAACTGTATTGTTGAAGCATATATGTCTGGAGCAGGCGGTGGATCAGTAAATTCATTACGGCAAATATCAGAACAGTTCGGCATTACCTTAATGAAAACACGCAAAATATTAATTACGGTGGGGGTGTATCATACTGAGATTAGTGAGCAGGTTATTTCGTTATGGGAAAATGGAAAAAATATTTCAGAGATTATGCAGGAGACTGGCTTGAGCAGATCTTCGGTTCATTCCTATTTGCCGTATACAAAAATGATATACAATGCAGATGAATTAAGCCTGTATGCAGAGAGGTGTAGATTGTACCGGAAAAGAAAGCAGGAAATTGAAAAATTGCATTGCTGCATGGATAAATCATTGGAATTACTGGAAAATCATTTGTGGGAGACGTTAAAATTGTTTTCAGGATATTCTTTTACGACTGTAAAGGGATTAAGATTTCATTATACGGTCAATGGAAATGAAATTCTGATTGACCGGAAAAAGAAATCAATAACCAGAAGCAGTGTAAATATTGCTCTGAAAGAAACGATGGAGATGAAGGGAAATGTAAACGGACCGAAGAAATTAAAGGTATTTGGAGCGAGCTATCTATATGCGATATTTTGTCGGTTTGGTCTGATTAAAACAGAAGGGTAGTAGAATGGATATTTACCAGATATGGACAACGTATAATAAAAAGTGGTCTAAATATGAGATATTGGCATTTAGTGTATTGCTGCTTTTGACAGTTATTGTGGTAGCAGGATGTGTATGTAGAAAAAAGATTAATATAATACAGGCAATGGCTATTGTGACGATGGTAATATTTCTTGGAATTGTGTTTGGCTCTACGGTATTTACCAGAACAAGTACTATTCGCCAGTATGAATTGATACCATTCTGGTCATGGAAGGCAATTTTTAAATACAAAGACTGGGAATTGCTAAAAGAAAATTTATTGAATTGTATATTGCTGCTTCCGGCCGGAGCATTATTACCGATAATTGCAAACCATAAAGTGAAATGGTATCGGACATTATTGTTTGGAGTTCTGGTATCAGCAGTAATAGAAACCAGTCAGTTGGTATTTATGCGTGGATTATTTGAATGGGATGATATGATTCATAATGGACTTGGGTGTATGATCGGAAGCATGATAATCAATTTTTTTATGAAAAATAAAATCAGGGATTGACGAACGTATGTTCTGATAGTATAATCATAAATGTCAGAAGGAAACAGGAGGTCAGCACTGATCCTTTGGATAGAATCTATATGATAAGCAACAGTTCAGTACTGTTTCGGGATGGCTTATCAGAAACTCATCAGCGGTTTTCTTTCCCTTATCCGTTTGAGTGATATTATATTGCTTGGAGGACTGGAGATGAGATCAGATTTGAAAAAGATTGGCGAACAAAAGAGTGCAGATTTAGTGGGACAGACAGAGAGAGCATTGTACTTGATGGATGTAATCAGTGCGATTACAAATCGGGGGAATAATGCGGAAGTGAGACGCAAGAAGGACGGAACTTTAACCGTATATGAAGTGAAAAAGAATATTGTGACCGTTTAATAAATTGGTATTAAGCGAAGGACTAATAGGAGTCAGAAACATTTACAAAGAGAAGTGAATGTTCCTGGCTCCTTTTTTGTTATTCTGCTTCGGATGGAGTCGCTGGTGTAGTTGGTGTTGCAAGGCAACCCTTTAAAATACATGACAGCTCCCGGTCATCTTCGTTTAAGATATGGAAGGTCTTTTCCAAATTTGATTCATTGCATAATTTGGCAAGTTCCTTTACTGAGGTAGAAAGAGGAATGTCTTCCTTCAATGTATTTTTTGGCAGTGCATAGTACTCAGTAGCAATATTTAAGTAATTTTCAAGATTTCGTCGAAAGTCTGGATCAAAATTATTGTGAAGAAGAAGTTCGTTTAAAGTTTTCTTTTTTATCCAGATATGCTTTTCCTGTATTCGAAGAAGCCCTTCAATGAGTGTACGGGTATCGGAATCAATTTCTGGATATTGCTGCATATTACACAGACAGAATCGGTGTATCGCAGGATGGCGGTAACGACCAGATGAGGCAGTTGCAGCACAGCCGATAACGCAGGCAAGTTCTTTGTTATTGAGATTGCCATGGTTAAAAACCATGAACCACATATCTCCGTATTTGCTGCAAACAAGTCGGCAGAACATTTGGCTGTTAGATGAATAAACTAAAGTTCCCTCATAGTGTTTAGAAAATGGGGTACCTTCATTTGTAAAATCGCCAGAATCAATGTCAAGTATAGCGGAGCATTCATGCATAGAATTGAAATCTCCCAGACGAAGTGTTCCATGAACCAGGGTTTGACCTGAATGATCTTCTGGATAAGCAGAGGTTGGAAGAAAGAATACATGATAATTTCCGGTGTAACCATTATATGCAGGATGCTCGATGTCGAAGATGAAACGATGCTGTCCATTTTCAGCTGATGTTTTTGCGATTTCAATAGAATGAAATACAGCATTAAGGTTTAAGTCTAATCCATCACAGACCTTTAACAAAGTGGATAAAGTTGTAGAGGAAGGGGTTTTAAACATGTTGTCGATAGTTCTTGGAGACATTTTCCCGGTTTTCTTGACGCAAATATCAGCCAGGTCACGAGAGGTTAAAGATTTTTCCTTCATAACATTCTCAATGTAATTGACGATTTTGCGGAGAATTTCTTGGTTGTTCATAAGGCAGGACTCCTTTCTGAAAAAGCAACATTTACTGGTTAAATATATGATACCATATGTGTTTGGGAAAGAAAATAATAAAATTGCAAAATACTGCACAAAAAAATAATATTAAGGAAATGATATACGCTGTTAATAAATAGACGTGTAAAATAATGCAATTTGCACAAAAAAAGACACCATAACGCATTGGTTATAGTGCATATTGACAATAAATGGTAGCAATGCTATAATGTAAAAGACCTACTCCCTTGGCACGAGAGTAGATCTAAAAAACGCTTAGACAGACAAAATCGACATCATCCTACTGGTCTATATCCAATTGGCACTTGGAAATAACAGGATTGGTGTCGGCTTTTATCAGTACTATATCATGTTGTATATAACATTAGTTGTGGCTCACATACGAATGCCCTTCTAATAAGTAACTTTAGATCTGAACCTTCAACTCAGATTTTCTTTTCCTCTTTTAGAGGAACATATAGAAAAAGTTGTTAAATACAACGTGTATTAGTATATCACGCATAGAAAAACCAGTCAAGGTTTTTTTGCAATAGATATATTAAATTTGTATGAAAAATATGTAAAATAAGAACAATTTCCAGCAAGTATAGAGGCTGGACATACGATAAGAATGCGAGAAAATACTATGGATAAAAATACGATAAGAGAAACGGTGCGTATGATAGCCAGTGACCAGATCGTTATCAGCGTTGTAGGAGTAACTGTTTCAAGAGAAGATATGCTTGAAAATTATATAACGGTAAACAACGAAATGATAACGGTAGTTGGGGGAAAGTCTCTGCTGAGAAAGTACTTGGCAGGAGGCAGTTACGTGTTGACGATAAACGCAGAAAAATTATTTTGCGAAGGTAATACAGGATAAAAGTCTGAAAACGTAAGTACTACTTTTTTCTGAAACGGATTTTATGTATGAGATAGCCGGAATAGAAATGTCAATCATTTCGTCCGGCTATAATTGTCTTCATTTATAGGGCAGTAATACAGAAAATCGGTTCAGAAAGGAGGTAGCTTGTCTTGGGGTCGGCAGGGAAAAAACTAAGAACACGCATGGATATTGGAAAAGATATACAAAGTTGTTTGGATGATTTGAACAATATGACACATGCCAAACTTGCAGAGCTACTAAACCTTTCTGAAAAAACAGTTGACAGAATGGTTGCAGGAAAGGGACCTATTACTAAATATGCTTCTGATTTAGCTAAAATTACAGGTAAGCCAGAGTCATGGTTTAAGGAAAATATTACATGGGAAGAGTGCGGAAAAGAAGAGGTTACGTCTGTTCATTTTGAAGCTAAAAATGTGACAGAAGAAGATAAGGAATTTGTGGAAAAAGCGTTGGCATTTTTTGAAAGACTTTATAATATTCCAGACAAGAATCTTAGAAATAAACTGATGGAAAATGCTGAAAAGAATTTTGAGGGTAGTATGGAATTAATAGAATTGATGAATGGAAAAGTAAGTTGGTGACGATCATTACAGGATAATCTGGATGGTCGTTTTTTTACGCTCAAAATTCGGACAGTTTTGTCCGTTGTTTCAGCTTAATTCGGACAGTACTGGGCTGGTTGTTTGAGGGGAGAATTGATACCATTAATACATCGAACAGAGAGGAGGCAAACAGAAATGAGTAAGGATGAATATTTAGAATTTATCACACATCAGCCCTATGACGCAATGGGAGATTTTAGTTTCCTTTTAGATGAAAAGTCTGATAAGGCTGAAAACACTACAATAGAAAATGACAATATGAACACTGATTAATCTGCGTGCAGGGAGTGCCCTGTATAGCTGATTGATACATAAAGCAGCAAGGAGAGGCTTCGCAAGTCGCTCGGTATAAAAAAAACCGGGCAGATCGGAGTCTTTTTTTGCTGCTTTTTTTGTCTGCTGACAGCCCGGAGCCGAAAGGCAGAAAGGTGGTTGTCATGCTGACACTTAGAAAACTGAAAGAAATGGTGGAATCTCCAAAGAAAGGCGAAAAGAAACCGAGCTGTAAAAGTTTACGGGAGGGAAAATACCCGGTTGTTGCTCAGAAGATTATTAAGAACGAGGTAGGCGTAGTCACGATCACTGTTTATAAGAACGGATATGTGGTCTATCAGGTACAGAATCGAGTAACAGTATTTCCTATCGAAGATATTTCCGGTTATCGCTATTCTTCTGTGGCTGGAAATGGATATGGATGTAATCTGACGGAATCTTACTTTGAAGAGGCTGAGTGGTATCTGCGTTTTGTTCTTCGAGGAGAAGATCGCCTGAGCATCAATCTGGATAGCTGCAATCAGAAACGCTGTATTTCCTTATCTTCTGCTATGGAAGAAATGCAGCTTGGAGAGAGTGTGGCACCGGACATGGAGGAAATGATTGTTCAGCAGATGGTGACAGAAAACATGATGGATATGCTGACGGATAAGCAGAAAGAACTTATTTATGCTCTTTATTTTGAGAAACAGACTTATCAGGAATATGCCGATATTCATGGAATCAGTTCAGCAGCAGTCAACAACATGAGAAATAAGGCAGTTGCCAAGCTGAGAGCCAGTTTAGAAGAACTCGCAGAGAGTAATGAGAAAAAGAAACTGAGAAAAAAATAAAAAAGTTTGCAAAAGGGGTTGGTAAACACCCTCTGCCGAGCTTTATAGGTGAAGGGTTAATTCTTCAAAAAGAAAAAGCCCGGACTTGTACCTTGACAATTTCATATAGATAGCAAGAGGGGATACCCGGAAACTCAGCTACGCATAATAACCAGCGGCCAGGATTCGGAGAGAACGTGAAAGGGAAACGGATGAAAGGCACTTTTACAAGGAACGGCCTCTTGCGGCTTAAATGCTTGATCCTTATTAAAACTGTTATTTCCATTTTTATGGAGATGACAGCAGATACCATGTGGCGGTGCTTCGCTTAGTGCAGGTGCCGCCATATGCATGTGCTGTTATCTTTTCAGAAATGTACAGGTAATCAGTAACAAAAACATCGGGAGGTGGTTCCAATGATTGAATAGTGCAGGTACAGACCTGCTGAAAAGAAAAACGATGATAAGTGAAGAAAGAGAGGATTAAGTCAAAATGAAAATGAAGTTCAAAAGATTCTTATCAGGAGTCATGGCAGTTGCCACGTTAGCGTCTGTAATCGTTCAGCCAGTAGCTGTTTCTGCATCGGAATTAGAACCGGAAGAAATACCGTTTGAGCAGCAGTATCCGGAATTAAAAGATGTCCAGGATTTACTTGATTCAGATGAAATTGTAACTGTAAACGATATTGAGCTGTCTTATGGAGCAGAATTTGAAGTGGAAGTAGATCTGTCCGGTATTGACGGAGTGGATGAGAGTAAAATGAAAATCATGTTCCATGAAGCAAAAAATGAATCCGGAGCTGATTTCGATACACATACACCGGACACCTACAAGGCAGTATATGCGGTAGAGCCGGTAAGTGGTCATCCATCTTACAGAATCAGCAGAAATATCACTGTAAAAGAACCTGAAACAGAAATGCAGTCAGAGAGTTCTTCTGAAATTACAGTGGACGATGATAGTGGCACTGGAGATACAGAGCAGAGTGATGACGATTCAGAGTCGCACCAGGAAAACACAGTTGATACGGAAACTGAACTTACGGTGCCTGAAGTGCTGGAACAGGCAGAAACAAATGGAATTGATCTGTATGCAATGGATGCAGGAGAAACCGTAACCTTTATGGCTTCTGCAGGAAATGCAAGAAGTTCACAGCAGGTTTCTGTTACAAGGGGAACCATGTATCGTTACGCAGATTATGGATATGGTAGTTACCTTACTTATCAGTATACTGTGAAATTTGGTAATGTATCTGCCACAGCATACTGTGTACAGCCATCTAAGCCGGGACCAGGAAGTGGAACTTATACAATCAATAAGGTGGGAGATGGAAAAGCACTTGCTAAGGTATGTTATTATGGCACAAAAGCTTCTGGAGATGATGGATTTTTCACAGAAGAGAATGGATACGGCAATTTAAGTGCCGGAGCCAGATTTATTCTGGTACACCTTGCAGCATCTTATGCAAATGGTAGTGGGGACGCTTTTTCAGGTGCAAACAGCACTGCACAGAATCTTGCAAAGAAACTTTATAATTATTGCGTTTCTCAACCGGATATTCCATCAGTGGCAATGTCTTTTTCAGATGCAAACGTAAAAGCCTATGTAGAGGGTAACAGTCAGAGAACAAAGGATATAACATTTAAGGCAGATGCATTACAGACAATTACTATGAAACTCCCTGCAGGTGTAAAACTTCATAACCTGTCAACAGGAAAAACAAGCAAAGCTGGAGCAAATGTAGAAATCTGCGGTGGTACGAAGTTTTATCTATCAGCACCACTGACACAGGTAAGTGATGTGGCAGAGAGTTGGTCTACAACAATGAAAGGAAGCATTACTAAAGATTATTCAGCTTATAAGATTTCTACAGGATCTGGAAATCAGGATCTGGCATTGGTGTTTGGTGAAGGCGTGGATGATGAAAAATACGTGGATTTTAAAGTATCCTGGATTGAACTTGCAACTGTAGAAGTTATGAAGAAAGATTCAGCAGCAGATGTAAACCTTGCAGGAGCCGTATTTGGTATTTACAGTGATGCAGATTGCAAAAATCTGATTACTACAATGCCGGAAACAGACAGCAATGGCAAATCTTCTGCAACGATTGTAAAAACACAGGATACGGTATATCTGAAAGAAATCACAGCACCGAAAGGTTATGTGGTAAATACAACCGCTTACAATGTGAAGCTGGTAGCAAGTAAGACCACGACAACAACGGTACCGGATAAAGAGCAGCTTGGCGAACTGACTGTATATAAAGAAGGACAGGTTCTTGCAGGGGCAGATGTCAGCGAGAATGGTACAGTATTCCAGTATGAAAACAGACGTCAGAAAGGTGCTGTTTATAATGTATATGCAGGAGAAGATATTATCTCTGCCTATGGTGCGAAGATTTACAGCAAAGGCGATCTTGTGAAAGAAAACCTTTCGACAGACGAAAACGGTGCTTGTATCCTGAAAAATCTGCATCTTGGAACTTATGTTGTCAAAGAAATGCAGGCACCGGAGAACTTTTATAATGCTGGAGAGGAAAAGACAGTTACACTTTCCTATGCTGGACAGAATGTGGAAGTAGTCTTTTCTGATGTGACATTCACAAATGACAGACAGAAGGCAGATGTGAGTGTTGTAAAGAAAGACAAGGATACCGAAAATCCGTTATCTGGAGGTGTGTTTGCTCTGTATGCTGGCAGTGATATTGCCAACGCAGACGGAAATGTAGTAGTGAAGAAAGGCACATTGATTGAAAAATTAACGACAGGAGCAGATGGAAAAGCGGCATTTAACGCAGATCTTCCGATTGGATTTTCTTATGTAGTCAAAGAGGAACAGGCACCACAGGGATATTTGAGAAATTCTAAAGATGTTTATACATTTAAGTTTTCATATACCAGTGACAGTGAGCCGAAAGTTTCATTCACTCATACATTTGTAAATGAGAGAGTCAAAGCAAAGATTTCTCTGGAAAAGAGAGATGCGGAAACAAAACAGGCGGTTGCACAGGGAGATGCGACACTGGAAAAAGCAGTTTATGGACTGTACGCCCGTAATGATATTGTTCATCCGGACGGTATTACCGGTGTGATCTATAAAGCCGGGGAGCAGGTTGCTACTCTTACAACAGATAAGAATGGACAGGCTTCTGTAGATGGCTTGTATCTTGGAGATTACTATGTGAAAGAGATTAGTCCGTCAGTGGGTTATCTGGCAGACGAAACAGAACATGATCTGGTCTGCAATTATGAAGGCGATCTGGTAGCAGAGGTTAAACGTGACTGCACTTCACTGGAGCAGGTAATGAAACAGCCGTTCCAGATCATCAAAGCAGCCAATAATGGAAAAACAGATGCTGATCTGCTGAAAGGTGCCGGATTTACGGCATATCTGGAATCTTCCCTGACAAAGAAAGCAGACGGAAACTATGAGTTTGCTTCTGCAACACCAGTTGTGATCGGGGAAAATGGTGCAACAGAAATGTTCACAGACGAAAAGGGTTATGCTTGCAGTATCGCACTTCCATATGGAACTTATATTGTGCGTGAAACTACAACTCCTCACAATTATACTCCGGTAGCTGATTTTACAGTGCGTATCACAGAGAATAATCCGAACCAGCCACAGACGTGGAGAGTACTTCTGGATGATGAGTTTGAAGCGAAGCTGAAAATCATCAAACAGGATGATGAAACTAAGAAACCAGTATTACAGAAAAATACAGAGTTTAAGATTTATGACCTGGATCATAAGAAGTATGTGGAGCAGGTTACAACCTATCCGACAACGGTTAAGCACAAATCTTATTTTACAGATGAGCAGGGATATTTGATTCTTCCGCAGAATCTGAAAATCGGAAATTACCGTATTGAGGAAGTGAATGCCCCGTTCGGTTACACATTGAATAAAAATTATTATGAGGTAACAGTTGATTCTAATACTGCATATCAGATGGATGGAACTTCCGGGGATGTGATCATTGAAGCAATTTATGAGAACCATCCAGTTAAGGGAGAACTGACTATCGTGAAAAAGGGCGAAGTTCTGGACGGATTCAAGGATGATTTTACATATCAGACAGAAAATCTGGAAGGAGCAGAGTTTACCATTTATGCTGCGGAGGATATTTATACCGCTGATTTCCAGAAAGATGACAATGGAAACCGTATTTTGGAATATGCAGCCGGAACACTTGTAAAAACTGTTACAACCGATAAAGAGGGAAAAGCGGTCCTGAAGAATCTTCCACTTGGAAGTTATAAGATTGTGGAAACGTCTGCGCCAACAGGATTTGTTTTAAACAGCGAAGCACAGACAGTCACTTTTACTTACAAAGATCAGGAAACACCTGTCATTGAGCAGACAGCTACTTTTGAGAATGAACGCCAGAAGGTAGAAATTTCGGTGGAAAAACAGGATGCTGATACAGAAAAAGCAGTTGCAGGGGCAGAATTTGGACTTTATGCGAAGAATGATATGGAAGCTCATGGAACTGTGATTGTGAAAGCAGACACACTTCTTGGAAAAGCTGTTTCCGGAGAAGATGGAAAAGCTGTATTTACACAGGATCTGCCATTTGGAGAGTATTATATCAAAGAACTGGCAGCGCCGAATGGCTATGTATCTTCAGATGAAGTTCTGGAAGTAAAAGCAGAGTACCAGGGACAGGATGTTAAGGTCGTGCAGTTATCGTCTGTATTTAAGAATCAGCCTACAAAAGTTGTGGTTTCCAAGTCTGATCTGACTACTGGCGTGGAATTATCTGGTGCTACTCTTACGGTACTGGACAAAGATGGCAATGTAGTTGATACATGGAAGTCTGTAAAAGGTGAGCAGCATATGATTGAACGGCTTACTGTAGGGGAAACCTATACTCTCAGGGAAGAAATGGCTCCTTATGGATACCTCAAGGCAGAAGAAATCACATTTACGATTGAAGATACCGGGGAAATCCAGAAAGTGGAAATGAAAGATGATGTGCCGGCAGGAACGATCATCATCAATAAAAATGGAGAGTTTCTGGATAAAGTAACGGCATTGGATTCTGTTGGAGGATGGATCAGCCATTTATTCCAGTATGTAACAGGCAGTCTGAAAGATGTTACATTTGAAGTATTTGCTTTAGAGGACGTGAAATCTGCTGACGGAGAAAGTGAAAATTATTATAAAAAAGACGAACTGGTAGCAACCATTACAACGGATGATACCGGCATTGCAAAGTTATCAGGACTTCCTCTTGGCAAATATTATGTCAAAGAAAAAGCTACAGTGGATGGTTTTGTACTGGATAATGAGGCAAGAGAGATTGATCTGACATATCGTGACCAGGATACTGCAGAAGTCACTTACTCTGCTGACTGGCAGAACAACCGCCAGAAAGCGGAAGTGGAAGTTGTGAAAAAAGAGAAAGATTCTGATCGTGTACTGGAAGGTGCAGTATTTGCCCTTTGTGCTAAGAATGATATTACAGGAGCAGACGGAAAAGTTATTCTGGAAGCGGATACTGTGATTGAAGAACTGGCAACGGATAAAGACGGCAAACTGACTTTTACAGCAGATTTACCGATTGGTTTTGAGTATTATATCAAGGAAACTTCCCCGGCACCTGGATTTGCAACGACGGATGAAACACAGGAGTTTACATTTGAGTACGAAGGTGCAGAAAAGGAAAAAGTATCATACTCCTTTACTTTTGAGGATGAACCGACAGTAATCGAGATTACCAAGACTTCCCTGACAGACGGAAAAGAGCTGGAAGGTGCCAAGTTACAGGTAACGGATGAAAGCGGTAAGGTTGTAGATTCCTGGACTTCCGGCAAAGAAGCTCATATCATCAAAGAACTGGTAGTCGGACAGAAGTATACCCTGACAGAAACAAAACCGGCAGACGGTTTTGTGACAGCGGAAAGCATTACATTTACCGTTAAAGATAACGCAGAAGCACAGAAAATCGAGATGAAAGACGATGTGACCAAGGTGGAAATCTCCAAGACGGATATTTCTGGTAAAGAACTGCCGGGCGCAAAACTGACAATTCTCGACAAAGACGGTAAAACGGTAGAGAGCTGGACTTCTGAGGAAAAACCGCATTACATTGAAATGCTTCCGATCGGGGAGTATACACTTCGGGAAGAGTCTGCCCCTGAGGGCTATCTGGTAGCTGAGGACGTGAAGTTCACAGTGGAAGATACCGGAGAGATTCAGAAAGTTGTGATGAAAGATGAGGTAAAACCGGAAGAAACATCAGCACCGGAAACACCATCTACACAGGTAACAGATACACCGAAAACCGGAGATGATACACATATGCTGCTTTGGATTCTGCTTGCAGTAGCAGGTATGGCAGGTGTAGTGTCAGCGGTATGGGTGGCAAGAAAGAAGAAATAAAAATCAGTTAGTTAAGAGGGCATTTATGGACGAAAAAGATTCATAAATGCTCTCTTTCTGGTTAATACTAGGAAAAATGAAGGGAGAATGTATTATGAAACAGGTATTAATTATAGCGGTTGTAGCAATTATTGCAGCAGTTAATTTTGTGATGTATTGCTGTCTGAGAGTAGCATCACAGGAAGATCAGATGTTGGAAAAACTGAGCAGGAGAAAGGAGTCAGAAAGCGATGGCGATTAGATATGCAGAGGACAAGCCGAAATCCTGTGAATATTGTTATTTCTGGAATGAAAAGAAAAAGGAATGCAGGCAGATGAGATGCTTTTATCAGCTTCCTGAAAAGCCACCTGATCCAGATCCGGCACACAGGTTTTGGGTTCCATGCAAAGGCTGTCCGTATGGAAGAAATCCCTGTATTGGCTATTGCATGGCTAAAATTCTAAAAGAGCAGAGGAAAAAACAATCTGGATAAGGATACATACATATTCCCGTATCACTACGGGGAGGAAGCAGAACAGTATACGTTCTATCGGATTCCCAAGATTCTCTTTACTAGTCCGGTATTTGGAAAACTGACCTGTGAAGCTAAGTTGTTGTATGGTCTATTGCTAGACCGGATGCAGTTATCTGTGAAGAATCGGTGGATGGATTCGGAGGGAAAAGTATATATATATTTTTCGCAAGAGCAGATTGCAGGGCTTATGGGATGTGGAGTAAAAAAAGTCCGGTGCTTGTTAAAGGAACTGGATGACCGGAAAGGAATCGGATTGATTACGAGAGTCAGACAGGGATTGGGAAATCCCGATAGGATCTATGTAAAAAAATGCGTATCACCAGAACGGTTCAAAGAGAACTTCCGGACAGGTCAAAATGACTTCTCAGGAAAGGTACAAATGACCGATGCAGACAGGTGTAAACTGCCAGGTAATGATATAGAGGATAGTAATACTGAGAATAACGATACAGAGTATCTTTCTTTCTATTCAGATGCCAGTGAAGTGAAAAGGAAAGAAGCTGAAAGGAATGCCTATCAGCAGATTATCCTTGAACACATTGGATATGACTATATCGTAGATGATTTCAACCGGCATATGTTGGATGAGATTGTGGGGTTAATGGTAGATGTGGTGTGTTCGGAACAGGAGTTTATACGGATTGGAGGGGACAGAAAACCTTTATCCGTAGTAAAAAGCCAGTTTTTAAAACTGGATGCAGAGCATATTCGGTTCGTATTGCATTGCATGAAAGAAAATACCAGTAAAGTAGTAAATATGCGTCAGTATTTGTTGGCAGTATTATATAATGCACCGCTGACCATCAGCAATTATTACTCATCTTTGGTGCAGCATGATATGTACGAAGGGAATATATGAATTTTAGATTTTCAGGAAGGGAGTGATTCTATTGCAGGAAGAAGTAAATGAGAAAACCGTATCGTTATGTATCACTGGTGGAAAAGTGACAGTCCGTTTATTGAAACAGGCAATGATGCGTTTTCTGGCGGCAGTGGAGAAAGAAAAAGTAGAGAAAGCAAGAAAACAGCAGACAAAGGCACCTCCGGATAAAGAATATCATGGAAAGCAGAGTTTAAAGAAGCTGACACAGCAGAATATTCAACTTTCCAACATTGAGATTACAGATAATAACATTAAGGCTTTTGAAAAGGTTGCAAAAAAATATGGTATTGATTTCAGCCTAAAACGTGATAAGTCTGTAGATCCACCAAGATATTTTGTTTTCTTTAAGGCAAGAGATGTGGAGGTGATGACAGCAGCATTTCGGGAGTTTACCGGAAAGACACTGAATAAAACCAAGAAACCATCTGTCCGTAAGAAATTACAGCAGGCAATCACAGCCCGTAACCAGGACAAACAGAGAGAACGGGAAAAAATGAAAGAGAAGCAGAAGGAGCCGACATTATGAGTGGGATAAAAAATATAAAGAAAAAACTGAAAGGTTTTCAGGTTCGTCCCCCGAATAAGAAAGTGCTAAAGCAAATTCTGTTACATATTCCGTATGTAGTTGTGTTTTATGTGGTAAATAAATGTACCTGGCTGTATCAGTATTGCAGAGGCAGTACAGTAGTAGACAGGCTGATAGTTCTTTTTATGAATTATCCGTTAGCCTTTAAGAAGTTACTGCCAAGTATGAAGTTGAAGAGTCTGATTGCAGGAACAATCGCAGCTGTCGGTATATGGGCAGTGGTGTATTTTAAGGGAAAGAATGGAAAGAAGTTTCGACAGGGTGAGGAATATGGTTCTGCCAGGTGGGGAAATGAAAAGGATATAGCACCTTTTATTGATCCGGTTTTTGAGAATAATATTCTGCTGACACAAACGGAACGTCTGACCATGAACAGTAGACCAAAGAAACCGAAGTACGCCAGAAACAAGAATATTATAGTGATAGGTGGATCTGGTAGCGGTAAGACTCGATTTTATGTAAAACCGCAGCTTATGCAGATGCCGGACAATGTAAGTTTTGTGGTCACCGATCCAAAGGGAACGATTATCGTGGAATGTGGTAAAATGTTAGCAAGAGGGACACCGAAGAAAGATAAAAACGGAAAAATTTTGCGTGATAAAAAGGGCAGGGTGGTAATGGCTCCTTACAAAATCAAGGTGCTGAATACCATCAATTTTTCCAAGAGTATGCATTATAATCCATTTCATTACATTCGTTCTGAAAAAGATATTCTGAAACTGGTAAATACAATCATGGTAAATACCAAGGGCGAGGGAGAAAAATCTTCCGAGGATTTCTGGACGAAAGCGGAACGTCTGCTGTATTGTGCTTTGATTGGTTATATCTATTATGAAGCACCAGAAGAAGAACAGAATTTCTCAACCTTGCTGGAATTTATCAATGCCAGTGAAACCAGGGAAGAAGATGAAGAGTTTAAAAATGCTGTGGATCTGTTATTTGAGGAGTTGGAAAGGGACGAGCCGAACCACTTTGCAGTAAGGCAGTATAAAAAATACAAACTGGCTGCAGGAAAAACGGCAAAGTCGATTTTGATCAGCTGTGGTGCCAGACTTGCTCCGTTTGATATTGCGGAACTTAGGGAACTGACTTCTTATGATGAAATGGAACTGGATATGATTGGAGATCAGAGAACGGCACTGTTTATTGTAATTTCGGATACAGACGATACTTTTAACTTTGTGGTTGCTATGATGTACAGTCAGCTTTTCAATCTGTTATGCGACAGAGCCGATGATGTTCATCATGGAAGACTGCCTTATCATGTGAGAATCCTTTGTGACGAGTTCGCAAATATTGGTCAGATTCCGAAGTTTGACAAGCTGATTGCAACGATCCGAAGCAGGGAAATTTCTGCTTCCATTATACTCCAGTCCCAGTCGCAGCTCAAGACAATTTACAAGGATGCAGCCGAAACCATTACGGGAAATTGTGACACAATGTTGTTCCTGGGAGGTAAGGAAAGTACCACTCTGAAAGAAATTTCAGAAACACTGGGTAAGGAAACCATTGACTTATATAACACTTCTGATACAAGAGGACAGAGCAGATCTTACGGTTTGAACTATCAGAAAACAGGAAAAGAATTGATGAGTCGGGATGAACTGGCAGTCATGGACGGTAACAAGTGTATTTTACAGCTTCGAGGTGTCCGTCCGTTTTACAGTGATAAATTTGACATTACAAAACATAAACGGTATAAGCAGTTATCCGATTATGATAAAAAGAATGAGTTCCATGTGGAAGAATACATGAAACATCAGATGGAAGTCCGGTTAGATCCGGAAGAACAGTTTGACCTTTATATGTATGAAGGCAGTGAACTGGAAGAACAATCAAATAATGAAAATGAAGGCACAGGGCATGTAACGTAAAACATACATAGCTCTTTTTTTATGTCCTTTTGGGAGGTAGTGATATGCACAAGCATGAAAGACCGCCCATCAGGGCGGAACCCTCCGAGTAGTAACCAGTAAAAAATCACAATGAAAAACAGGAGTTACGAAAGGAGAACATAGATCTTTCCCAAATCTACTGAACAATACTTCAAACAGCCGTTTTTTCCTTATTCTATCAGCATTTTTCGGGTTTCGTCCCGTCCTTCCCATTTTGAACAAAACAATTAAATACAGAATAAGTTTTGTACATGGGGTGACACTTTAGTTTTGTCCATCCATACTCTAACTGGGTCGAGAATGACCCGGAAAGGAGATTTTATTATGGGTGAGATTATCGAACTAAACCCATCGGAAAAGATGCAGCGATACGCTGTTTATTCTATCCGGAACCATACGGATGAGGGACTTCTGTATACCAGGTCTTTCATAGTCCTTAAGAACGGGTATGGTGTTATCACCAGATTTACTCGCTTCCATGAGTTTATGGGGGTCTATGACAACCAGACCTACAGACCTCTTACAGCAAATCCGGAGGGCAAGATGTATTTCGTGGTTGCTATGCTGAATCATGTACTGATCGACCATGGAGCAGAAAACGGGATAAGGCACGTGTTTGGGATCACAAAGCCGATGCTGGCATCCTTCTTTGATGCATATGCGTTGGAGGCACTGGCAGATGGCAGCCATCGCAACGCCGAACGGGTAAAACAATGCATTTCAACTGTTACGCTCTTCATGTATAAGCTGGCATGGAAATACGGTGGATATATGAAGATCAAGCGTGCAGAGCTGTATGTAGAGCGTACTTTTATGACGAAAAAGGGAAAGCAGATCAAGAGGAAGGTACCTGATTTTCAGGCTACGGGAATCGTGGATGCAAATGTTATCTTCAGAGACATTCCAACCAAGGTGATTGAAATCCTCATTCCCATGGCTTTCCGATATGCTCCGGATATTGCACTTGCCATGTGCCTGCAGGCTTTTGTAGGTCTAAGAGCCAGTGAGGCCATGAATGTCAGGCAGGAAAGCAGTCCTTATGGACCAGGCCTGATCATTACGGAAGTTGGAGGCAAGGTTCATGGGATAAAGATCGATCTCAGGAAAGAGCTGGTACTTCGCAGCGATGGTACTGAAATCGGTCTAATCAAAAAGGCAAGAATGCAGGATGTATATCCGCCCTTTGTTGGAACCGTGGCAATGGCTTATCAGCTTCATAAGCAGTATCTTCAGAACGTAAAGTATGAGCCGGAATACGCGCCTATGTTTGTCAACAGCAAAGGTATGGCGATGTCATACGAGATCTATCGGTTAAAGTTCAAAAAGCTGATCAAAGAACATCTGCGCCCTGAACTGATCCGAAGCAGTGATCCAGAGCTTAAGATTTATGGACAGATGCTGTATGAGAATGATCTTGGAACTCATGCACTTAGACACTGGTTTACGGTACAGCTGGTCCTCCGGGGCGAGGATATCGGAACGATACAGTCCTACAGAGGCGATAAGAATCCTGAAACAGCTTTCCAGTATCTCCAGAATAAAGGGGAACTGGTGCGGGAACTCGAAGCAGCCGGTGCGGAACTTATAGCAGAACTTATGAAAATCGGGGGTGATGTTTATGGAAACAGTTAACACATCTCCGCTCTTCTCTTATGCAGCCGCGGCAGCTCTTTCCAACGGCAGTCTCTACCGTGACAGGACCAGAGACAGGGATGAACTTCTTGCCTTTATGGATGCGAATGAATGGTTTGGTTCTTCTTATGAGCAGAATGGCGACGAATTCATGGTCGTAATGACTGCTGAGATTAAGAATGCTGTTTCTATCTGGATTAACGCTTACAGAAGAACCAACGATGAAAAAGTCGAAATACTTTTGAATCTTCTAGAAAAGACTTTTCCACAGACCAGTCAAAGATTTCGCAGATATATGGCGTCTGAAGGGAAAGGTAATGACCGTTCCACATGGAAGGTACTGGATTTCATGGCAGCTTCACTGAAAAAGGAACTGGATGAATACTCAGAAGAAGAGATCAAAGAACTGACTGCATCTGCTTACAGTGTATTAAAGATGAAGGAACTGTCCCTGTTTCATGCTTTTCTATCTTATGGAGGGGAAGGAAAACCATATACCGACTGGAATTATCAGTTCAAAAGCCATCAGCTTGTAAAGGCTGACAATACCGCGTATGCCATCAAGGATTTCGCGCTGATGGCGTATATCGTATTGAATCAGGATGCATGGAGTGAAAACCATCTGGTTGAAAAGGCTCTGGATAATCGAAGATATGCGGAGCTTTGGATGTTTTCTGCCCTTCATTTCATATGTGCACTTAGAACGACAGATATTGTAAGGCTTCCCGTTCCAGCGCTCCCCTATGACGCGGAGACTATCCGGGAAAAGATCAGAGAAGGCTCTTTTTCGGATGCGGATGCTTATGGCATCGCTTTCGAACTTCAGTTTCGTTGCAGAATGAGGAGTAGCCGTCCTCATAAAACTCTTAAAAAAGGCATATCTCCGGAGATCAAGCTGTTTATACCGGAAAGCCTCCATGTTCCTCTCGGATTTATTATGGCTATAGCTCTGTCATTCAGGTCCGAGGATGATCCTTTTGTCAGTACAGATTTCACTCTGCAGGATATCATCCGGTTTTTTGGAGAAGATTTTGTGCGTGCTTCCGGTTACAGAAAGTTTAAATCAAGACGTGCTAACAAGTCCTATCTTCAGGGAATTGAAGCTGTTGCGGATGATATCGCAGGGAATCCGAAAGGATATATGCTGGCTTCCCTTGCAAGGAGCCACAAGGGCGGAATCGGGAAATTATCAGAGATCACGGATGTTTACCTGCGAGATGCAAAGTTTACCGGCGAGGATCCTGCTTTTGTACTGAAAGAGATGTTTGAACGCGGGATCTTTGGGTTCATCCCATGCATGCTGCTCGAAATGTACGAAGGGAAAAGTTATCAGTCATTGTCGGTCAGGGAACAGACCGCTGTGATCCAGGCGTTGGGAATGGATGCGTGGCAGATTGAATCAGTAGCTTTGTCACTGACGATGTCGTATCAGCAGGCCGGAGAGATTGTGAAGAGTACTCTCCTTGAGGCCGGTGGGGAACATTGTCTCGAAAAGACACTGCAGAACCTTGCATCCGGATGGGCTGTTTCAAAAGGTTCGGAATTCATGTGTCTCCGCAGGGCTGCCGGATTGGAATGCCTGACCCAGGGAAGTGCGTCCTGTCTTGGCTGCGGATATGAGATATACACGAAAACAGCCATGGAGATGCTTGTACGGGAATACATCCGTATGAACCGTCTTATAAGGGAGTCCGAAAATAGTAACAGGATTAAAGACATCCTGAAAAAGTTCATAATCCCTTCTATTCTTCAGATATTCCAGAGTATTGCAGTTCTATATCCGGAGGCAGATATGGATATCCTTCAAAAAATCGTTGAGAGGGGGATGAAAGATGCCGATATTAGCTGAGACTGAGATCTGTGGAGGATATATCAGGTATCTTCCCGTCACAAGATTGGATGAAGAAACAAGAAAGATTGCAGAGGAAAGATTCGAAGGGTTCAGGGAGAAGGGTGTTATTCAGGAAAGCAATTACCTGGACTCTACATGGTTTATCAGCGATGAGGTCCGCAATCAGAAGATAGATTTCAGCTTTGATGAGGTTGCATACAGAAAGCAGGCAATGCCGTGGATCGGATGTACAGCAGACTGTTTCCGTGAATGCATGAAAGCTTATGCAGCGATGCTTTTAGGAGACATGTCTCTGATACAGATCAGGCTTGTGATCAGAGGAATTGCAGAAATGGCCGTGCTTTCATGTGAGGAAGCTGTCAGTCTCTCGGGACGAAAGAACTATCATCTTGCTGCTTTTCTGGCAATGATTCCCCTTGGAAACGATCTGAGGGATCACGTGATCGAGGAGCTTGAAGGCATGCGGACAGAAAAACGTTCCGGTAAGGCAAGAAATCTTGCAGATTTTGATCATTATCTTTCCTTCGACCGCTCTATGAAAGCGTACTGGGACAAAGCAGGAACAGAAGAAAAGCGTTTTTTCTTTCCGGTCTACTTCTGGTGGAACCTTACAGCGATCCTTCCCTTAAGACCTACAGAGTTCTTACTGACTCCATGGGACTGCATCATGGAACACGAAGGAAAATATCTCCTCACGATACGAAGAACCAGAATGAAGAAGGGGGAAAGGCATGGCTATAAGATATCTGAGGATTACGAGCTATGCTCTTATGAGATCACCGCAGAACTTTATACTGCAATCAGCCAGTACAGGACACTTATTTCCAAGGAAGACCGTCCTGCGATAGGCACCCTTCTTATACCGGAAAGGAACGTTCCGTCCGGTTACTTCTCTCTTCATCAGATGAGAAGAAGACTAAAAGCATTCTGCAGGGAAGTACTTCATGATGGTTCTTATCCGATCCATCTGGGAGATACGCGGCATCTGGCAATGGTAAACCTGATCCTGTCCGGTGGCTCACCGGTTGTCTGCAGGGAGCTCGCAGGTCATGAAGACATCGATATCAGTTCCCACTATTATTCTAACATGTCAATGGTCGTCGAAAGCATTGTAACGTCCCGCTTCAGGGGCTGGGATCCGTCTTCAGCATTAGACGGACAGAAAAGATATTACCTTTCGTTACCGGAGAAG
>OFMH01000776.1_pt1 | contig 20351 bp, 19 predicted proteins | sample 1541761 | NCBI WGS metagenome assembly OFMH01 (sample SAMN04209249, study PRJEB22552) | human gut metagenome | biome: gut; material: feces | host: Homo sapiens | place: USA: Oklahoma
TAAAAATTAAAATATGTTAATAACTAATAAATTATTATATAAATATTATACGAGGGAGGTGTAGATTTTAATGAAATTAATTAATTCTTCTAAAGCTAAAATTGTAGATTGTAATTTTCTTGTTTTATCTCAAACAGTAGATAAATATAGAAATGCTGTTGCTTTTTTTGTAAATGTAATTGACAAAGAATGGAATAGGTTTAAAGAATTAACTACTAAAGAAAGCTATAATCTTGTAGAAAGATTAACTGTAGAAACTAAAAAAAATCCTACACCTCTTTATAATTTTAAAAATGGATTCCATAAATTTCCTTCATATTTAAGGAGAAGTGCTATTGCTGATTCTTATGGAATTGTATCTTCTTATTATAGTAATTTAGAAAACTATAATAAAGAAAAAGAAATAGTATTACTTAATAATAAAAGATTTGCTAAAAAACCGCCTAAACTTAATAAATGGCATTTTAAATGTCCTGCTCTTTATGAAGGGAATATGTATGAAAAACTAGATGATAATTTAGTTAGAATTAAAGTATTTAAAAATAATGACTGGGTATGGCAAATTATAAAACTTAGAAATACTGATATTAACTATATAAAAAATAGGTTTTCAAATGACAAGGTGTTTTCTCCTATTTTAATAAAAAAAGGTAGAAAATTTTATTTACAATACGCTTTTGAGAAAAAAGTTATTTTACCTAAATTAAAATATCCTAATACTAAAGTTTGTTCTGTAGATTTAGGATTAAATCATAGTGCTGTATGCTCAATAATAGATTCAAAAGGAACTGTCATTGATAGATTATTTATTAATCAACCAATAGAAAAAGACCATTTAAATAGATTATTAAATAGATACAGACTAAAATGTAAACAAGGTGGAAGAAATAATAAACCTAAAATTTGGGGTAAAATAAATGGACTAAATACACAAATAGTTAATGATACAGTAAATAAAATACTAAATTTTGCTATTAGTAATAATGCTGATGTTTTAGTTTTTGAGTATTTAGAATTTCAAGGTAAGAAATTTGGATCTAAAGCTATTAGACTTCAACTTTGGGCTAAGAGAAGAATACAGGAGAAATGTCAACATCAAGCACATAATTATGGACTACACTTTTCAAGAGTTAGTGCGAAAAACACAAGTAAATTAGCTTTTGATGGTAGTGGTATTGTAGTAAGAAATAGTAAAAATGCTTCATTATGTACATTTAAAAATGGGAAAAAATATAATTGTGACTTAAATGCAAGTTACAATATTGGAGCAAGATATTTTATAAGAGAAATAGAAAAAACCATTTCTGAGAAGGAATGGTTGCAATATGAGGTTAAAGTTCCTTGTATTGCACGAAGAACACATTGCACTCTATCTACTTTTAAAAATTTAATTGTGGCTATGGCATAGATAACTATGTTTATTGCTAAGATTAGATGGCTTAGTAGAAGAGAAGTCTTTTTCCTAAAGAAAAAGAAGCTCCACCCTCAAAGCTTTGCTTAGAGTGGAGAGTGTTCACATTGTCATGAAATCAATGATGTTAAGCGGTCTAGCATTAGAATTTGCTTCAGAAAGATTAAAAAATAATAAAGAATTTGCCATTTTTTGTGTAAAAAAAGAAGGATTTAATCTTGAATATTTTTCAGAAAAACTAAAAAACGATAAAGATGTAGTAACAACTGCTATTAAAAATAATTGTTATTCTCTTGCTTATGCTGGAGAAAGTCTTCAAAATAACAAAGACATTGTAACAATGGCTATTTCTAATGATAACGAAACTTTTAAATTTGCTGGAGATAAAATTAAAGAACAATTTCCTACTGTTGAAAGTTTTCTTAATTCTGAAAAAGATGTAGATAAAGATAATCTTTGGAAGGAAAAAGTTAATAATGACAAAGATAACCAATGGGAAAGATAAATATTAAACCGCCAAGTTGACGGTTTACTTTTTTGACTTTTAAAAGTAATTATGCTATAATTATTTTATAGATTTTGAGATTAGTATAATGTCAGGGTATAATTATTTTATTACCTTGTAAAATTTAAGTTGACTAAAACTTAAAGTAGCTAATGTTATTTCGCTTCTGTTTTATTACCTTGTAGAATTTAAGTTGACTAAAACCTCAAATTCTTTTTTACCTAAAAGAGAAGTTTTTCCCCTTCTCTTTTTATTTTTTCTCAAAAAAAACTATTTTTTGAGAGGGTTTTATGATATAATATACATATATAATTTAATATTTATACTGTAGGAAAACAGAAGAACTGAAATGCCTACGACTAAATTTAATGTTACTTTTTTGAGTAACTCTTTTTAGTTGTGGGCTTTTTTTATTACTAAAGGAGGAAGTATGGAGAAATTATTAGTTGAAAAAAATATAAAAGAGGTCTTAGAAAAAATTCAAAATGAAATAGGAAACGATAAAGAAGTTCATTGTGAATGGAGAGCCAGTCATGCAGATATATCTGTTATTGATAAAGAAAATTCATATATTTATTTTGAAGCAAGAATTTATGATGATGGACTATATTATTTAGGAGAAACTGAAAATAATTTTCAAGATACCTTGGACCTTTATTTTATAGATAGTAAAAATTTAATTAATTACAATGAATTTAAAGATCTTTTAGAAATGGATAAAGATTTTTCATATTTTAAAATGGCAGATGAAGAAATAGATTACTATTCTTCTTTAGAAAGAGAATTTGCTTCAAGATTAGAAAAAGATTCTACTGAACTTCTTATCCATAAAGGAATAATTACTCATTCTTTACATAAAGATCCCAAAGAAAATGAATGGAATCTAACAACTTTAGTGGAAAATAAACCTTCTTCTGATATAAGAGGAGATTACCAAGAATGTTTTGATGATTTACTTTCTCAAATAAAATACACAGATTTATTTATAGAACTAGCTAGACAAGATAAAATGTTTAACTTAAATAATTATAATGAAAAAGGAGAAAAGGAAGGACTTTGGATAATTCCTAAAGAAGATACTTGGATTAAAGAAGATATTGTTTATTACGAAAATGGAAAGCTTAATGGAAAATATGCTGAAATTTTTAAGAATAATGAAATACATGAAATTGGAACTTACCAAAATGATGTAAAAAATGGTAATGCTTATTCTTATGATAAGGACACGCTTAATTTAATAGAAGAAAAAACTTATGATAATGGTATACTTAATGGAAAATATAAAAGTTTTTTATATACTGGAGAATTATCTTGTGAAGGGAATATAAAAAATGGAGAATTTGACGGTTCTTTTAAAAATTATCATACTGATGATATAGGAAATTTATATCTATGGCAAACTTGTAATTATGTAAATGGAAAAGAAGAAGGAGAAGTTATTAATTATTATCCTAATGGAAGTATTAAAGCAAAATTTAATATGGTAAATAATAATATAGAAGGAAAATTATTTGAATTTTATGAAAATGGAAATATTAAAGAAAAATCAGATTATGAAAAAAATAAGCTTAATGGAGTTAGTATCAAATATTATGAAAGTGGAAATCTTAAAGAAATATTACATATAAATGATGATATTCCTAGTAAAAAAACTGAATATTATTCTAATGGTTCAAAGGATAAGGAAACTGAATATAATAAAGGAATAGTAGAACAAGAGTGTTTTTATAACAAGGGACAATTAGAAAGAGTTAAAAATTATGAGTTTGGAAATTTAAAAGAAGAAAAAACCTATGATGAGAATTTTAATAAAACAATGCTTTTTACTTATAAAGATGATAAAACAGTAAATTGGAAAGGGTATTATCCTAACGGAAACCTAAAATTTGATAACAATCTAAAAGATAACCTTTTTATAGGAAGTTCCAAAATTTATTATGAAAATGGAAACCTTAAAGAAAGTTCAAACTATATAATAAAAGATAATCAAGCTTTAAAAGATGGAGAGTATAAGTTATTCTCTGAAAATGGTTCTTTATTAGAAAATCTAAAATATAAAGAAGGAATAGTTATGGAAAATCTTTTAGAAAAAAAATAATCTTTGGGAAAAATCTAATGATTTAAATAAAAATAACGCTTGGGAAAATAAGGTTAATTCTGATAAAGATAATCAGTGGGAAAGATAATATTAAACCGTCAAATTGACGGTTTATTTTTTTTGACTTTTAAAGGTAATTATGCTATAATTTTTATAGATTTTGAGGTTATTATAATATAACTTGAGTTGACTAAAACATAAATTACTCCATTGCATATTAGAAGATGGTTTTATTACCTTGTAAAATTTGAGTTGACTAAAACAGAAAGTAGTAGACGTACTCTCTATCTAGAGTTTTATTACCTTGTAAAATTTGAGTTGACTAAAACAACTCGGCATACTCTTTATATACTTTTAATGTTTTATTACCTTGTAAAATTTGAGTTGACTAAAACCTCAAATTCTTTTTTACCTAAAAATTGAAGTGGAATACCCTTCTTTTTTATTTTTTAAAAAAATATTATTTTTAGAGAGGGTTTTATGATATAATGTCATATATAATTTTATAAACTTTCGTAGGAAAATGGAAGAACCAAAACGCCTACAACTATTTAGTAAGGTTAAATACTTAACCTCTATTTAGTTGTGGGCTTTTTTTATTACTAAAGGAGGAAAGTTTTTATGAGGAAATTTAAAATTTTATTTATTATTTCACTGGGAGTTATTTGTTTGGTTCTCCAAAAAGGCTGTTTTAAAAAAGAAGAATATAAGCTTGAGGGAAGATATAACTTAAAACAAGTTGAGTTATTTGATAATGGATTAGAAGCTCACATTAATAATTCTAATATTGAGATTATTAAATCAAATAATGAATATACTATAAAGGGAAAACATTTTGATATTAAGAGATTCTCTCTTGAAAAAAAATGGCAGGGGTTGTCTAATGATGATTTTATTTTTACTGGTAAAATTATTAGTAAATATTATGGAAAAAATGAAAATGATCTTTTTACTTTTTCTAAAAAGGTATATTTTTATAAGTTTGAAAATGAAAAGCAAGATACTCTAAGTATTGTAGTATATCCTAATGTTAATATAAAAGAAGTTATAGCTAATTCAGATTCTATTCTTTATGATCTTAGAAATCTTATTTATACTGGAAAAGAAATTAATGATATTATAACAATAACTTCAAGCAACCAAAATCTTATAAAATATATTATTATTGCTATTAAAGAAAAATAACTTTGAAAGGAGAAGATAAATATGATTATAAATCAATATGATGAAAAGGGATTAAAAGATGGACTTTGGGTAAAAAGAAATGATGAAGGAAAATTATTAAGCTGTGCTAACTATAAAAATGGAAAGCTTGATGGCAAATATATTGAGTATAACCCAATATCAGGATTGATTACTTCAAGCTCGGAATATAAAGAAGGATTATTACATGGTAATTCTAAAATTTATGATTTAGAAGGTAATTTACAAATAAATATGGAGTATAAAAACAATTTAAAAGATGGAATTTGTTTAAATTATTCTTCTAATGGAAACTTAAAAAGAATTATAAATTATTCTGAAGACAAACAACATGGTAGAGAAATTGATTTTTATGAAAACGGTCAAGTAAGAACAAATACTAACTTTGAAAAAGGAAAAAAACATGGTCTTGAAATTTCATATTACCCTGATGGTAGTATAGAAAAAAAAGCTAATTTTAAAAATGATAATTTACATGGAAGAGTTGAACAATTTTATGAAAATGGAAAGTTAAAAGAAATTTCAAACTATAATAATAGAGAACCTCATGGAATAGCATTAAGTTTTTATGAGAATGGAGAATTAAATCACATAACTTCTTTTGATAATGGTAAGATAAATAGATTATTTTTAAAGTTTAATGAGAATGGAACTCTTAAAAATTCAATGCTAAATAAAAATGGAAATGAGGATTTTTCTTTATCAGATAAAGAAAAAAAAGAATTAACTCCTAAAGAAAGTGAAAACTTATTTAAAGAAACTCAAAAAGATGATTATCTAAAGGAAATTATTAAAAATACTTCTTGGGGAAAAGCCCAAGGGAATACTACAGCCCAAGAGTGGGGAAATAAAATTTTAGAGGATAAAATCTCTGATTTAGAAAGACAATAGGCAATAAATAACCCATAAAATATATCTTCTATGTTAATAGTAGATATATTATTTTTGTTAAAAAGTATCTCAAATTCTTTATTTTTATCAAATTATTTTCTTGACTTTTTTATAAAAAAGAATTATAATTTTACAAAACAGGTACTTATTTTTAAAAGGAGAACTTATGGATAATGAAAATATTTTAAATATAAAAAAACAAAAAGTAATTTTCTCTCCTGCTAGTACTAAACTTTCTTTGTCAAGGAAATTACTTAAAACTATGGGAATAACACCTGAAAAAGCTGAAGTGCAAGTTATTTATACTGATAATTCTGTAATTATAAAAAATTTGCCATCTCAGCAAAAAATACCTAAAGAACTTCTTCTAAATAATCTATCTTTTTTTGATTTTGAATTAAGAGAAAAACAACTTTTGTTTCTTTTAATCCAAGAAATAAAAGAAGAAAATTTAGACAATACTTTGTATTGTTATCAATTAAAAAAAATAAAATCTTTATTAAAATTAGATAGAAATTCATATGAAGTTTTATATCAAATTATTGATTCAATTTGCAAAAAATCTATGTTTATTTTTTCGCCTGACAATAAGTTAGAAAAAATTTCAATGTTTGATAACATATCATATATTAATGAATTTAAAAATATTGAAGTTTATTTTGGAAAAACTGCCATAAAAATTTTTAAAGATTTTAATAAATATTTAAATAAAAATTATACAGAAAATATTTTGAAGTTAACAAGAAAAAATAGTATTGAATTATACTTAAAAGCTGAAATAAATTTATTTAAAGGAGATTTTTTATTAAAAATTGAAGATATAAAAAGAATCTTTAATGTTAATTATAAGGCTTCAGGAGAAGTAAAAAGAGCTTTAATTAATAAATGTGTAGAAGATATTAATAATAATACGGATCTAAACATTTCTCTTGAAGATATAAAAGAAGGGAAAGAGATAACTGGTTTTATCTTCTATGTTAAAAGAAAAAATTACTAAAAAATTATGAAAGGAATAGAGGAATGGCAAAAAAAGAAAGTCAAAACAATTTAACTTTATTTGATGTAATGAAAAAAGAAGTCACTTATCATAACGATTTTTCAAATACAATTTTCACAGATTTTACTTTAAAAGAAAAGCAATTACTCCTTTTCCTTATTGCTGGAATAAAAGATACTGACCCTGATAATAAAGTTTACAGCTTTAATCCAAAAGAAGTAAAACGTATGTTGAATATGACAAGACAAAGTTATTCTTTATTAAGTGAGTTTGTTTTTTCTCTTCAAAAAAAACCTTTAACTATTTTAAAACCTAATAAAAAAATAGAAGCTATTTCCATTTTTGATAAAGTAGTTTATTCTCCAAATGATGAAAGTATTGATGTTAAATGGGGTAATTCAGCTATAGAGTTTTTTAAAAAATTTAAAACTAATTTTTCAGACTATTTTCTTGAAAATATTATTAAATTAAAAAATGAAAATAGTGTTGAATTTTATTTAAAAGCAGAATCTAATTTATATAGAGGTTACTTTGATATAGAAGGAGAAGATATTTACAAAATTTTTAATGTTAAATATCCTGATCTTTATAATGTGAAAAGATTTCTTATAAATACCTGTTTAAAAGATATAAATAAAAATACAGACATTAATATTCAAGTAAAAAATAAAACAATTAAGAGAAAAATAATAGGTTTTACTTTTTCAGTCAGAAGAAAAGTTAGTCTTAGTGATGAACTTACTAAAAAAATTGAAAAAATCAAAAAGAATATTTATATTTCTCGTTCAGGATTTTTTAATAAAGAAAACCTTGAAAAAACTTTACATAAATTATTTAGAAATTTTTCCAATGAAGAATTAATTCAAGGATTAGAACTTTGCTATCACAATATAAAAAATGATTTTTCAACTTTTAGTTATCTTAAAAATGCAATTAAATATGCCCTTGATAATAAAGAGGAAAATAAAAAAGAAAAAAGTGAATTAAAAGAAGTAGAAATAATAGATAAAAATGCTGATATTGAAGACGCCATAATTGTAGAAAATAGTGAAAAAAATGACAATTTAAAAACAGAAGAGATAAATTCTAAAGGCATAGAAAATATTCAGCTAATTACTAAAGTATTAGATAAAGAAATAAATATAAAAGAAAAGATAAAAAATAAAGAAATTTCTTTAGATAAATTTGAAAAATTATCTGAAGAAGAGCAAGCTTTAATAGAATCTAAAGCCTTAATATTATTTAAAGCTGAAAATAAAGGACAAGATAATTTCTTAGTATTAATGAAAAAAAATAGTCCTACAATGTATTATAAAACATTAGAAAAATATATTTTGGAAACTATGAAAGAAAATCTAATAGAAGAAGCTGAAATTATTCAAAAGAATATTCCACCGATTGAAGCTCCAATAGAAAAACCTCTAAAAAAATTAGAAGAAAAAACTCTTCCGAAAAAAAGAGGACGTAGAAAAAAATTGGATATGCTAGATGAATTAGATAAAAATGAAGAAGTTCCTAAAAATGAAAAAAAGATTATTTCCTTCGTGAAAAAAATATATGGAAAAGAAAAAGTTAGTGAAATTATTCTGTTAAAAAATGAGAAAAAAATAGAAGTTTTTTGGTCTTATTATATAGAACTTTTAAAATTTAATGAAGAACAAAAGAAAAAATAAATTTATTGGGAGATTTCAGTATCTCCCTTTTTTATTTAAAATGCACATTTTATCTCTGTGATTTATACTAATATTTATATTATATAAAAAAATAGAAAAAATTTTGATGATTATTTAAGTTTTTTTTATACTTTTGCATATTTTATCTCCGTGAAAAAAATCAAAATGCACATTTTATCTCTGTATTTAATATTAATATTTATATCATATTAGAAAAATTTAAGAAAAATTATAATGAATATTAAAAATTTTTTTATACTTTTGCATATTTTATCTCCGTGAAAAAAATTAAAATGCACATTTTATCTCTGTGATTTATATTAATATTTATATTATATAAAAAAAATTTGATGATTATTTAATCTTTTTTTATATTTTTGCATATTTTATCTCTGTATTTAATTTTCATTAAATTTAAAAAAAATATAATTTTTTATTTTATTTATGCACATTTTATCTCTGTCTATTTTTTTTAATATCTTTAAAACTAGAAAATAAGATATATTAAAAATAGAAAAATATGATTTGCACATTTTATCTCCGTGAAAAATCAAATTGCATATTTTATCTCTGTATATTTTTAAAAATGCACAAATCATCTCTGTGAAAAAATTAGATTTGCACTTTTTATCTCTGTGAAAAAATTAGATTTGCACTTTTTATCTCTGTGAAAAAAATTAATTTGCATATTTTATCTCTGTGTAACAGCGTTCTAACCCTTATTTTTAGCGGAGTTACAAGCCTTCTAATAGAGTAATAGATTAATATATAATAGATTCTATTAATAGATAGGAGAATTGATTTTTTTTATTTTTTGAATTTTTTCTAAAAAATAAAATTATTTTAAATTTTAATAAACAAATATATTTTTTAGAAAGTTAATTTTAGAATAAAAAACTAATATATAGAGAAAAAGGAACTACACAAGTAATTCCTTCTCCATAAGTAACTTTAACAACTTTTTAAAAAATTATAAAAAGTGATATAGTGATATATGGTTATATCAAGTATATTTCTCATTAAAAAATAAGTCAACAAGAAAATACAGTAGATTTTTTAAATTTATCATAAAAAACTTTAAATTTAAAAATCTATCCTCCATATAAAGATTTAAAATAGTCAAAAATCAATCCCAAATCAATTTTGAGAGGTTTTATAAAGTTTTTTGAATATTTCCTCATTAAAACAAAATGAAGTGCCTTAAAATTGATTTTAGAGCTTTTCTGTTTTTTTAATTTTATATTTTTATAAACACTAAGTAATTATAATTACTTATTATTAATTATATACATAATATAACTCTTTAATTTACAAAAAAATTTTTAAATTTTTATCTATTTATATGTCTTGTAAAATATTATACAAAGGTAAAAAAATATACTATAAATGCCTTTAATTCAATAAAAATGTATTGACATTTTTTTAAAAAAGAGGTATGATTCTCTCATAGAAACAAGATAATATAAAACATTTAGGGGGATTTTATATGCAAGATGAAAAAATGTTAAAAAGATTTTTGAAAAGAAGATGTAAAGTAACATTAGCTTTTGTAACAGCTTTTTTAATAACAGGAAGTTTAACAATGGCAAGTGAAGCAGATCCACTATTTCCAAAAGATAAAGATACAGAAGTTGTATTTTTTCTAAATGGAGCTTTAGGTAGTGGAGAATTAGAAAGTGTTAGAAATATAGGAGAAGTTAAATTACCCGGATATAATGATACAATAAAACCACCTATTGAGTGGACACCAATAGAACCATCTACACCAGTAGAGCCTGACAAACCTGTAGAACCAAAACCTGAGCCTAACCCTGATAAGCCAATAGAAAAACCTGAGATACCGTTAACACCGTTAGAGCCAGCAAAACCAATAAAACCAAATCCTGATAAACCTGAAATACCATTAACTCCATTAGAACCTGCACAACCTATAAAACCATCAGGAAATGTAAATATAGAAAATAAAGTTCAAGAAAATGGAATAGTTTTTAATATAAAAGAAAATGACAATTTTACTAATAAAGGAAATTTAACATATAAATCAGATGTTGAAATGTTAGATAAAGATGAAGATGGAATTTATGAAACATTTAATAAAGAAGCCTATGTTATAAAAAATAATGGTGGAATTGTTATAAATGAAGGAACAATATCAATTGAAGGTTTAAAAGAAGTAGATATGGCAGGAAAAGGTCATATAGTAAAAATTGGAGAAGGTGCTGGAGTTTACCAACAAGCTGGAAGCTTTATAAACAAAGGAACTATTCAATTAGCCGGAAATGGATATGATGTAGATAATGATGGCTATATGGAAACTGTTGGTGGAGTTGGAGTTTTAGTAGAAGATGGAACAGCAGTTAATGAAAGTCTAATTAAAGGAAATCCAAGTCATATAGTAGAAGATGTAGTTGTAATTCCAATGGGAATTGGTATGCAAGCTAAAGGTGGAAAAATTGAAAACGCCGAAAAAGGAATAATAGAAAATATGTTCTATGGTATGTCAGTAGAAGGAAATGGAACAGCAATAAATAACGGAACTATTCAATCAAGTATTGTTGGAATATTAGCCCAAAATGGAGGAACAGCAATAAATAATGGAACTATTCATTCAGAAGAAACAGCAACAGGACAACCAGTATATGGATTATATGCTAGAGATTTTTCTTCTCAAGATATAGAGGGAAAATTTGCTACTGTTATCACAAATAATGAAAAAGGAATTGTTTATGGAAATGTTAAGGCTGAAGGTCCAAATGCAACAATCATAAATAAAGGAAAAATATTTGGAGATAAAGTAGAAACAGCTGGAGGAATAATAAAAAATGATGGAGGAACAATAGAAAATACTACTATCAATGTTTCAAATGGTAAATTTGTTCAAGGAGCTAATGGAAAACTTGAAGCTGAAAAAGTAAATGGAGATATTTATTTAGCAGGAAATTATGCTGAAAATAATTTCAATGATAAAATAACTGTTAATAGTAATATATCTATTAAAGAACATAATGGAGAAATAAAATCAGATTCTATTATGTATGATTATAACTCTACTGATAAAACTTTAGAAAGAAAAGAATTTTCTGAACTTTTAAATAATAAAAATATAGCTTCTTATTTGGAAGATAATTATATGGACGGAGATTTAATTAGACAAGAGTTATATAATAATTTAAAAGATATAAATACAGTAAAAGAATTTAACAGAGCAACTAATAATTTATTTGGTAATGATATTTATCCAGCTTTAAATAAACAAACTCTTGAAATGGTTAGATTTAATAGAGATACTTTATATTCTCAAGTATTTAATCAAGATACTGATAAAGATACAAGAATTATAGCAGGAGCAGACTACAAAAATTTTGATGTGGATTCTTCTAACCTTTCAGGTTATGATACAGACATTCAATCTGTATTTATTGGAATGGATAAACAAATGTCAGCTAATAATAGATTAGGTGGAATAATAAATGTTGGAAAAATGAAATCAACTTTTGAAATGAATAATGCTGAAAGAGATGATATGTTTGTTCAAGCAAACTTATATAATATTTATCAAAACAATGGGTATAGATTAGTAAATAACTTATTTGTTGGAGCAACTGATGGAGATTTAGAAAGAGATTTAAAATTCGGAGATGTTTATGGAAGACAAACAGCTGATATAGATAGCACATATATTGGATTAAACAATGTATTAACTAGAAAATATGATTTTAATTCTATTTATATAACACCTAAATTAGAAGCTAACTTTACTCAACTTATGAACTCTGAAATTAAAGAAGATGGAAACTATGGTCTTGAAATAGAAAAACAAGATGTAACTTCAATCGAAGCAGGAGTTGGAATAGAAGTAGGAAAAGAATTTATGTTAACTGATACATTAAAAGCAGGAGTAAAATTATCAGGAACATATTTAGCAGAATTGTCAGATCCGTATGAAGAAGTAAATGTAAGATTAAGACAAATTAACCATTCTGAATTTGTAAAAATATCAGAATATGATAATGAAGACTACAAAGATATATCTTTAAGATTAGAGTTATCAAATGATTCTATTTCTTCATACGCTGAATATAAATATATGTTTGATGACAGTATAGGAACTTTAGGAGTTTCATATAAATTCTAGTTATATTTGATTATTAACTTGAATATTTCTTTGTATTATGTTATAATTCCTTTAAACTTATAAGAGAAAAAATAATAATTTTCGTGGGAAAAAGGAAGAACCTCAACGCCTGCGACTGAAAAGGGATTAGCGTAACCCCTTTTTAGTTGTGGGCTTTTTTTATTATCAAAACATAAAATTATGGTTTAAAGAGGATAACAAATGAATCAAAAAGAATTTATTGATAAGTTATATGCGTCAAAAAGATTTAAATCAAAAGAACAGATTACATTATTTCTTGAACTTTTTTGGGGAACATTTAAGGAAAGTTTAACCAAAGAAGAAAAGGTAGTTTTTAAAAATGTAGGGACATTTAGTTTAAAAGAAATTGAGAAGAATATTTATATACCAACAAGAAAAAAAGTAGAAGAAAAAATAGGAATAAAAACTGTAAAATTTAAAGCAAGTAAAAATTTTATAAAAGAATTAAAGGAAAGTGAATTAAAATGAAACTAATATTTTTATTAGAACAAAAGTCTACACTTTTTATTATTTGCTCATTGATAACAGTTTTAATAATTTTATATTTAAATGTGGATATAAAAGATAAAAAGTTAGAAAAGATAATAATAGTATTATTTTGTATTGGTCTTATTATACTTTTAATATCTTTAGGGTTCTATTTGGAAAAGACGTATTAAAAAAGATAACACTCTAACCGTCAAGTTGACGGTTAGCAAAAATAAAACTTTTGGAGGGAAAAATGAAAAAAATATTATTTGGATTATTTGCTATACTATCAGTTTGTGCTTCAGCTAAAGAAATAAATCTTTGGGAAGAAGCTAATATTGATACTCAAATGGGGTATACAGGATTTGAATTAGGTGGAAAATATTATAATAAGTCATTGGATAATGTTCAAGAAGTTCAGAAGTATTTAGATGAAATTTATTCGGTAAAAAATACAGTTAATGACAGTTTAAAAAATAGAGCTATGCTAGATACATATGAAAAAGACTGGATTTTAAATGCTGATATAAATTATTTAAAATCCGAAGACTTAGAAACTCCTATTTATAATTTAAATTATGGTGTACTTAATGATATTACTAGATATGGAATAAATATAGCTATGTTTAAAGGAGATAGTAAAACAGGAGAAAAGGAATATGATTCAAAAGGAGGACAAGTAAACCTATATTTTAATAGAAATGAAGATTTAGGAAACCTTTTTGGAACTCTTTATATAGGAAAAAATAATCAAGAATTTAAAGAAAATAGCAATGAAATTGATAATTTCTATTATGGATATTTTACTAGCTTAGAGCAAAAGTATGAAAGTTTTAATTTAGATGAGTTTTATTCAGGATATTTTATTAATTTTGATATATCAAGAACAGAAACAGATTATAAATTAACTTCAAATGGCAAAGAAATAAAAACTAGTAAAGATAATGATTCTGTTAATGGAGAAATAGGATTCTCTTTAGAGAAAAATTTATTCTTCTTTAATGATGTAACTACTCAAATAAAACTTTTATCTAGTATAGGTAAAGAGTTTTTAGAAGAAGATAAATATAAAGATTTAGGAAAAGATGAGTATGAAGTATATGCAAAAGAAAAATTAGAAATTTCAACATCTATAGGTTCAGGAGTAGATTTATTTACTGGAGCAGAATATAGAAAATCTTTAAAATCATCTAGTGCAGAAAAAAATATTTATTTAGGATTTAAAATTAACTTCTAATAAAGTATATAAAATATTAATAAAAAAAAGTAATATACATAATTTAGAATCGTTAAATAAGACGATAAACTTAAAAATTTAAAATTCTTTTTTTATATAAAATAAGAATATATATAACTCGTAGGATTATAGTACAATACTTTTGGTGCTATATGCTGAAGAACTGATATGTATTTACTTGAATAAGGAGAGAAAATGAATATAGAAAAAATTAGCGATGAAAAATTATTAGAAGATTATTACATAGATGAAAGTAGATTTTTATTAGCCATAGCTGAAGGGGAAACCTTTATAACAGCACATAGAACCGCTTCCAGTTGTCAAAAGGGTGGAACTATTTATTATAAGCAAGAGTTATCATATAGATTTGATATTGAATTTATAAGAAGTAATTATTTTAAATTAATTAAGTTAGGAATATTAACTAAAAAAAAGCAGGGAAAATAAAGGAGTTGTTTTGAAAAATAGAAAGGATAAGTTCATACAAATAAGAGCTGATGACAAAACAAAAAACTCTATAAATCAATCAATAGAAAAATTAAAAGATTATTTTAAATTTAAGACTAAATCAGAATATATTGAATTTGGTTTAAAATCATTTTTAATATTGATAGAAGATGATGAAAATAATCTAAAAAAAATATTAAAGCAGTAAAGGTATCAAAAAGTTCTTAATAGCTTGTATGCACCATTCAAGCTATTAAAAGGTATATGAAAAAGGACTAATTTTAAAGAATTAGTCCTTTTTATATAGGTTATTTACATTTGGATTCCCGGATAAGCCCACATTCCTGAAGCTCTCATCATATCTCTATAAATAACAAGTTTTTCTTTTTGAGGAATGTTATATGCTTCTTCTAAAGAGTTATAATCAAAATATACTAAGTTATTAATTTTATTAAGTTTTAGTCCTTTAGTTTTAGACATTTCTTTAAGAACAGCAGTGGCTCTTCTTATATGTGTAGCACTACTTATTAGAACAACATTTTCAGCATTTAAAGTTTTTAAAATTTTTGTAGAATATAAAGCATTTCCTACAGTATCTTTAGCTTGGTCTTAAACAAGAAAATTTTATTTTTAAATTTTAAAGTAAAAAATCGGTTTGTGGGGTTGACAGCCACCCTACTTTTATGATATACTTATGCTATAAGAAAGTTATCTTATTTAACTGGCAATTAAAGAGGATAAACTTTCATAAAATTAAATATTTTAGGAGGTTTTTCTATGAAACAAAAGTATGGTAAAGATGGATCTATTCACGTGGAATTTAACTACAAAGGGATTGATTATGTAGAAGACTTTAAAAGTAAGGAAGAACTAAACCAATTCTTGGCTAGTTTATAGGGGGCAAAGATTTTGAAATTTAGAAAGTATAACCATTTATATGGAAAGATAGATGGTGCAGAGCAAACTGTATTTTCTAAAATTATATCTTTTATTAAAAGATTTTTAAATTAAATAAAAAGAGATAACCGTCAAGTTGACGGTTATCTTTTCAAAAAGAATATTTTATTTATAGAAAAACTTAATAGTTCAAAAAATAAAAAAAACTGACTATTAATCAGTTTCTTTCTTAAAATAAGATTTATCTTATTTAACTGGCAATTAAATTATAGCATAAATCTTATAAAAAAGCAAGAAAGCGAGGTAAAGTTTTGAAAATTATTAATAAAAATTTAGCCTTAGCTTATAAAAAGAGAAATGATAAAGACGTTTTAAATCAAGCTAAGTTAAAATTAGATAAAGAAATGATGGATTTTTTTTCACTAACTTCAGAAGATGGCAATTTAATTTTTGTTTATGAAAATAAAATTATAGAATTAAGAAAAGGAATTTCAGAAAAAGAGTTAGAATTAAAAAAAGAAAATAAAGTAAAAAAGATGGAAAAAAATATTTCATTATTTTGGCAAAAAGTAAGAGAAAATTATTATATACCTTTAATATCAGTTCCTTTAGGTGTTGTAAGGGATATGGGGATTAACAGAAATAATAAAGAATTAAGTATTTTTTTTAATGAAGATGAAGAGAAAAATAAAAAGTTTATTATAAAGGTAAAGGAGGATAGCAGTATGAAAAGCGTTCCAATAACATTGGCAAATGGAGAGGTAAAAGAAGTTGAAAAAAGATATTTAGAGGAGATAGAATTTGACAAGTCTTATGTAAAATACTTAAAAAGAAATGGTACTGTAGTAACAGTAAAAGTTGGTAAAGGAGGAATAGGAAAAACTTTCATTACAACACAACTTGCTGTAGGATTAGCAGAATATGGTTTAAAAATTTTAGTAATTACTTCTGACCCTCAAAATGATATAATAGGAATGTGCTATCCTATGGGAGAATATCCTGAGTATAATGGCGGATTAAAAAAATGGGTAACTGAAGGAAATGGAGATCTTGTAAAGTTAAGACCTAATGTAGATTTCGTTCCATTAGAAGATAATGAATTTAATAAAACTTTTGAAAATAAATTCCATGATTTTATAGAAAATATGAAGAATAAATATGATTACATTCTAATAGATAGTATGCCTATGATGAGTATAGACAAAGTATTCCACAAAGAAGTAGATAAAGTAATTGTTCCTCTTTTTGCAGATAAATTTACAGTAGATGGAGCAGTAAAAGCTATGCTTGAAATAGGTTTAGAGAAAGTATCAGCTGTTATATTTAACTTCTATAAAAATACAAATAAACATAAAAGAAATTATGAAGCTGTTAAAAGTTATATAAAAGAAACTAATATTTTAGTTCCTGAACCAATAAAAGATTTAACATATTTAGAACAAATAACAGAAGATGGGAAAACTATATGGGACAATAAAAAAGTTATAAAAAAAGAAGATGGTTCTGAAGAGATTCAATATACACCTAAATCAGCAGATGAAATAAGAGAAATATTTACTCAAGTTATAGAAAAAATTATAACTGAAACATATAAAGAACCTGAAGAAATAAGAATAGACTTATAAGATTGGAGTTGATATAAAAGATGACTATAGCTAAAACACCTTTCTCTAAAATGGGAGATTTAATGTCAAAAGTAAAAGAGCAAGAAAACCAACAATTAGAAAAATTAAGAGAAGAAATAAGAGCAGAATTAGAACCTCAAATTGAGGAAAGAGTAAAAAAAGAATTAGAAGAAAAATATAGTTCTCAAACTATTAGTGCAGAAGATAGAGAAGCTTTAGAAAAAGAAATAAGAACTAAAGTTGAAGAAGAGATAAGAGAAGAATTAAAATATGAAATAGTTGAAGCTGATGATAATAAAAAAGAAAATTCTTTAACTACTAATATACTATCAGATAGTTTGAAAGCAGAGTTTAATAAGAGATTTTCTGTTTTTGATGAAATAGAAGATGAAGAAACAAGAAATTTCCTAAAAGTAAAATCTTCACAAATGCTAGTTATAGGAATGGATTATGTTCTAACAGTAGGAAGAATAGGTCAAGAAGTTTTTGATGAACTTGGTAGAAAAAAAGGAAATCCTGAAGGGTTATATACTAAATGGGTAACTCTAATAGGGTCTTCAGAATCTACAATGAAAAGATATAGAAATAGATGGGAAGTTTATTCAAATTCTAAAGATAAAGTAAAACCAATGATAGCTTTATTAAGCCAAAAACATATTAATGATATATTGAAAAATGAAGAACTTCAAGAAATAATTTATAGTACAGAAGAAGTAACTTATGCTGACCTTTTAGGGTTAATTGAAGGAGAAAAGCCAAAGTTAATAGGAGAACAACCAAAAGAAGTTAAGTTTCCTGAAGAATTTAATCTATCTGATTTTAATAACTATATTAACAATAATGTTGATAAATTAGATGAAAAGAAGAAAGAGAAATTCTATAAACTTCTTGAACAAATTGCAAAACTAATGAAAGATTAAAAATAAATTAAAATTAGGTGGTAATAATGGTTGATATAAACAAATTACCAAAATATCTGAGAAAAGATATAGAAAATGTAGAAAAATATGATTGGACTACTAGCACAGTCTATGACTGCTATTTAGATGAATTATGGGGTTCTATTAACGCTTGTTGGGCAGATCGTATTATTTCTTGGAATGACGCTGAAGAACTAAGAAAAAAATATTATTGGAATAATCTTTCTAAAAATAGAGAATAAAACAAAGGGGCTGTTGCAAATTAATGATTTTTAATCATTAGCTTGCTCAGCTCTTTTTCTTTTGAATAAAAAAATAGAAATCATTTTTGTGATTTCTAAAAATTTTACAATTTCATTTATTTTTTTACAGCACAAAAAAAACAGAGTAATTCTTAACTAAATTAAGATGCTTGTAATGGGTGCAGTGTTGTTCCTTTACAATTTCTTAACCTTCTACTAATGTATCTGTTAAAATTATAGCCCATACAGAATAATCCTATCTCTCTTAAAACACTTGTTTTCCCACGCACTTTTAATTTTCTTAATTTCATATCTTCTTTTAATACTGCGAAAGCTCCTTCAACTTGAATACTTCGGTTTAATCGCAATTGTTTACCATAATCGCTTGAAATATTTTCTTTTGATTTATCTGATAACATTCTGAATTTCGCATTGTACTTTATTTTTTTCTCTGTTTCAGGATTAAAAAAGCAATGTATTGTTCCTTTTTTATTTGAGTAAAGAAAATTTAATTCTAATCCATCTTTTCTAAAAAGTTTATTTTTCTTAAAATCATAAATTAAATTTTCAACTCTGTTTAAATCATTTTTAAATTTTCTTGTCTTTGATTTTTCAAAGTATTTTGGTTTTATATATGAATTATATCCCATTTTTTCTAAATATTCATAATTACTGATACTTTCATATCCTGCATCAGCAACTATATTTTTAATGTTTAAATTTAAAGTTAATATTTTATCAAGAAATGGAATTAAAGTTTTAGAATCTGATGGATTTGGAAAAATATCATAAGCACAAATATACTCACTGATAACTCCAATCTGTAAATTATATCCTGGCTTTAACTGTCCATTTCTCATGTAATCTTCTTTCATCCGCATAAATGTAGCATCAATATCAGTTTTAGAGTAACTGTTTCTCCCGCGAAGATTAATGAAATGGTCTGAATATCGTTGATATTTTTCTAAATATTCCATAGATTTTTCAAAATATTTTTGTTCTTTTGACTTTCTATGTCCTCTTCCTTTCACAAATTTAATATTAAGACTAGATAAATATGCACAAATTTCTAAAAAACTTTCATAATTTGTATTAAAATCATTATTAAAATCAAAAATTAAAGTTTCTATTTTTTCATCTAATCTTAAACTGTACTTTTCAATAGAACCTCTCCAAACGAAAGTATATTTATTTGCATATGCTTCAATTTTAGTTCCATCAATGTATATTGTATCCATAGAAATATTCTCCAATTTAAAAATTATTTTGAAAAACTGCTCAAACAATTCAGGTAGTAAATTTTCAATTTTAGTTAAGAATCTCGAAATAGTGGAATGGTCAGGAATTTTAGAATTCTGTAACAGAAATCTAAATTTGATATTTTCATGACATGCGATTTCAATATCTCTGGTAGAATATATACCTCTGGAATATGCGTAAAGTATGACAGCAAACATTCTAACAGGATGAATTTTTGTTTTATGAGAAAATACTTGCATTAACTTATTAAAATTCATCGCCTCCAAAATTTCGCTAAGTTTTCTCACTGGATCATCGTTAGAAATTTGATATTCAACAAGA
>OFMH01000777.1_pt1 | contig 20318 bp, 16 predicted proteins | sample 1541761 | NCBI WGS metagenome assembly OFMH01 (sample SAMN04209249, study PRJEB22552) | human gut metagenome | biome: gut; material: feces | host: Homo sapiens | place: USA: Oklahoma
AGCAAATTCTCCTAATTTTTAGCTGTTTTTTATTTTTTGTAACTATATAGCTGAGTAGTTACCAGATAGGATTTTTCCTATCTGTTTTTTTATTCTAATTTAATTTTTATACTGTTGTTCCCATAAGATAAGCAATATTTATAAGCTCAGAATTAGCAACCTTCCCAGCTTCCATTAAATTTGTAGCATAGATTCTTCCTTTAATCTCATACTTTTCAAAATGTTCTACAAATCCATCTAAATCTCCCAAAGAACGCTCTATTATTTTCTCATCTAATCCAGCTGAAATAATATAATAAACTTCTTTTTTTCCTAAATGTTGCCATATAGGATATGTTCTATCAATAAAAGTCTTCATTTGAGAAGAAATTCCATAGAAGTATATAGGAGTAGCTAATACAAGAATATCAGCTTTCTTAAATTCTTCTAAAAGTTCTTTCATATCATCATTTTGAATACAAATTCCATCATTTTTCATACAATAGTCACAAGCTTTGCAATGACCTATTTTCTTATTTGATAATCTAATAAGCTTTACATTATTTCCTTTTTCCTTTGCTCCTTTTTCAAATTCTTCACATAGAATTTGAGAGTTTCCATTTCTTCTAGGAGTACTAGATATAATAAGTACATTTTTCATAAAACCACCTCTGAGATTATAAGATATTTACATTTGTATGTTAGCATAAAAGTTAAAAAAAATATAGCTGTCAACTGACAGCTATATCAATATTCAAATTATTACTTTTCTATATTTATTTTATAATCTACCAAAGAATATTAACTTATTTTCTATTTTTTAAACCATAATCTCTAAGAGTTTCAAATATAGGTAAGAATTGGTCGTTGTTATCTCCAGCAACATGCCATTCAGGGTGGAATTGTACTCCTACTACAAATGTTGCTCCTTCTAATTCAAAAGCTTCAACTATTCCATCAGGAGATACAGCAGTAACTTTTAAATTTTGACCTAATTTTTCTATTGCTTGATGATGCCACGCATTAACTGTTAAATCTTCAGCTTTTAACATTCCATAAAGCTTAGAATTTTTATCTATAATTTTACAAGGGTGGTAAACAAAATCTTCTCTTTTTGGATCTCTATGAACTATATCAGATACATATTCAGAAGGTAAATCTTGGTATAAAGTTCCTCCAAGTACTACATTCATAAGTTGCATACCACGACAAGTTCCTAATACTGGATAATCTTCTTTTATAGCTGTTTTTAAAAGCCAGTAGTCTGAAACATCTCTATCAGCTTTTGGTTCTTCAGCTTTTTGATGAGGTTTTTCGTTATAGTATTTAGGATCTATATCTTCTCCACCAGTTAAAATAACAGCGTCAACAGTTTTTAAAAGATCCATAGCTTCTTGTTCAGAAGTTACTTGAGTTAATAAAACTGGTTCAGCTCCAGCTTTCTTTACAGAATCAATATACATTTGTACATCTTCTGATACTTCCCCATTAGGGAAATTTCTTTCCCAAGAAATACCTATTTTAACAGGTTCTTCTTGCTTAACTTCTTTTACTTCAGTGTTCTTACAGCTTGTGAAAATAAATGAAAATATTGTTGCTAAAATTACTACTAAACTGCTCAATCTAAATTTCTTCATAGATTCCTCCTAAAATAATAATTGTATTGGCAAGATTATAAAATTCTCAATATGAGTATAACCTAAAAAAATTATTTGTCAATAGACCTCTTTAAATTTAAATAAAAATAATATTAAATTGATTTTTTATAAAAATGAGCATATAATTAAGGTACGCTCCGAGAATTAATAGTAAAAACATCAAACAAAAAACAGATAGGGTTTTTCCTATCTGTTTTTCTTTATACTAGCTAATCTTTAAATCCAACTTGCCCATTCATAAGAAGTGGTAAAAGATAATCTCTAAGAGATATTAATTCTTGAGTTTCTTTTGTATTTTTTTCAATTTTTATTAATAAAGAATTTATTCTTTCATAAAATTTGTCTAAAACTTCCTTATTTGGTAATAATATCTTTATATTTTCAAACTCTTCTTTATTCATATTAGAAAAAATATTTCCACTTTTTACCTTAAAATTAGAAAAAATATTTTTTAGGCAAAAATATAAATAATTTCTTATTTTGATTTCTTTAGCAATAATAGAATTTATTTGTTGATTTGTTTGTGAATTTTCTGTTGATATTGCAATTTCTCCTATTGTAGCAATACAACTAACACAAATGCTTCCTTTAGGAATATATTTATTTTTTTGAGTATTTGCCCCTTTTATTGATAATTTTCTATTTGTATCAACAATAAATGTATTCTTCTTTAAATCCTCTATTGTTATGAACATAACATCATTTCCAAAATTATCTTCTTCTTTTGTTGAGGGAGTTTTTCCTGTAATAACAGTTATTCCATCTATATTTTTTAAAACCATTCTATTAAATTTTTCAGGAATTTCTTTTTTTAATTCTTCATTCCAAACCATTTTTCCACCTGATGATTTATAAGGTTTTCCCTCATCATTAGGAAATTCAAATTGTAAAAACCAATAATCATATATAGTTTTTGCCATATTTTCTAATTCAGAGTTTATTTTGTTATTAAGTTTTATTTTTTTATCAATGCTTTTTAAAAATGAGGATATTTTTTTTTGGATTTCTATTTTATCTTCAAACAATACTTTTATATCGTGTAAGTGATTTCTATTTAAAGTAGGAATGTTACTTCCACTTTTTATTTTTTCTATATCTAAGTTTAAAAGGAGATAATAAATATAGTCAATGTCATTTTCCTTTAAATCAGTTATAAAAAGAGTTGTATTATGAGGCCAAAATTTTTCTTTTATTAATTGTGGTTTTCCTATAGTACCACTACGCCCAATAACTATACTAGAAGAGGACTTAAATTCATTATGATATGCCATTATTCCTGTTGAAGTAATAACAGGATATTTTCCTGAAACTATATTTTTTTTAGTTAGGTCATAACCTCTTTGAAATTGAAGAATTTTACCTAGTTGTATTTTATTCATACTTCAACTCACCTAATCTTTCTATTATCTCTTCTTCAAGAGTTTTACCTTCTTCAAAATATTTTTCAAGATTAGATGCAAAAGTAGATATTTTTTCATTAAACTCTTCTTGTGTAAGTTCTATATACTCTATTTTTACTTCAAAATATTGACCTGCTGATAGAGAATAGTTTTTCTCTTTAATATCATTATAAGATACAGCTACAGAGAAATCATCTACACTTTCTTTTTTGTTAAAAGTTTCTATGATTTTTTCAATTTCATTATCTCTTAATCTTATTTTCTTATTCTTTCCATCTTGGTACTCTTCTCCCATTTTAGAAGCGTCTATAAGGATTACTTTATCAGATGATTTTGATTTATCAAAGAATAATACTGATACGTTTGTTCCTGTATTTGCAAAAACATTTGATGGCATACTAATAACACCGTATATAATTTTATCATCGACTATTTTTTTTAGTATCTTATTCTCTACACCACTTTTAGCTGTTAGAAAACCTGTAGGAACAACTATCGCACCTTTTCCTACTCCGTCTTTTAATGAGTTTATAACATGTTGAATAAAGCAAGTATAAATTGCCATTGCTTCTTTTTTAGCTTTTGGAACATTTGGAACTCCAGCCCAAAATCTAGCAGGCATATTTGCTATTGTTTCTCTTGTATCTGAAAAATCCATTTTAAACGGAGGGTTAGATACTACGAAATCAAAAGTTCTTAATTCATCTCCAGTATCATTTTTATGGTATGGAGCAACTAAAGTATCTCCTTGGATTGCATGATCTAAAGAAGATACAAGCCCATTTAATATTAAGTTTAATTTAAACATTTTATTACTTCTTTGAGAAATATCTTGAGCAAATATAGTACATCTATCTTCTCCTATTTCATGAGCTAAAGCCATTAATAGAGTTCCAGTTCCTGCACTAGGGTCATAAGCTTCTATATTGTGAAAATCATGATTTTCTCCAACTAAAAGTCTAGCCATTATTGTAGCTATTGAGTGAGGAGTGTAGTATTCAGCATATTTTCCTCCACCAGCAGTATTATAGTCTTTTATTAAATATTCAAATACTGTAGCAAAGAAATCATATTTCTTTTCAAAAGCGTCCTCAAAAGAAAATTTAACTAATTTATCTACTAAAGCTCTTGCAAATTTAGGTCTTTCATCTATATCAGTTACATATATTGTTAAAGCTTCAAATATAGGTATCTTTGCATTTTGTGAAGTCTGAGTAGAGAAAATATCTATATTCTTATTTGCAATCTCTTTCATTGTAGTATCAAATATTAGGTCAAAATCTCCCTTTTGTTGTTGATTCCAAAGATTAGATATTAAGTGTTCAGGAGCTAATACAAGAGTATCAGGAGAAAGTAAATCTAATAAATCTTCTCTTTCCTCTTCGCTCATCTTTGTATATTCATCTTCCCATTTAGAAGCATTTTTTATTCTTTCATCTATTTGTTTTAATTCATATCCAAACTTATCATTTAGGAATTTATATAGGAATACTTGAGTTATAATCTTATACTCATTTCCATCATTTCCCATTCCATAAGTTTGACAAGTTGATTTTAATTCATCAATTAATTTTAGTGTTTGTTCTTTTATTGGCATAATATTTCCTTTCATTTCTTATTTTTACATATAATATGTTTCTCTATATTGCGACATATACTCTTTAACTATTCTGTCTTTTATAAAATCACGGTCTACTTTATCAGTCTTTGATTTTTCTTCATTTAAACTTTTAACCATTTCATTTAATCTTTGTGATACTTCAGTCATTACAGTTTTGCTAAAATATATATCTTTTTTCAAAATATCGTTTCTATCATAAACTTTCATATCTACACTGTCTTTTATTCTGTTCAGTATATCTAAAATATCTTCATCATATTCAGAAATTATAGGTTTTTTACTTTCTTTTCTTCTTTTTCTATTTTCTTCAGAAATTCTTTTATGAACTCTAACGAATTTTTTATCTCCTCTGTATTTATTCATTAAAGTCTTATTCTTTCTTTTTATTTCTTCAAGTTTTTTTATAATCCCATCAAGTTCTTTTGTTTTTTGTTCATATTCATCAACAGTATCTATGACAAATCCTTTTTCCTTGAATTTTCTCATAAAAGCTTCTTGGAGAGTAATATATTCAGGGTCTTCTTTATCAATATTTTCAGTGAAACTAGATATAGTTTTCCTCCATTTTTCTTGTAGTTCTTCTCCACCTGATATAATTTTTAATTCTTCTGTAGAGATTCTTCTAAAAGAGAAAGTAATTTCACTCATAGCGTCATTAATAAGTGCTTTAATTTCTTGATCTCCATTAAATAATTCCTTTTGATTTATTAAGCTAATACGTCTTTGAACTTCTGAAAGCATTTGAGGTAATTTTAAAATTTCTATTTTTTTAAATGTTTCTTTTAAATCCTCATCTCCAAAAGTTCTAACTAAGTTACAACAATCTCTAGCTTCTAAAAGAACTTTCTTTAGCTCTAAAAGAGTTTCTTTATCTTCTATACTAGATATTTCAGAAGTAAACTCTTCCAAATTATTTGTTGTATAGTTAAATAAGACTTGTCTAGCTTCCTTCATTTTACTTATCAAATATTCTTTATCTTCTATTATGTGTGTAAATAAATTAGGAAGTACATTTTCTCCTATTTCATCAGAATTATTAAATCTATTTAATTCTCTTAAATATGCTTCATTAGTTTCTTCAAAATTCTTTTTAATATCAGCAAAGTCTATGATATATCCATATCTATTATCTTTATATGGTCTATTAACTCTTGTTATTGCTTGTAGTAAGTTATGGTCTTTTAGTTTTCTACCAAAATATAGTCTTTTAAGCCTTGGAGCGTCAAAACCAGTAAGTAGCATATTGAAAACAATTAAAATATCAATAGTCATATTCTTTTTAAAGTCTTTAACTATTTGCTTTCTTGTATCTTTATCATCAGAATCATATAGAATAAGTCCAGCTTTTAAATTGCTCTTTAATGATGAAGTTTCATTTAATTCTTTTTGGATTTCATCAAAATATGAGAATAGTTTTCTTGCTTGCTCACTAGTTTCACAGATTACCATTCCACCTAAAGTTTTATCCCCTTGGACCATTCTAAATTTATTTAAATCACTAATAATATATCTAAGTAATTCTTTTACATAATTTTCATGTTCAATTATTTGACTTTTCTTTATGTCTTTCTTTTGGATTAAAATATCAAGTGAATCATAAATTTCAGCAAGTTTTTCTTTATATGAAGTTTCTATATCTTCTCTTATAATCTTTAAAGTATATCCATCTTGAATAGACTTATCATAATAGTAAGTATGAATATAATCTCCAAATACTTTCCAAGAGCTTCTTTCTTCTTTTAAAAGAGGTGTTCCTGTAAGAGCAATTTTTATAGCATTTTTATCAGCTTCTAAAAGATTAGCTAAGAAAGAACCTTTAGGATTATATCCTCTATGAGCTTCATCTATGATAAATATTCTTTGTAAATTTGTAGCATATGGAGGAAGTTCAACTTTTTCTCTATCCTCTTCAAATCTTTGAATATTAACAACTGTTATTTCCCTTTCTCCTGAACTTCCTTCCAATGATTTATTTTCTCTAAATTGTTGCATAAGTTCAGCTCTTGAATTAGCTGTTGTTACTTTTAATCCTCTTGCTTTAAACTCTTGACTAGCTTGTTCTAATAAGTCAAGTCTATCTACTATAAAGTAAAACTTAGCAACTTGATTCTTACTTGCAAAATAATCTGTTAGTACATTTGTCAAGTAATATGAAAGAGCTGTTTTCCCACTTCCTTGTGTGTGCCATATTATTCCTGATTTAATTCCATTATCAATCTTATTTTTAACAGCAAAAGAAGCAAATAATTGTTGGTATCTCATTATATGTTTCTCATCAGTAATCTCTATTTTTCCATCTACTTCTCTTTCCATATTTACATAAGCTATTCCATATTTTATTAAATATAAAAGCCTTTCCTTTGAACACATAGAAGTTATAATTCTATTAACTGGAATATTTACACTTAAATTACTCTTATATTCCTCTGTATGACGTATAATCTGATTATTAAAATCTATTAGTATTCTTCTTTCCATTTCTCTATCAATTTCTTTATATGGATAAATTTTTATATAATCAGTTGTTTCATCATTTTCTTTCACATCTTCTCTAAAGCAATTGAAAAAAGCTTTCTTTTTTGAAGCAGTACAATAGAAAGAACCTTGAATAGGAACTATTCCACCTACAGCGTCATATTCCATATTATTAGAGAAAATCATAAGTTGTGTTATATTTATAAATTTTCTAAATTTTGGATTAGGAAATCTTAGATCACTTAGTCTATTACTTTCTGCAAGCATACCACCTTGGTTATTAGTTCTTTTAACTTCAATAAATACTAAAGGTAATCCATTTATAAATAAAGTTATATCAGGTCTAAACTCTTCATTTCCATTTTTACAAGTAAATTCAGCAGTAAAGCAAAAACTATTATTATTTATATTTTTAAAATCTATTAATTTAACAGGCGATTCAGAAACCAGTCTTTTATAAAATTGTTTTCCTAAATCATTATTCTCTAATTCGTTTTTTATATTCTCTAAAGTATCATCTACTTGATCTGCATATTCAGGATTTAATTTTATAAACTGTTTTTTAAACTCATCTATTAAGATATTTGTTTCAGGTTGGTAAACTATATTTGCTTGTTCTTCATTAATTTTTCCAATATAGTTATATCCTAATCTTGTTAAATGAACCAAAGCAGGCATTTGAACTCTAGTTGCTTCATTATAAAGCTCATCTTTTTTTGCCATATTATTCCCTCCATGAAAAAAGCCAGTATAAGATTAATCTTAAATTTTATTTATGCTTAGATAATTCTTCTAAGTTGTGTTATTTTCATTATAACACATAATTACTATAGTTAGAAAAAGAAAATAAAAATAAGATGGAAATAATATATATTATTTTGATAAGTATTTTTTAAGAAAATAAAATTTAGAAAACTCTCTAAAATCGTTTTTAAGGCACTTGCTTTTATTTTAATGAGTATTTTATCGAAAAAAGTTTTGAAAGCTTTCTATGAGGGGCTGAGGAAGGAAAAAGGTTGTGTTTTATATAATATCTAGTTTGATTTTTAAATAAAATAAAAAAGACAAGATTTGGATAATCCTTTTCTTGCCTTTTATTAAGAAATTTAATTTTGGTTATCTTTTTCTAATTCCTCTAAAAAAATCCATAAGTTATTATATCTATGTAAAGAGTTTTTTTCTTTTTTGATAAAAGACCAAGTTTCACTGTAAGTTCCAGAAGCTTTACACTCTTTTGAATTAAAAAAGTTAAAGAAACCTTCTCTATCTTTTTGATATTTTTTTCTAAATTCAAAAGCTTTAGGAACTTTATCTTCATCTTTTAGATTCATTTCATCGAAAAGAACATGGTCTAAATTACAAGACATAAAAAATAACCTATATTTTATACTTCTATCAATTTTAGTTGTTTCCAAAAGAACTTTAATTTTACTTATTTTTTCATTATTTCTTTTAATAACCTTATCTTTATTATTAGCTTTTATAAAATCTAATGTATAATGGAAATCTTTAATAGATTTATCAATTTCAATAAATTCATCAGAGATAAAAGCTCCATCAGTATCAATTAAATGTATAATTTCATATATATCATTACGGTCTAGCTTTTTATCATCTCTAATTTCTTTAATTTTTTCAGTTAATTTTTTTACACAATTATTATAAGTTATTAAAAAATTTGAAGTTATATCGCCACCAGTAGTATATACTTTAATATTTTTACTAGTATAAAATTTTTCAATTAAATTAAGAGCAGTTTTATCACTCTTTCCTTCAACCAAAAGAATTACAACTTTTCTTTTTAAAGTTTCTTTAGTTTTAGTTATTGCCATCTAAAACACCAGCTTCGTAAAGAGCAAATTCTATATCTCCATTATTTGTTTCTTCATATAAGGTTTCATTTTGCTCTTGCATTGTCATTTCTCTTATATAAAAATCTCTTAAATTATTAGTAGTTTTTATATTTTTTAACCTAATATACCTATTATCTTTATTAGTAGTGGTAAAAACAAGAGAATCTTTATTAAGTTTTTCTAATATTCTTAAATTGTGTGAAGTAAATATAAGTTGTCCATTTATTCCATCTTCTAAAATTGCTAATAGTTCCCCCAGTAAATATTCAAAAATTCCTGAATCTAATTCATCAATAACTAAACATACTTTATTATCATTATATGTTGCAATTAAAGCACTTAATATAGAAACTATCTTTTTTATTCCAGCTGATTCATTTTTAAAAGGAATTTTTTTATTATCTCTGATAGATATTAATTGTAAAACAACATTGATTTTATCGTTTTCAACGAACTCTTTATTTTTTTCAAATAATTCTAAGCTCATATTAGGAATTATTGAGGTTAAAACTATATTTATTTGATTAATAATCTTATGTACTTCATCACATAAATTTTCTTCAATGACTATATTTTGATCGGTTATTATGAAGTTTCCTACACTTCTATTTGTTTTTACTGTTAATGGAAAAATAGTATTTAAGTTTATAGCTCCTAAATTTTCATTAGTAATTACAATTAGATCTATTAATCCAAATTTTCTAAAAACATTTATAAAATTTTGACTTTCCTTTGTCCCTACTTTATCTAGTAATTCAATTAATAGTGGGTTAAATAGAAATGAAGTTGAATTTGTTTCAGATAATTTTTTAGTTACCATTAAATCTACTTTGTATTTAGAAACTAACTCTTTAAAATTATCATTATTTTTTAATGTTTCTTTTTCTGTTGTTCCTATAAGAATTTTTTTACGATTATTTTTATTTGAAGAAAAATCAGAATATTTTATAATTTCTTTTTTCAAAGTAACTTTTTTTATTTTTTCTCCTTCTTCTGAAGTCACAATTAATTTTGATAGTATAACTTCTAAAATAACTTTATATTTTTTTTCTGAAATGATGACATCAAAGTGAAAATTAAGTTCAGAAAATTCAGAATTTACAGATATTAATTCATAAGCAAAATCTAAATTTTTACCACATAAAATAGATTTTAAAATATTCATAGCGTCAACTAAAGCTGTCTTTCCTGAACCATTTTGTCCATATATTCCTGTTATTTTTTCTTTAAAATCAATTATTCCATTACTAACATTTTTTAATTCTTTTATCTCTATTTTAGTTAATCTAATAATTTCTTCCATAGTTTATCCTTTCATAAAAAGTTATATATAAATTTTAACATTTTTTAGGAAAATAATCAAATTATTAAAAAAATCGTTATAAAAAATATCACTTTTAGATAAAAAATATAAAAAAAACAAGATTTGGATAATCCATTTCTTGCCTTTTTTTGTTGTTAAAAATTTATAAAGTTTTAGCTACTTCTTCAACTTTCTTTTTAAACTCTGTTATATCTTTTATAACTTTTTTATAATCAACAGTTTTGATTTCTTTATCTTCAACAATTACTTTTCCATTTACTATAACAGTATCAACATTACTTGCATTTGCTGAATAAACTAATGCTGAATATGGATCATAAATTGGATTCATATTAACTGATTTTGTTTCTACTATTACTACATCAGCTAGTTTACCATTTTCTAAACTTCCTAAATCATTTTCTCTATGAATAGCTCTAGCTCCACCTATTGTTGCCATCTCTACAGCTTTCTTTGGAGGTAATGCTGATCTATCTTTAGAGTTTAATTTATGGATTTTTGCTACATATCCTAATTGTCCAATTATATCTAGTGTATTTCCACTCATAGGACCATCAGTTCCTAGACCTACTCTTAACCCTTTATCGTGCATTTTTAATGCTGGAGAGATTCCCTTAGCAGATTTTACATTAGCTACCATATTATGTGCTATTCCTACATCTCTTTTCTTTAAGATCTCTATATCATTATCTGTTACAAAAATATTGTGTGCTGATATAAATTTTTCATTTAATAACCCTAAAGAATCTAAGTATTCAACAGGTGTCATATTAAATTCTTTTTGGAACTTTTCAAATTCTTTATCTGTTTCAGCAACGTGCATTGATACAGGAGCATTATATTTTTCAGAAACTCTTTTTATCTCTAGTAACTCCTCTTTAGTAACTGTGTTTGGTGCATGAGGTGCAAGTCCCGGAGTTATTAATTCATCATTTTGATATTTTTCAATAAGAGCAATAGCTCTATTTAAAGTTTCTCCCTTAGTTTTTCCATCAGCAGTTGGATATTTTATTATATTTTGTGTCATTATTCCTCTAAGTCCAACTTCTTTTACAGCTTCAACAGCACTATCTTCAAATAGATACATATCTACCATAGTTGTTACTCCACCAAGAGCCATCTCCACAGAACCATGTTTTGCTCCTAAATAAGCCATTTCAGGACTAACCATTTTATTTTCTAAAGGAAAAATATATCTATTTAATCTATCAGGCACATCATCAGCTAAAGATCTAAATACTGTCATAGCAACATGAGTATGAGTATTTATCATTCCCGGCATAACTATTCCATCTTCAGCGTCAATTACTTTTTTAGCACTATATTGTTTTAGTAGTTCCTCATCTCCAACAGAGATTATTTTATTGTTTTTTATAACAATAACTCCATTTTCGATAACATCTCTTTTTTCATTCATAGTTAGAACAGTTCCATTTTTTATAATGATACTTGCTTCTTCCTTTCTTTCAACTAGAGAAGTACAACCTACAAAGAATAGACTTCCAACTAAAACTAAATTTTTTAAATACTTTTTCACAAAATCCTCCTAGATAATTTGTCATAAAATTTAAAGTTAAAATAAAACTTTTGTTTATATACTAACTTTGTATAAAGATTAAAAATAATATCATATTTTGAATATTTTTTCAAGAAAAAAGAATGACTGCATTTTTATTTATGTTTATTAGTTTCTTTTTTCCAAAATAAAAAAAGACAAGATTTGGATAATCCATTTCTTGTCTTAAATATGATTTACTGTTTTTTGTGTTTTGCAAGTTCTTTTCTGAGATTAGTATTCTAAACTTTTAATTTTAAGAAGCTTCTTATAAAATGCTATTCCTAAAAATGTCATTTCTTTAATACCTCTTTTTTCTAATTCTATATGATAAACTTTTTCTATATTTGCTACATCATAGAAACTCATATATTTTAAAAGTATTTCTTGTAAATCTTGTTCAAATTCTTCTATTTCATTATCTAGTAAATTTCTTATTAAATTTTTAAAAGTTAAATTTGTTCCAAAAGAAATTTGAATAAAACTATCTTTAAAAAATTTCTTAACTTCATTATTTGGAATCTTGATACTATAAGTATCATCTTCTAGCTTTTTATCAATAGTTAAATATCCTGAAAATAATAAAAGTTCCCATAAATCATGAGCTTCTAATACTTCTTGAAGTATTGATTTTCCTGTAATTTCTTCCTCTATCTTTTCTCCAAATAAAAGTCTATTTAACTTTTCAAAAGTTTTTCTATCTGCACTTTTAAGAATATCTTTTATCAAATAATTATCAGATGTATCTATCCAATAACTTTTAAGTTCTTTTTTATGTAAATATTTTAAAATGCTCCAAGGATTATATACTTTTGTAACTCCAAAAACATAACCATTATACCAAGAATGAATTTCTTCTAATTTATAATCTATTTCATAATATTTTAAAATATTTTTAACCTCTTCCTCTAAGAATCCAAAATATTCATCATACTCTTCATCTAAAATACTATGTTCACTTAGATTGTTTAAATCAGAGAATATTCCAGCTCTTACAATTCTTATTATTCCTGTTATTACCCCCACTTGAAGTGATGTATTATCTTTTAATACAGAACCATATAATCCACTAAAAAAGTTTTTAGCGTCATTATAGTAACCATATTTATATGCTGATACTAAAGGAGTGTCATATTCATCTATTAGGATAACAACTTTTTTATCATAATGTTTATTTAAGGCTTTAGCTAAGAATTTTAAAGAATTTTCTAAAACTATTTTATTAAAATCTTTTTTACAAATACTAATAAAATCTTCTTTATCAAATACATCTAATGAATCTACAATATCAAAATATTCACGAAATAAATTTGCTATCATATCTTTTAATTTTTCTTTACACTCATTCATAGATATTTCTTTCACATCTTTCATTGATATAAATATCACTGGGTGTTTTCCTTGCATTTCAAAATATGAATTTTTTTCTATTTCTAAACCTTTAAAAAGTTTTTTATTTTCTTCAGCATTTCTTATATCAAAAAAATACTTTAAAGTAGACATATTAAGAGTTTTACCAAAGCGTCTAGGACGAGTAAATAAAAGTGTTTTACCTACATTTTTTCCAATTTCACTTATAAAAGGAGTTTTATCTACATAATAATAATTATTCTCTATTAAAGTTTTAAAGTCGCTTATTCCATCAGGAAGTAATTTTTTCATAGTCCTCTTCTCCTTTCTTATTTATTAATATTATATCATAAAAGATTACTTATTTTAAAAAGTTTTGTAGTATATAAATTTTATCATTTTTTCTAAAAAACATCAATTTTTAGGAAAAATTAAATTTGTAGAAATAAAAAAGACAAGGAAATGTGGTGTCCTTGTCTTTTGGGCGTCTGTTCCTCCTCTTTCTTAAAGGCAGTGAAAGAAGTGAGAAAACTTTTCATCTTTTTAAATTATATCATAAAAAGGTATAAAATTCAACTTTTATAAAATTTAAAATATCTTAAAATCAATTTTATGCTACTTTTTTCTAAAATAAAAAGGAATGTATTAATACATTCCTAAGTTTTTGCTTTCTATTTACTAATAAAGTATATTGTTTTTATAGCTCCTTACTTTAGAGTAGAGGCTCACTCGTTTTTAAAACTCTCACTTAATGGTAGAGTACACCACTCTTTTAACTTCCCACTTACTGGTAGGGAATCTCCGCTCTTTTAACTTCCCACTTACTGGTAGGGAATCTCCGCTTTTTTAGTTCCCACTTACTGGTAGGGTACACCGCTTTTTTAGCTCCCACTTACTGGTAGGGTACACCGCTTTTTTAACTCCCACTTATTGGTAGGGTACACCGCTTTTTATAATTTTTAATTTGAGAGTAGAACTTGTTTTTAAAGTTGTCTGTCAACTATCGCCTAGACTATTTTTTTCGTTGTTAGCCTACAACCATTACCTTTATGGTAACCCTTTTAAAACCATTTATTGATATTATCTCAAGGCAAGTTTAAAAGTTGGGGACTTCCACCCCTCTGTACAGATTGACAAGTTCTATTTTAAATAATTATATCACTTTATCTTAGAAAATTCAAGAATTTTCCATTTGTAAAGAATAAAAAATAGAGAAAAATAACTTTCTCTATATTAAAACGATTTTTTTACAGGCTTCGTAACCTCTATTATAATTATCTATTAATCTGCTAGGTCAGCTTGTTGCTTTTGGTACTTTTTTTTACAGAGCTACCAATACACTGTTTTTGCAAAAATTTCTAATACAGCCCAGTCAAACTACGTATTATCCTTCTTGCTCTCTCCTAGTTTTTGTGTAAAGCCCCTTTTCAGATTGCAATACGGTCAGGTGTAGATCGCACCTAGTACTCAGCAGTATTTTTTATTTACTCTTTTCTCACTTTAATTATATCATTTTATTATAAAAAATACAATTAATAAATCATAAATAATTTTATTAAGCGTCATATTTATAAAGTAATAAATCTCCTTCTTTTTCAGAGAAATATCCACTTCTCCAACCAGCTAGAACAGAAACCTCTAATTCTAATGTAAGACTATAAAATCTATCATTTAATTCTTCGTATTCTTTTGATTTTTTATCTTTTATCTTCTGAGCTTTTTCGTAGACTTCTTCTAGTTCTTCAACACATCTTTTTGTATATTTATCTAAATTAAAATTAATTTCTATATTTCTTTTTATTATTCTATCCATATTTTATTTCCCCCAATCAAATGGTTGATATTTATAAAGTAAAAGTTCGCCATTTTCTTCTTTTATTTTTCCACTTCTTAAAGCTCCTAAAACAAAGACTTCTAATTCCTGTGTGTAACCATAAAATTCTCCTTCAAGATTTTGATATTCTTCTGAAGTTTTATCTTTTATAGCTTCAGCTTTTTTATAAATTTCTTCTAATTCCTTTATTGTTTGTTTTAAATAATATGTCAATTCAAAATCAATTTCTATTTCTTTTCTTATTTTCATAAAAATCATCTCACTTTTAAAAAAATTTTATATTTTATAAAAAACACTTGTAGTGAATTACAAGTGTTTTTAATAGTTCTATTTTAATTTTCTCTATTAACCTGCTAGGTCAGTTTGTTGCCTTTGATAGTTTTTTATTATAAGTAACAGAGATACCAGCTCTACCTTTGCAAAAATTCCCTAATACTGCCTAACAATAAGTTACGTATTAGACTTCTTGCCGATCTCCTAGTTTTTGTGTAAAGCCCCTTTTCAGATTGCAATACGGTCAGGTGTAGATTGCACCTAATACTCAGGAGTATTTTTAATTTATCCTTTTCTCACTCTAATTATAGCATTTCCCTAATAAAAGTTCAAGAAACTTTGGATTTTATTTTTTCTTTTATAAAATATCGTTTGTATCTTATATTTTTTAGTTATTTCCAATAAAAAAACTACCTATCAAAAGGTAGTTAAAAATCTTTTTATAAAACTCGCTTTTAAGGTTGTCTGTCAACCATATCCCTAGATAGTTTTTTATGGTGTCTATCCACCCCCAAATAGAATTTTATTGATATTATCTCAAGGGAAATTCCATAAGTCCGGCAGTCATATCGCCCCTGTACAGAACGGCGAGTTTTATTTTGAATAATTGCCTATTAACCTGCTGGTACAGTTTGTTACCCTTTGGAGAAGTATTATTGTACGGCTCATTTTCTCCCTTTCAGCCTTTCCCAAGCCCCTTATATCCCTCCAGTTAAACTGCGTATATAAGTCTTGAGATGGAAAATCTCCAGTGTTTGTGCTTCATTCAGCGTTCAGGTGTAGGCACACCTAATACTCAGTGGCTTTCTTCGTCTACCCCTTTCTCAATAATATTATACCATTTTATTCTAGTAAAATCAAGAAGTTATACATATTTTGATATAATAGATATTACTTTTTCTTTTTTTCTTAAAATATAATAGGAGATAAAAGAAACTATAAAATCAAATATTAGTCCATAACCAAAAAGCAGTGCTATTCCTTTTAGAGAAGGAGTGAAATATCCTTTTAAATATAAGATAAAAGCTATTCCATAATAGATTATATTAACTATCAAAGATTGCCAAAGAATATATTGGATTTTACCAATTCCATAGAAAATAGAATCTACTACATTCTGTAAGGCAAAAAAGATATAAAATCCACTTAATAAGAGAACTAAATCAAATAACTTGTCTACTTCTTTGAAGTTTAGAATATGTAACATAAAGCCTTTCCAAAATGGGATAGTTATAAACCATAGACTACAAATAATAAATGTCAAAGTAAAATAGCTAGAGATATTATTATAAAACTTATCTTTATCTTGACTTACTTCTAATTTTGATAGTTCTCCTAACTGAAGAATTGGAAGAAGTAGCCAACCCCATATAAAACTATTAGCTACCCAATAAGTTCCTTGCTCATTAACAACATTAACCATTCTTGAAATCATTATCAAATAAAATATGTTTCTTACAAAGGATTCTAATCCTGAAACTCCACCTATTTTTGCTAGTTCCTTTACCCAAGAAAAATCTAATTTTATTTTTTTAAAAATATTTATATCTTCCTTTGTAAGAATAAATAGACTAAGTATAAATAGGGAAAGATTTAGTAGTATATTACTATATCCTATTCCATTTACTCCCAGTTTTAATGAGAAATTAAAATTGGAAATAAAGACAGTATCTAAAAATATAGTTAAGATAAGTCTTAAAAAAGTTAGTAAATATATGTATTTTTCTTTCTTTATGGAGAAAATAATAGTTTGAACGAATAATAGAAGAATTAAGAATATATTTGCAACTGCTTCCAGTCTAATATATGGAATAGTTTCCTCTATAATACTTGGATTAATAGCCATAAGTTCTAAAAGTTGTTTAGGAAAAACTATTATTATACTAGAAACTATAAAAAAAGGGATAAAAGATATAACTAATCCTGTTTTCACAAGATTTAGTATTTTATCTTTTTTCTCTATATTTTTTCCAATAAAGAAAAATAGTGGTAGGATAATAGCTTCAGTTAAGATCTCATATAACAAGCTAACCCAAGATAATTGACCTGCTATTGAAAAGGTCCACTCATTTGGAATATTTCCTAAATAGAAAATTCTTAATGTCGAATAGATAGTTGGCAGAAAAGCAAATACAAGCATTGATAGATACAATTTATAATTTATTCCTTTTAACTTTAACATAAAACCTCCTAAGTTTTCTTTTATTATATCCTTTTTTTGAAGAATTAATCAACATTTTAACAAATAAAAAAATAGGGACATAAAAGTTCCTATTTTTTTAACTTTATAACCGTCAACTTGACGGTTATGATTTTGCTTCTTTTTTTAATTTGGTAGATTGCTTTTGTTTTTTTACAAGATGATGATACTTCTTAGGGAGTTCTATAAAGATAACAACCCCTTTATCAATGTAATCATAAAAGCTTGGAACAAAAGAATCTTGAACTATATTAAAGTATTCTTCAACACTATATGCTTTTTTTACATAGCAATTTAGATATTCTCTTTTTGGAGTTTCTAAAATATTTCCTTTTGAATTTAAAGAGATGAAAGTATCATATTCTCCATATCCAAAACTAACTAAAATAGGAATAGAATTAGGTTCTCTATTTTTACGAATTATTTTAGGCTCAATCTCTTTTTTTATATAGTCTTTTAAAAGTATCTTATCACAAGTAGGAACTCTAATTCCTTTAATTTTACTTGGAGCATTACTTTCATCTTTTAGCGTAATATCATTTTTAATATTTATAGATAAGTATCTATTTAAAGCAATGTCAGTAAGTATATCTAAAGAATAATTTTTTAATAGTTCCTTTTTATTTTCTGTAAAGGTTTTTGCATAGTCACATTCCTTTGCTCCCTTATTTATATTTTCCATAAACTCTCTAGGAATATTATATACTTTAGTAGTTAGATACTTATTTTCTTTAGTATCATAAAAGGATATTCTTAATAAAGGAACTTTTAAGTTAATATCTTTAGGGTTAAGTATAACTTTTTCCCAAGAACAGTCAACTATTTTAAAGGCAAAGGTTAAACAGTTATTGACAAAAGAGGTTTTAAGTTCAAATCTAGTGTCAAGTCTTTTTTTTAAGAGAGGAATACACTCTTTTTCATAATCAGTAAAATCCTTTTTATAGATAATGTTAATAATCTTATCAAAATAAATATCTAAATTCAAATTTTTTATTCTATAATACTCTAAAGAAGACTTAACCATAGTAATTCCCCCATTATTATCAATTTGTTTTGTAACTCTTTTAATTTAATTAAATTATATCATATATTCTATTAAAAAGAAGAAAAGAAAAATAAACAGTTCATAAAAACCTGATTTTAAAGATATTAAAATTGCTTTTTTCTAATTCTAAGTTATACTTGAATTAGAGGAGTATTCAAACTAAAGAAAGGAGTGGAGAATTTGAAATTAAATTTATCAGAAGAAAAAATTAAGAAAATGAAAGATTTTAAAGAGAAATACTCTCAATGTGTAAATTACACTTATGAGGAAAATTGTAGTTTTGAGATGTTAGAATTTTTAAATGAGAGCAGTTATTTATCCCTTGAGGAGAAAAGGTTAGTTGCAGAAAAAGTAAAAGAGCTAAATGAAAGTTATAAGTATGTAGTAGACAATAAATTTATAGTTGTTTATTCCAAGAAATATAACAGGAAGTTAGTAACAGCTATTTTCTATATCAATTTTCAAAATAAAGAGAAATGTTATTGTGTAGATCTTGAAATATTGGAGAATAAGTTATTAGTAGATGAAAAGCTTATAACTATAAAAGATATGATTGAAGTTAAAACTACATTAACTGAAGAAGAAAAAGTTAATGAAATTGTTATTATTGGAACAAAAGATATACAAGCAAGAGATTTTAGGATTAGAGTGTACAGTTATTATGATGTATTAAAAATAGATGAAGATGAGTTAGAATATTTTCAAAATATTGAACTGGAAGAACTTGAAAATCCATATAATGAAATGATGTCAGTTATAGAAAGATTTAAAGATAAAGAAGGAAATGTACATATAAAAAATTTAATAAATGAGTATGATTTTCTTTTTGAAGTTGAGGATAATTCAAAAGCACTAAATAATGATTATTATGCTTCAGAAGAAGAGTTTCAAAAATATATAGAACAGTTAATATCAAAAAAATAAAATCTGTAAAAATAGTGGTACTATTTGGTACTACTATTTTTTTTTAAAACTTCTATATCAGATTAAAAAGTTGACTTTTAATTCTAAAATTGTTACAATTTAGTTATAAAACATAGAAATAAAGAATATAATAGATGTAAAAAATAGGTGGTTATATGATTAGATATGAAATTGAAGAGAAACTAGCTAAAGCTTTAAGAATAAAAGATTTATCAAAAGTTAATTCAAAGATTAAAAATTTTTGGGAAGCAGTTTATGAAATTTTAAATGAAAATGGGGAATTAACTATTGAAGATTTTGGAAAATTTAGTATAAATCAAGTAAAGCCTAAAAAAGTTGTTTCTTTTAGAGGAAATTATATAAGCAAGCCTAATAAAAAAATTAAATTTATGGTTAATCCTAAATTTAGAAAGAGAGTTAAGTAATGGAAGAAGATTTAATAGAAAAATATGCAAAATTAGAAAATATTAACTTAAAAAAAGCTGAGAAAGAGTTAAAAATCTTTATAAATGTTTTGGAAAAATATATCATAAAAAATAAAACAGTAAGTTTTAGAGGTATAGGAAAATTTAGAGCTTTTAAAAGTAAACCTAGATATATAAGTAATCCAGCTACTAGAGAAAAAATGCTTATTTATCCTAAAACTACTATAAAATTTGATAGTTCTCAATCATTTAGAAAAAAATTCTAATAATTAATATTATCCATAATAACCTCATATAAAGTTTTTAAAATAGTGGTACTTATATGTACTACTATTTTTTTGTTTCTTTGTAAGAGTATAATAGATATGTTACAAAAAATATAAAAAAAAGAGACCTACTATG
>OFMH01000782.1_pt1 | contig 20222 bp, 19 predicted proteins | sample 1541761 | NCBI WGS metagenome assembly OFMH01 (sample SAMN04209249, study PRJEB22552) | human gut metagenome | biome: gut; material: feces | host: Homo sapiens | place: USA: Oklahoma
TAAAAATTAAAATATGTTAATAACTAATAAATTATTATATAAATATTATACGAGGAGGAAATATGATAAGAATAATATATAGTTGTGGTCATACAGAAGAATATCAAGGAAATGATGAAGTAATAAAACGTAGAAATATTTGTCCTGAATGTAAGGCAAAAAAAATAGAAATTGGTAAAGAAAGTGCTAAAGAATTAAAGCTTCCTAACTTATTAGGAAGCCAAAGTCAAATAGATAATGCTGAAGGAATTAGATTAAACTGGATAGCATTTTTAGAATTATTAGATGAAAATTCATATGGACTTTCTATTGAAGAAAGAAAAACAGTGAAAACAACTGTTACTAATATTTTAAAAAATATTATCAATGCTGGTTGGTATGTTGAAAAATTTAACTGGAAAGATAAAGGAATGTTAAAGTATTGTTTAGAAAATCCAATGTTAGGTAAAGTAAGTTGGAAAATTATGCAACCTACTAATTATAAAGATAAATATGCAATTATTTATTTTTTATCTCAAAGAAATTTGAAGAAAATTCTATTTAGAGGAGTTAAATCTGAAGAAGTAGTAGAATTTTTTAGAACTAAAGGATTTAAATGGAGTTATCCTAAACAAACATGGGAATACGAATCTGATGAACCATTTGAAATGGAAAAATTATTTAAGGAAGTTATAGAAAAAGTTTTTTCTTTAGGATATAAAATTTATTATGATAAAAACAATGAAAATGTCCTTTAATTCTATTAATTATTGTTGAAAAAGAGAAGAAAAAATGATATAATAATAAGAGATAAAGGTGTTTAAGAAAGGATATTATATGGAATGGAATAATAAAGAAAAAGTTTTAATTGCTGTTAAAAAACATGGTTGGAATTTAAAATATGCTTCAAATAAACTGAAAGATGATCCTGAAGTTGTGTTAGAAGCTATAAAAAATGATATTGAAGCTTTTGATTATGTTTCAGATAGACTTAAAACCGATGAGGAGTTTTTGAAAAAAATTTGTGAAAATTCAAATATTTTTAAATTTTTTTATGATTTAAAATTGGAAATGGAAGAGATTATAAAAAAAGAAGGATATTTAGAAGAAGAAGGACTTTATGAAGAAATATACCAAAGAATAGAAAAAGAATGTATTTATTTATTATTTGATGGGACAGAAGTATTTTATAAAGAAGACGCAGATAAAGTTAAATTTTTAGGAAAAATGTTTGATAGTGAAGATGAGTTTGATGATTTTATGGTTGAGAGAATATCTGAGATAGAAGCTACTTTTGTTCAAATTAGAGGTAAAGCTAAATATGAAAATACTATTTATTTAACTAAAAAAGAATATGATGATTTTTATGATTTTTTAGTAGATAATAATTTTTCTAAGAAAGATATAAAAGCTGAAAAAAATAGAATAAAAGAAAAAGCACCATTATATTATATAGCAAAATTTCCTAATGAGATAACAGAAAAAGATTGGTTAAATTTTTTAATTGATAATTTTTCTTTTTATAAATATTTACCACTTAATTTAAAGGAAGATAAAAACTTTATATTGAATTTTTTAGAAGGTTTTGATTACCTAATGGATAGATATTTATATAAATGCACTAATCATAAGAAATACGAGGTTCTTGAAACTGTAAAAGCTAATTCTGTTTTTAAAATAATCCCTGAAAAATTCAAAGATGACAAAGAATTTATAAAAGAATGTGTTAAAAAGTATGGTTTTCTATATGTAACTTTACCAAAAGATTTACAAGATGATCAAAGTATAAGAGAAATAGTAATCAATAATGAATATTATAAAGATTATATAAATTAGGAAAGGAGTGATTATGGAATATAAATTAGGTTTAAATATTGGAATTACATCAGTTGGTTGGGGAATGATAGAGTGTTCTACTAACAATATCATAAATTCAGGGGTTAGATTATTTCCTGAAGCCAATCCTGAAAATAACCAAACTAGAAGAATGGCTCGTGGAAAAAGAAGAATTATTAGAAGAAAGCAACATAGACTTCTAAGATTAAAGAGATTATTGGTTGAAAATAATATTATAAACTCTTTAGATTGTGATTTTTCAGCTCCAGCAGGACAAGTATTTTTATGCAGAAAAAAAGGATTAACAGAACTTTTGAGTGATAGAGAGTTAGCTATTGCCTTACATCATCTTATTAAGAAAAGAGGAGCAGAGGATTATGATTTAACTGATACATCAAATGACGATGATGGAACTAAGGCTATTCTAGTTAAAAATGAAGCTAAATTAGGAGAAAGTAAATATGTTTGTGAAGTTCAATTAGATACTTTAAATGCTAATGGAAAAGTATTAGGAAAAGAAAATATCTTCAAAACTAAAGATTTAAAGAAGGAAGCTTTAAAAATTCTTGAAACTCAAAAAGAATTAGGAAATAAAAAAGTTACCGATGATTTCATAAAAAATTGTATAGAAATATTAGAAAGAAAAAGAACTTACTTTGAAGGACCGGGACAAGAAAGTCCATTTAGTTGGGCTAATGAAAAAGAGTGGATTCAAGGATTAATGGGAAGATGTACATATTTTCCTGAAGAGATAAGAATGATAAAACATTCATATTCAGCTGAATTATTTAATCTTTTAAATGATCTTAATAACTTAAAAATAGCTAGAGAAACAGGAGAAGAAAAACTTTCTTATGAAGAAAAAGAGGGTCTTTTAGAGATATTTAAATCTCAAAAAACTATTAATCTAAAAAAGATAGCTAAGTATCTTGGAGTAGAGCCTGAAGCTATTACTGGATATAGAATTGATACTGCTGAAAAAGCATTATTTACACCTTTAGAAACATATATTAATGTAAATAAAGTATTTAAAACTGATGATAGGGAGCTTATAGATAGTATAGCTGAAATTTGTACTTATTATCAAGAAGCTTCAGATAGAAAAAGTTATCTTGCAGAACTATTAAAAGAATACAATCTTGATAATTCTATATTAGAAGAACTTGCAAAAAATAAATTTACAGGAACACACGCATTTTCTAAAAAATTATTAAATATACTTATTCCTGAAATGTTAGAAACTACTAAAAATTCTATGCAAGTCATAACAGAATTAGGTCTTGTTCCTTATAAAATGAATTTTAAAGGACAGTCTAAAATAGATAAAAAATATATAGATGAATGGATTGTTAATCCAGTTGTAAAAAAAGCTGTAGGACAATGTATAAATATAATCAATGAAATTTTAAGAATATATGGAACACCTAAAGAGATTATCATTGAATGTTGTAAAGAATATTCTTCAAAAGAAGAACAAAAGAAAATTAAAAGTTTACAAGCTTCAAGAGAAAAAGAAAATAAAAAGATAAAAGAAATTTTAGGTTCTTTAGAGTTAGAAAAAAGATATTTTCCATACATTAAGTTTTGGAAAGAGCAAAATGAGAAATGTATGCTTACTGGGGAACACATTCCTTTAGATGATTTAGTTAAAAATATATCTAAATATGAAATAGCTCATATTATTCCGATGTCTATTTCATTTGATAACAGTAATAATAACAAAATATTAGTAAAAAGAAGTGCTAACTTATTAAGAGGAGTTAAAGCACCATTTGGATATTTTACTAAATTCAACACAGAAAGAACTTTTGAAGAGTTTGAAGCACAAGTAAAAGAACTTAAAATTTCTAAAACTAAAAGAGAACTTTTGTTATATAAAGGCAATCTATCTAAAAATTATGATGAGTTTATTTCAAGAAACTTGAATGATACTCGTTATATTATCAAAGAAGTTAAAAACTTACTGGACAGATTCTTTAAAGATAATGATAAAAAAGTAAAAGTAAGAGGAATCAATAATAGTTTTGTTACGTATGTAAGAAATCTTTGGGATCTACCAAGATTAAAAAGTAAGTCATATAGTCACTATGCTGAAGATTCTCTAATCCTTTTAGTAGGTCATTCAATTTTAGAAAACTTAAAATGGTATAAGTCTTATGAAGAAGAAAATGGAGAAAAAAGTTTTTACTATATAAGAACTGGAGAGATTTTAGATGATGATAACTTCAAAAAAATCTTTAATTTTTCTTACAGAAAAAAAATAGTAGATTATAATGAGTATAAATATTCTCATTATGTAGATAAGAAACCAAATAGACAGTTATTTAATGAAACTGTATATTTTTTAAAGCCTTATACTATTAAAAATAAAGAAGTAGAATGTGCTATTATCACTTTAAAAGATATTTATGCTAAGGATAAATTTGTTCTTTCTAATCTTTTTGAAACAGAAACAACTGAAAATTTATTTATATATAGTTCTGATGTAAAGACTTATAAAAAGTTTGAAAAAGCATATGAAGATTATAAAGAAAGGGCTAAAGCTGAAAATGTTAATCCTTTCTACTTATATTATCAAGACAATGGTTATATAAAGCAAGGAGAAAAGAATAATGGTACTTTAGTTAAAACCTTAAAAATGTTAGATAAAGGTATAAATACTTATTTTGATAACTCACATAAGTATAAAAATCCTAAAGGAAAAGTTATTTTCAAAAAAATGGCAACTTATAGATTGGATCTTTATTCAAATGGAGAAAAGTATAAATTTATTTCTGTTAGATACCCAATGTTAAGAAGTTTAAAGGATAAATACACAATAGATGAAAATCTATATAATTCTGAGTTAGAAAGAAAAAAAATAACTGAGGATTACAAGTTTGTTTGTTCATTACATGATGGAGATATATTTGAATTAGTAACTCCTAAGATAAGTGGAATATTTAAGTTCCGTGGAATAAATAATGATAAACAGTCAAAAATAGCTATAGACTATGTAGATAAGAGTAATTCTTTATTAATAAAAGCTTTAACAGAGTTAAAAGCTAAACTTACTAAAAATATGGAAACTAAAATAGCTAATGATCTTAATGAATTATTAGGTTTAAATTATACTGAAGAAGAAGCTAAAGAATATGTATTGACAGTTTCTCTTTCTTCAAATCAAAAAATTATTACAATATCTGATATAAAATATTTTAGAAAGAAATCAGTTGATGTTTTAGGTAACATTTATAATTCTGAAGAAAAATTTAAGAAATTTTTAAAAAAATAGTTGACATTTAAAGGGTATTATGATATACTATTCTCAGGTAAAAAAGAATTTGATATTTTATATTGAATTTTACAAGGTAATTAAATAAGGCTATGTGCCGGAATCACCCACCAGTTGTTGCTGGTGGGTTTTTTTTTACCTAAAAGTAAGGAATGATAATTTTGATACCAGTTTAACTGGTATTTTTTATATTTAGTAATTTGTATAGTTTTAAAATATCTCTATTTCTTTTTTTTAAGTAAATATAAGTTGAAAAAAAGGGTTATAAATAGTATAATATAAGTATAAAAACATAGAATTAAAGGTTAGTATAATTTGTTCAATAGCCAAAAATATAAATAGAATTAAAAGATTTGGAGGGAAATATGAATTTGGATATTTCAGAAAAAGAAATTAAAAGAAAAAAACAAATTTTAAAGAAGATAAAAGAGAAAAGACTTTCCCTTAAAGAATTATCAAAAGATTTACAAGATGATGATTATATAGTTTTGAATCTTATAAAAAGTAATGGATATGAGCTACAATTCGCTTCAGATAGGCTTAAAAACGACCCTGAAATTGTTATAGAAGCTATTAATGATAGTGGCTTTACCTTAAGATTTGCTTCCTACAAGCTTAGAAATAATAGAGATTTCGCATTAAAAGCTGTAAAAATAGATGGTGGAGCTTTCAAGTATATAAATAATAGTCTTAAATCTGACGAAGAAATACTAACTGAAGCTATTAAAAATTGGGGATATGCTTTAACTTCAGCTTCTCCTGAGCTTAGAAATGATAAAAAAATAGTTTTAAAAGCCATAAAACAAGAGCCTTCTTTGATAGAAGAAATATCTGAGGATCTTAAAAATGACAAAGAGATTATTTTAGAAGCTGTTAAGAAAAATGGAAATATTTTAAAATTTGACTATATCCCAAACTTAATGAAAATAGAGCCTGAGATAGTAGAGGTTGCAAGTAAAACAGTTCCTGATATAAAGGAATATTGTAAAAGAGTAGAAAATAAGGTTCTATTTGATGAATTAGAAGATAGAGGACTAGGATATTTAGGTATACTAGAAGGATTAGTTAAAGAAATAGAAACCTATGGAGAAGAGGTTGAAAATAAATGTTGCCTAAATGATAATACTAGCTGGTTTGAAACTAAGAAAAAATATATAGAATATTATACTAAAGATAATATGGAAACTACTTATTTATGGGATTGTATCTCCCAAATAGCTAGCAATTTATCAGAAGCTTTAAAAGAGATTTAATTGTGCAGACATTGTTTGCACAAAATTAAGGGGGAGAAAAAATGGTACAACAAAAATATTATGTAGTATATAACACTGTCACTGGAGAAAAGGTTGTTGTAGATTCTATAAAAACTGCTAATCAATTAAGAAAAGGAAAAAATATGAATTGTAAAAAATTTCTTACTAAAAAAGAAGCAGAAGAATGGAATTTTTCAGCTAAAGTATTTAAAAAATCTAAATCTACACCAAAGATTAAATATTATGTAGTATTTTCTAAAAAGAAAAAAGAAAAATTCATAGTAAATAGTTGGGAAAAAACTGAAAAAATTATAGATAAAGGTGGATATACTTGTAAAAGTTTTCCTACTATGGAAGAAGCAGTTTCTTTTGTTCCATTTGATACAGTGCAAAAAACTAGATTACCTTCTTTAAATATAAAAGAATTAAAAGTAATAGATGAAAAAGGAATATTCTTTGATATGGGAACTGGTAGAGGTATTGGAGCAGAAATAAGTGTTACTAATTATCTTGGATATTCATTGCTATATCAACTAGAAGACTATAAACCATTGATAAATGAATTTGGAAAATTGAATTTAGGAAAGAAAATATCGATTTTATATGGAGAACTTTATGGACTTTATTTAGCCTTATTAATAGCTAAGAAAGACAAAGAAAATGTTTTTAAATATATAGCAGGAGATAATATTAGTGCTATTGAATGTAGTTTAGAAAAATATAAAGAAAAAAATTTTGAAAATTTTGAACTAGATTTAATAAATGCTATTATAAATTTAAGAAAAGAGTTAGCTTATAAATGTGAAATTTATTACATAGCAGGAGATAATAATCCAGCTGATTTAGGTTTCCATAGGTAATCTACTTATTTAAATTAGAAATGGGGGATTTTTATGTATAAGATAATGTCAAATAATCTAACAGATTATGAAGCTATAAATCAAATAGAAGAAATAAATAGAATATTTTCTGATAATAATATAGTAATTATGCCTGATTATCATGCAGGAAAAGGGTGTGTAGTAGGAACTACTATGCTTATAACAGATAAAGTTTGTCCTAACCATGTTGGAGTTGATATAGGCTGTGGAATAGCAGGATATAAGATAGATAAGAGATATTTTAAATTTGATGAAGAAAAATTAAAAGAATTAGATGATATTATAAGAAAATATATTCCAAGTGGTATGTCAATTAATACAAGAAAATCAAAGCTAGTTCCAAAAGGATATGAGATAAATCTAAGAGCTATCATAGATAAAAAGTCTATGGATAGAGCTTATTTAAGTTTAGGAACTCTTGGTGGAGGGAATCACTTCATAGAAGTTGGCGAGAATGAAGATTGGTATATTTTATTTGTTCACTCTGGAAGTAGAAACTTAGGAGTTCAAGTAGCAAATTATCATCAAAACATTGCTATTAATACTTGTAATAAGGAGAGAGTTGAGTATATCCACGATATAATAAAAAATATTCCTCCAGCTGAAAGGGAAGAAGCAATGGAAAAATATAAAAAAGAAAATCCTAATATTCCTAATTCAAGTTGTTATCTAAAGAATAACTATTTAGAAGATTATCTATTTGATATGGAAATAATGGAGAAATTTGCTTGTCTGAATAGAGAAATTATAATAAAAACTATCTTAGAAAAGCTTGATATTCCATATTTAAAAGGAAATTATATAGAAAGTACTCATAACTATATAGAAAATTATAAAGGTCTTCATATTCTAAGAAAAGGAGCAACTTCAGCTAAAAAAGATGAAAGAGTTATAATCCCTTTAAATATGAGAGATGGAATTATTATAGGAATAGGAAAGGGAAATCCTGAATGGAACTATTCAGCACCACATGGAGCAGGAAGAATTTTAAGTAGAAAACAAGCTAAAGAAAAATTATCTTTAGATGAGTTTAAAGAAACAATGAAGGGAATTTTTACTACTTGTGTATCAAATAATACTTTAGATGAATCTCCAATGGCGTATAAGCCAGCTGAGGAGATTTTAGAGGTTATAGGAGATACTATTGATATTCAAGAGATAGTAAAACCTATTTATAATTTTAAAGCAAACTAAATTTATTTTTTCCGAAAAAAAATTAGAGAGGTAGTTTATGGAGAATATTGACTTTAACGAAAAAATAGATGAAAAAGATAGTTTTGGGTTTTATTATGCTATCTATTTTCCTAAGAAAAAAGAATATATTATAGTTCAGGATTGTTCTGAAGCTGATAATTATAGAAAAGGGAACTATAATTTAACTCAAAAGTTTGTTACTAGAGAGGAAGCTGTTAATTGGGCTGAGAATTGTAAAATTGAAAATTTTGTTGAGCTAAATTCAAAAAAATTCTATGGGATATTCTTTAGAGATACCAAGGAAACTATGCTCTTAACAAGTCCTGAAAAGGTTAATATTGCACTATATAAACGGTCAGCATTATGCAGGAAGTTTACTCTTGAAGAAAAAGCTATAAAATGGTTAGAAAAAGTTAGAGAACAAGAAACAGATATAATATTAGAAGTTTTCAAAGAAAAAAAGAAAAAATATTATGCAATATATTTTATAGAACAAGAAGATGGAATTATAATAACTTCCTCAATAGAAGTAGCAACAACAGTTAAAAATAAACCATACTATTGTAGAAAATTTGCTTCTGAGGATATGGCTAAAAGATGGTTAAAAGTTGTTAAAAAAACTAATAAAAATATAGATCCTCTTGAGATTGTAAAATATGAAAATATTTCTAATCCTAAAATATTAAATGAAAAGTTTTATGGGGTATACTTAATTGAAGAAGAAGAAGCTTTTGTAACAAACTCTCTTGAAGAAGCTAATTTAGCTATAAAAGATAAAGAAGGATTAATAAAGAAATTCAAGAAAGAAAAAGACGCTAGAAATTGGGTTATTCAATGTAAGAATGATAAAAGAGTTTACTATGGGGTATTTTTTCCTGATGAGTTAGACAGCTTAATTATATTTAACTATGAGAAGTTAAAAACTATTACCAAAGATAAATCTAATATCTATAAGGTATTTGGAACTATTTTTGAAGCTGATAAATGGCTAAGAAATATGGAATATTATTACACTGAAGAAATGGAAAAATTATTAAAAGAAGATACTATATTTTTTGATGTAGGAACTGGTAGAGGTATAGGAGAAGAGGTTCGTGTAAGTGATTTTGCTGGAAATTCTATTTTAAATAAATTAGAAGAGTATAATGGTCTTATAAATGAATATGGAAACTATAACTTAGGAAAGATTAATAATACTAGTTATGGAGAACTTTATGGTCTTTATTTGGCACTTTTAATAGCTTTAGAAAATAATATTTATAAAATTGCTGGGGATAATCAGACTGTAATTAATCAATGGAGCAAAGGAGAAGTAGTAGAAACTAAAGTTCTTCCAAGTGAGCTAGAATTAATAAAAAAAGTTATTAAATTAAGAGAAGAATTTGAAGCTAAAGGTGGAGAAGTTTGTTATATTAACGCAAGTCTTAATCCAGCTGATTTAGGTTTTCATAAAAGTAGAAGAAAAGTTAAGATAAAAGAAGAAACTAATAACAGTTAAATAAAAAAGATTAGGAGATAAAAACATGAAATATATAGGAGTTGGATTTTTGGTAATAGCTGATATAGTTGTGGCAGTTCCACTAGATAGGAGATTATCAAGGTATCTATATGCTTTTTATAAAAATATTCCAGTAAAAATTAAGAAAAAATATGAAGTTAGATTAGTTATAGATTATATCAAAAAAGAGTTTGTTCCTGCTTATTTAGAAAATAATTCAAATATCAGAAATACTAAAGATTTAGTATCTCTTAATCTTCTATTAGAGAGTATCACAAATTGCAAAAATAAGAAAGAAGCTTTTAATTTTTTAGTAAAAATAAGCAAAAGGTAGAAATAGTTGTTTTTGACAATTAAAGGTACTTATGATATAATTGTTTTGTAGATTTTGAGAGTTTTATAATATGAATTTTAAATTGGATAAAACGTCTTATGTTTATAACATTGCTATTAAACTGTTTTATTACCTTGCTAAAATTGAGTTCACTAAAACAGAACTAGTTGAAAATGGAGAAATTTCTCTGTTTTATTGCCTTGCAAAATTTAAGTTGACTAAAACTTAAGGAGGTAGAAGATGAAATATAAATATGTTTTATTACCTTGTAAAATTTAAGTTGACTAAAACCTCAAATTCTTTTTTCCTAAAAAGAAGGAATTTTTTCCTTCTTTTTTTTATACAGAAAAATATTTTTTTAAAAGAAAAAAGCATTGATTTTTATAGAAAAATATTTATTTTTTTTGACAATTAGAGGTACTTATGATATAATTTTTATAGATTTTGAGGACACTTTAATAATGTTTTCATTAAAGAATATTTAAAAGAAATTAAAACAAACTTTAGGAGGGATTTTATGAGAAAAAAACTTTTAGTATTAGGATTAATGTGTGCTTTAGGTAGTATAGGATATGGTTTTGAATATCCAAATGGAGATGTTTCAGGAAACAGTACTGTTGGAGAAAAAGTAGAAAATCTAAATTCATTAGATAAAAACTTTGATAGTTGGGAAGTAAGAGATAAAATAAATGGAAATATAAACAGTATTGTAGAAGCAACTGATAAAAACTTTAATATAGTTAAAGATGGAATAACTTCATTAGAGGGTAAACTAGAAGGTATGAAAACTGATATTACTAATATAGGTATGACAGCAGATGAAGCAAGCAAAGGAATGTTAGCAAATAAAGAAGAAATAGGAAAATTAAATACAAAACTTGAAGGATATGAAAATGTTAAAGAAAATGCTAACTCAGCAATCATTTTAGCACAAGATAATGATAAAAAAATAAATGATTTATACGCTAATAAAGTAGATAAAAAACAACAAGCTGATAGAGATAAAGCTCAAGATGACAAAATTCAAGCTAACTCTGATAGAATAGATGATTTACAAGGTAACTTTGATAGATACGATGGAAGATTATCAGGATTAGAAAATAAAGTTGACAATTTAGATGATAAATTAAATAAAGGACTTTCTTTAATGACAGCAATGAACGCAGTTGATTTCCAAAGCGTTTCTGAAGGAGAATTAGCAATTGGAGCTGGACTTGGACATTATGGAAACTCTCAATCAGTAGCTGTTGGAGTAGCATATGCTCCTACACAAAATTTAAATCTTAATATGAAATATTCTGTAACAGCAGGAGATTTAGATTCTTTTGCTATTGGAGCAGGAGCTTCTTATAAAGTAAGATTATAATAAAAGATATAGGCAATAACAAACCTCATTTAAGTATTAATAATGTTAAAGCTGAAAGGAAATAAAAACTCCTTTCAGCTTTTTAATTTACAATTAAAATAGCCTTAAATTCAATGTTTTAACAGAAATTAATTTGAAAAAAATATACAAAAGTAGTATAATAAAATATAGAATTAGAGAGGATTATATTTGAATAAAAAGGAGGGAATATGGACTGGGATAATAAAAAAAATTTTTTTCAAATACTTAGAGAAAATGAAAAAATTTTAGAAACAGCACCTATCTCTATAAGAAATGATAGAGAAATAGCACTAATGACAGCTAAAATTAATCCTAAAGGTTTAAAGTACATATCTAAGAAACTACAAGACGATGAAGAAGTTATTATGGAGGGGATTAGAAGATATGGACCAGCTTTAGAATTTGCTTCTGAAAGATTAAAAGCAAATAGAGATATAGTTTTAAGAGCGGTTCAAAGTGATGGCGAAGCTCTTAAATATGCAATTTTAGAATTAAAATCAGATAAAGAAATAATATGGAATGGTATTCTAAGTAATTCTATTTGTTTTAGATATATTCCTAAAAATATGCAGTTAGACAAAGAATTTATTATAGAAATTTTATCTAAGTATAGAGTTCATATGGAAGAATATTTAAAATCTAATAAAAAACTTTCTAATAAACATTTAGTAGACATAATAAAAAATAGTGGATTACTAAAAAATGTAGTCCCTCATAAAATAAGAAATGAGGAATTAATGTTAGAAGTTATTAAGACTTACCCTTATATTTATGGAGAAATAGGTCAGCCTTATAAAAGAAACTATATAATCAATAAAACAGCAGTTGAAGAGGACGGATTTAATTACCTTTTTCTTCCAAAAGAGTATAGAGAGAATAAGGATTTTATAATAGATGTTATTTTCCATAATAAAGGGAGTATAAGAGGAGATATTCTTGATTATATTCCAGTAAATTTAAAAGAAGAAATAATTAATAAAGTTTTAGGAATAATAGATAGAATAGTTAAAGAGAAAAAACTTCTTTTCTCTTTAAATAAGAACTTTAAAGGACTTGAAGAAATTCAGTCCTTAAAAAATATACTTGAATTATACGGTATAAATTATAAAGAGTTATTAGATAATTGTTTAGTATTTAATAAGAAAATAAATTAAGATTAGGAGGTAGATATGTTTGTATTTAAAATTTTTATAATATAAGCAGTTATATTTTTAATAGGTTGTGCAATTTTGGATCTATTAGCAAAGAAAGAAGAAATAGGAGAGAAAATAGAAATGGGTAGCAGATTTAAGATTCAAACGATATATCTCCTATTTTAAATTTAAAATAAAGGTAGGTAAAGTAATGTTGATAAAGATAGCAAGTGTAATAATAGGATTTGGTTTATGTATTGTATTTATGAACCTGAAAATAAATAATGAATTAGATAGCAAAGTCATAATACAAATAAAAATTATTTTTTCTATGTTGTTGCTAATATCTATTTTTTTTATTTTTGGAAATGAAATTTATTCTGTATATGAATATGGTTTAAATTCTAAAAAAATAAACTTTATTAAGAAAAATCTTTCTGAGGAAGAAAAATTAAAATATGAATATTATATAAATAATTTATCAACTTATGAAGAAAAAGAAAAATTTTCAACATATATGTATCTGAAATTAAAAGGAGAAGAAAATAGAAGAATTGAGAATATGGTAAATAGTTTTTAGTTTAAATTGATGAGGTAGAGATGTCTTTGATGTTATTTGTAACTGGAAAAGATTTAGAAGATATTTCTAAAGAAGAGTAAAAGGAGCTTTAAATGAAATATCTCATATTATAAATTTATAGGAGAGGTAAATGATGGCAGAAAAGAAGTATTATATCTTATGTTTGGAGGATAATAAATTAGTAGAAATTGATGATTTTGATGATATAAAAGATGTTGAAGCTTTTAAAGAAAAAATTAAACAAAAAAAATTAGAAGAAAAGCAGAAACAAATAGAAGAAGAGAAAGAAATGGCAAGACTTATATATGAAGAAAATGAAAGACAACAAGCAATGTATAATAGAAAAATTGCTTATCTTTTAGAAAAGATTAAGAAAGACGAAGAAGCAAGAGAAGCGGAAAAGAACAAACCTTTCTTTGAAAAACTAAAAAGTGAAATTTTAAATTTCATAGAAGTACTCAACTACGAAAGCAGAAGAAGGAGATAAAAAATAATTTTTAGGCAAAGGAAAATTTAGCTTCATTTATAAAGGAGGAAGAATGATTAAAAGAGTAATATTAGGAATTATACTTTCTTATGGACTTGGATTTCTTTATTTCAAAACCAATAATAAAATTTTTCTATTAATTTTTTTTATTTTAATATTATTATTTTTTATAAAGGAGAAAACAAATGATTAAATTAAGTAAAGTAAATAGATTCATTGGATTTCAGATTGGAGGATTTGGAACTTTATGTTTCCTAATTATAACAACAAAAAAAACACTTGATGAAAGAAATAAAACTTTAGTTTATTTAATTTTTTTCTGTTTACTACTTTTATATATTATAATTAGTTTTATTATAATGTTAAAAGAAAAGGAATACCAAAGTGATATATGGAATATAGAATATATGAAAGATAATCTTTCTAAAGAGCAATGGAAAGAATATAAAAATAAATTAAAAAAATTAAATTCAAAGGAAAAAAGGATATACTCAAGAGAATTGCTTAACTTGATAGAGGAAAAAGAAGATTTTGAATTAGAAAAATTTAGAGATAAAACAAAATTAGACTTAAGTAAATGGAAAATACAAAAAAATTAAAACTAAATACAATATCTTGTGCCAAAATCTTTTGGCCAATTAGAAATTAGCCCAAGATTTTGTGTTGGCAGAAAAATAAATAATAAAAAAAATAATTTAATTGCACCTGAATTTTTAGATTACTAAAAATAGGGTGCTTTTTTTTATGTTTATGAGAAAATACCGGGGAAATTTAAAAGACCGATAAATATTAATATAAAATATATTATCTTTTTTCAATATAGGCAGAATTTTTTTGATTTTTTGTCAAGAGATTTTCCCAAAAAAAAATATTTTTTTCTGAAAATTGTTTATTAAAATACTCAATAATTTTTTAAAAACAATGGTTGTCAAAGTGTACTTTTGACAACCATTAAACTCAGTAAAATTAAGCTTTCTAAAGGGTACATTTTTTACTGTTGAAAAATGGTTGTCATTTGTGATATAATATGACAACCATTAAATTATATAAGTCTTGTACTTAACTGATATTAAATTTGTAATTATTTTTGTTAAAAATTATTCAATATAATTAATAATTTTAAGTTTATATCAGTTTAATTTTTAGATTGATATAAATCAAGGAGTGATTTTATTTATGGCAAGAGTTTATGCTTTTACTGAAAAAGATTTAGATAGAGTAAAAGAATTTTTTAAACTAAAGAATAAAATTGTTATGTACCATATGCTTTCTATAGGAACTAATGTTGCTTTAAGAATATCTGATCTAACTGCTTTAAGATTTGAAGAATTGGAAAATTATAAGAATAATAAGTTAGTTGCTAATATTACTGAAAAAAAGACTAAGAAAAAGAGAAAAGTTATTTTTAATAGTATTTGTAAAAAATCTTTAGCAGAATTAAAAAAATATTATAAATCTCTTGGATATGATACTAATGAGGGATATATTTTTAAATCAATGAATAGAGGTTATGTTAAAGAATTGTATGACAAACCTATATCCAAAACTGGTGTAAATAACTATCTTAATTTAGCAAGAGAATATTTAGATATTCAATATCCTATTGGATCACACTCTATGAGAAAAACTTGGGGAAATAGAGCATATGAAAAATATGAAAAAATAGGTTTAGTTTCTATGGCACTAGGTCACTCAAGTGAAAGAGTAACAATGAAATATTTAGGAATTGAAGAAGAAGATATTTTAGGACTTTTTGAAGATTTAAGTGTTGAATAAAAAATATTAGTATAAATATTAAATTTTTTTGAAATTTAGTGAAAAAATGACCTCACAAAATCGTTTTTAAGGCACTTCTTTTAATTCAGATGATTAAAAGCTCATTAAAAAAAATAAAGGCTCTCAAAATCGATTTTAGAGATTTATCTTTGTAATATCTTTATTTTATTGATATTATATTAACAATTTTTAAATATTTTTCTAAAAAAAATAAAAATATTAACTATTACGTTTTTTTGACAATTAGACACTATTATGTTATAATAATTTTATAAATTTTGAGGTTATTATAATATAATTTGAGTTGACTAAAACACTATGACACTACTTCTGATATTATCTGTGATTTTATTACCTTGATAATTTTAAGTTGATTAAAACAAAAATTGTCAGAACGGCAAAAAATAAAAAGTTTTATTACCTTGATAATTTTAAGTTGACTAAAACCTCAAATTCTTTTTTACCTAAATTTGAAGGGATTATTCCCTTCTTTTTTATTTTTTCTCAAAAAATACTGTTTTTTGAGAGGGTTTTATGATATAATATTAATATAAAATTTTATATTTTTTCGTAGGAAAATGGAAGAACCAAAACGCCTACAACTATTTAGTAAGGTTAAATACTTAACCTCTATTTAGTTGTGGGCTTTTTTTATTACTAAAGGAGGATTTACATGGCAAAACAAACTTTTATGGATAATTTAAGGGATTTTTTTAACAATGGAAATAAAGAATATGTTCTAAAAAGAATATCTGATGGAAAATATGATTTTAGTAAGCTTTCTTCTAAATTTAGAGATGACAAAGAATTTATGCTTGAAGCTGTTAAATACTCTAAAAATTCTTTAGCTTATGCTTCTGAAAAAATCATAAATGATCCTGAAGTCATAATGAGTGCTATAAAAAAACACCACAATGCTTTAATGTTCGCTAGCGATAACTTAAAAAATGACAAAAATTTTGTATTGGAAGTTATTAAAGAAGAGGGTTCTTCTCTTAGCTGGGCGTCAAAAAAACTTCAAGATGATAAAGAAATAGTTTCAAAAGCAATTCAATATAATGTAGATAATTTAAAATTTGCTTCGGATAGGCTTAAAAATGATAAAGAATTTATGTTTCAAGTTTCTAGTAGAGTAAGTACTGCGTTTAAGTTTGCTTCAGAAGAGCTTAAAAGCGATAAAGAGTTTATTATGAAAGCTATAAATAAAAATTATTTTAATCATGAGATCCTTCATTATATAAGTGATAAACTAAAAGATGATAGAGAATTTATGTTGAATATTTGTAAAAATGAAGGATATTGCCTTAAATATGCGTCTGATAGACTTAAAGATGACTTTAATTTTGTAAAAACTTGTATTGAAAATAGTAGTGGTTTAGCTATTTTTCAAGCGTCAGAAAGATTACAAAATAATAAAGAATTACTTAAAGAAGCGTCAGAAAGAGATCCTTGGGGAAGAAATTTATTAGAAGATAATGAAAAGAAAACTGGATTTTGGAATGATAAGATAAACGATATTGATAAAAATAATACTTGGACAGATAAAATTAACTCTGATAAAGCTAGTGATTTAGAAAGATAGGAGGAATATCTATGGATTGGAACAATAAAGAAGAAGTTTTAAAAGAGGTTAAGGGAAATGGCTGTGCCTTGGAATTTACTTCTGATACTTTAAAAGATGATTTTGATGTGGTTATGACTGCTGTGAAAAATGATTGGAGAGCCTTTAGATGGGCTTCTGAAAAATTGAAAGATAATAAAGATCTTGTAATGGAAGGAATTACTTCTAATACTTCTATACTTTCTTTTGCGTCTTTTAGACTTCAAAATGACTTTGAAGTTGTGATGGAAGCTGTTAAAAATAAAGGAACTGCTCTTGAATTAGCTTCTACTGAACTGAAAGATAATCAAAAAATAGTTATGGAAGCTGTTAAAGAAGATGGTTTTTCACTTTTATATGCTTCTGACATATTGAAAAACAATAAAGAAATTGTAACTGAAGCTATTAAACAAAGTGGATATTTTTTTAAATTTGCTGGCGAAAAAGCCAAAAATGATATTGAGTTAGCAACTTTAGCTATAAAAAATTATAATTCTGCTATTGAATATATCTCTCCACAGCTTAAAGATAATAAAGAATTTATTATGCCATATATAAAATCTTTAGGCAATAATTTAGCATATATTTCTAAAAGATTAAGAGATGATCCGGAAATTGTTTTGGAAGCTGTTAAATCTAATGGTTATGCTTTAGCTTTTGCTTCAGATAAGTTGAAAGATAATAAAGAAATTGTAACTGAAGCTATAAATAACTATGGAAGAGCATTGGAATTTGCTTCTGATAGACTTAGAAATGATAAAGAGCTTGTCTTAAATGCTATTAATCAAAATCCAATATTTTCTTCCGTAACTTTTAATTTTGCAGGAGATAAAATTAAAGAACAATTTTCTACCCCTGAAGCTCTTCTTAATTCAGAAAAAAAAATTACTAAAGATAATCCTTGGAGTAAAGGCAATGAGATAGATAAGGCTAATCCTTGGGCTGAAAAAACTAACTCTGATAAAGTTAGTGATTTAGAAAGATAATAACAAACCGTTAAATTGGCGATTTACTTTTTTTGACATTTTAACATATTTATGATACAATAATTTTATAAATTTTGAGGTTGTTATAGTGAGAAATTTGTGTTAGATGAAACAAATATAAACTTTACATTTTAAGTATAGTAATTTTATTACCTTGTAGAATTTAAGTTGACTAAAACGAATGAGTTTTTTAAATTTATGGAAAAAATGTTTTATTACCTTGTAATTCTTTAGGTTACTAAAACAAGATATTATTCCTATGGATAATAACTATCGTTTTATTACCTTGTAAAATTTTAGTAAACTAAAACTAAAAGTGATTCCAAAGGAAAGGACAATTTGTTTTATTACCTTGTTAAATTTGAGTTGACTAAAACCTCAAATTCTTTTTTACCTAAAGAGAAGATCCACCATCTTCTCTTTTATTTTTTTATCAAAAAATACTGTTTTTTGAGAAGGTTTTATGGTATAATATTGATGTACAATTTTATATTTTTTCGTAGGAAAAGAGAAGAACTCAAATGCCTACAACTATTTAGGAAGGTTAAATACTTAACCTCTATTTAGTTGTGGGCTTTTTTTATTGCCTAAAGGAGGAGTTATGGATTGGAATAATAAAGAAGAAGTTTTAAAAGAAGTAAAAAAAGATGGAAGTAAACTTATACTTGCTTCAAAAAAACTTAGAAATGACAAAGATGTGGTGCTTGAAGCAGTTAAAAATCAAGGAATTGCTCTTAAATGGGCTTCTGATAGATTGCAAAATAATAAAGAAGTTGTTTTTAATGCAGTAAAAAACAACGGGTTGGCTTTAGAATATGCTTCTTATAATTTAACAAAAGATAAAACTGTTGTGATGGAAGCTATAAAAAATAATGTTTATGCTCTTCAGTATACATTTAATACTTTTAAAGATGATAAAGAATTTATTTTACAAGCTGTTAGTGAAAATAGTAAAGCTCTTCAATTTGCTTCTCCTGAACTTCGTGACAATAAAGAATTTATGCTAAAGATAATAGCTTTAAAAAATGAGGGAATTAATTTAGAATTTGCTTCGGACAGACTGAAAAATGATAAAGAATTTGTTAGAGAAGCTTGTAAATATGAAAATTGGAATCTCAAGTTTTCTTCCCAAAAACTTCGTGATGATAAAGATCTTGTAATGGAAGTTATAAAAAGAAATGATAGTATCATATCTTGTGTATCTGATAGGCTTAAAGACGACAAAGAAATTGTTTTAGAAGCAGTTAAGTCTAATACTTTTAATTTACATTATGTTTCGGATAGGCTTAAAAATGATAAATTATTTATTATTGACCTTCTAAATAAAAAAGATATAGATATACTTAGATTTGCTGGAGATAGTATTACAGATAATAAGGATTTTATGTTTTCAACTATAAAATATTCTTGCTTAGCTATAGAATATGCTTCAAAAAGATTAAAAGATGATAAAGATATTGCTCTAATAGCAGTTAGAGGAAATGGAATGAATTTAGAAAATGTTTCTCCTAGACTTCAAGATGATAAAGAAATAACAAAAGAAGCAATGAAAAGTATGGGACTTGCTTTAGAATATGCTTCAAATAGAATGAAAAATGATCCTGAAATTGTTTTAGAAGCTTGTAAAAATGACCCATATGCTTTTATATATGCCGGGAATAAGATTAAAGAGCAATTTTCTACTGTAGAAAACTTTCTTAACTCTCAAAAAGAAATTACTAATGTTAATCCTTGGAGTAAAGGTACTGAAGATAAATCAAATACTTGGGAAAATAAAGTTAATTCTGATAAAGATAACCAATGGGAAAGATAAATGCTAAACCGTCAATTTGACGGTTTACTTTTTTTGACATTTTAACATATTTATGATATAATCATTTCATAGAATTTGAGATAGTATAGTAAAAATACAAAATATTTCTATAGATAATTATATCTTTTTATTATTTTCATTACCTTGCTAAAATTAAGTTGACTAAAACCTCAAATTCTTTTTTACCTAAAAGAGAAGTTTTCCCCTTCTC
>OFMH01000783.1_pt1 | contig 20222 bp, 27 predicted proteins | sample 1541761 | NCBI WGS metagenome assembly OFMH01 (sample SAMN04209249, study PRJEB22552) | human gut metagenome | biome: gut; material: feces | host: Homo sapiens | place: USA: Oklahoma
ATGTGGAGACAGCAGAGCTGAAACTGGCGGAGATGTATGTGACGGGGTATACGGCGAAGTTGAAAAAGGATACTAGCTATAAAGGGTTGTGGACGGTGAGTTTTACGTTGAAAGAGATGTAGGATGATGCTATACTTAGAATATCAAATTTGTTATATATGAGGTGAGAATAATGCAGATGTGTCCGGATTGTAACAAAACATATGATGAATCAGAGTACAGCAGATGTCCATATTGTTCTGGAAAATTGGAGACCAGTATGGGTGAAACAAAAATTAAGGATTGTCCTGAATGTGGAGGAATCATGTACTGGGATGATTATTGGGAATGTTCTAATTGTGATTGTACGATTGATACTGATGAAGATGATTATGACAGTATTTTGGAAGATTAAGAAATTGAGTATTTGACAAAGGTTAATGAGAAGTGTATGATTAGTAAAAAGCAACAAATAAAGGAGGAATTATTATGCCTACATTAGAAAAAGTAACTGACGTAAGAACTGTTAATGATTTTTGCCTTACAGATTGTGGTCCGTCAGAAGGATGCTGTCCTGATGATTTCGTACCAGACAATACGAAGGAAGAAAAAAAATGACTCAATTGAAAAACTGCTTATCTTTATGATAAGCAGTTTTTTGTTAGGAAGGATAAGTTAATGTGGGAAATAGCTAAAAATATTATCTTTGTAGAAGGTGCAGTTAATGCTGCAATTTATAACTTAAATACAGGAGATGTGTATTCATTAAATTCAGAAGGAAAACAAATAGTAAAAAAATTAATTGAAAATGAAAAAATAACTTCAAACGAACAGGTTTATTTAAAAACGTTAGAAAAAAATGGATTATTAGAATCTTCTTCACAGACTGATATAAAGCCGTACACAGTACCTCAAAAAAGAAATATTTTGAAACTTGTATGGCTTGAAATAACTCAGGCATGTAATATGCATTGCCTGCATTGTTATGAGGGACAAAGACATATTGTTGGCAGTAATACGCTTACTCTGGAACAGTGGAAAAAAATTATTGATGAAATTGTAGACTTAGGAGTTCGAAGAGTTGTGGTAATTGGTGGAGAACCATGTATGCATAAAAATATTGTAGATATTTTGCAATATTTGCGATTGAAAAAAGAATCATTAAGCATTACATTATTCACTAATGGATATTTTTTTGATGAACGATTATTTAATATTGTAATAAGAAATAAGATAGATGTCAAAGTATCATTATATGGGCATACTGCTGAATTGCATGATTCAATAACGGGAATAAAGGGGAGTTTTTTACGATTGATGAGTACAATTTTTAGATTAACTGATAATGGGATTAATGTTAATGTAGCAGTTACATTGATGAAAGAAAATGAAAAATACTATGAGGATATAAAGAAGTTTATACAAGAACTTCCGGTCAGGGGATATAAATTCGATGTAATTAGAGAGGTAGTAAATGGTACGCAGAATATACATATTCCAATAACTAAAAAAGTTGTAGATATGGCATACAGGAAAAGACCTAACTTTTATGTGAAAAAGGACCAATTCGACAATAATATATATTATAATTCGTGTTGGAACGGTAAAATGGTAATAACGGAAACTGGAGATATTTTACCTTGTGTTTTTGCTAGAAATCATGTTTGTGGAAATATAAAAGATGAAAAACTTGAAGATATAATATATAGAAAAACACAGTTGGAAAAGTGTTGGAAAAGTACATATGATGAGGTAGATGAATGTAAAGCGTGTGAATATAGATATGCTTGCCATGATTGCAGACCAATTGCCGAATCAAGTAAAGACATACATGCTAAAAATCCGAGATGTAAATATAATCCACTTATGGGAGATTGGATAAATGAATGAGTATTACAAAAACTATAAAATTTTGTTTATATCCATTAACAGTGTATGGAGATATGGAAACATTGGAATGGATCAATTACTTGGATATTTAAGGGATAAAGGGTTTGAAATAGATATTAAATATTTTAAAAATCGGGAATCTGCAGAAGAAATACATAAACAGCTTTTAGGAATATATGATTTATATGCTTTTTCTGTTAATATTGCTAATTATACAAAGTGTGTTAATATAGCTAAAATGATCAAAAATGAAAATCCGAAATCTATTATCGATTTTGGTGGTGGATATCCAACAAGATATTATAGAGAGATTTATAAAGAAACAAATATAGCGGATTATATGGTATTAGGAGATGGAGAGCATCCATCAGAATATTTGTTCCGTTGTCTGGCTAAACGCAAGCAATATCCATTTCTTAATATTAAAATAGAGCATGATTCAATTGTAACAGAAAAAGATATGGAAAACAAAAAAGATTATTTCAATAAAGAAATAACGTGGAATCCAGCATATGATTATTATGAAAAGGATGATAATTTTATTAATTCAAGAAAAGTCCATTGTATTCAAATAAAAAATAATGTATGTACCGGAAATTGTTCGTTTTGTACAGAGAGGCATGGAAAAGTAACATATAAAAGTATAAAATTAGTTGTTGATCAAATAGAGTATGTATATAGAAAATATAAAGTACAAAAAATATACTTTACGGATGATAATATACTAGATCCAAATACGGAAGAGGCAAAAGTACATTTAAAAGAACTGTGCTTAGAATTAAAACAACGAAGGATGAAACTTTCATATCAATGCTATATAAAAGCTTTTTCATTAAGTGATACGCAGAAAGATCATGAATTATTATCGTTAATGAGAGAAGTAGGATTTGTAGAGGTATTTGTTGGAATAGAATCAGGAAATCAGGAGGATTTAGATTTATACAATAAATTTACTACGGTAAAACAAAACTATGATATAATTAGATTGTTAAAAGAACATGATATTTTTCCTATTATGGGATTCATTTCGTTTAATCCGTATTCAACCAGAGAAAAAATCAAAAAAAATTTTAAATACTTATGCGATAATCAGTGTACATATTTACACAATTATTTATATAGTTTCACAGTAATAAATAAATATACAAAACTTTATGAAAAAATTAAAAAGGATGGATTATTACTTAGTAACGAAGATCAATATGTAGATGTGGATTTTTCGTATGAAGATAATTCGGTAGAAGAAGTATTAAATTATGTAAAAGAAGAGATGCTTCCACGATTAGGAAAAATTGATTATGAATTAGACTGGGTAATGTATAGTGAAATGGAACACGAAGTATGCTATCCTGACAGAAAATTTTATCGTATGATATTAGAAAAACAAAAAGAAAAAGAAAAACAAAAGCTTCCTTCAACTCAAAAATTAAAATAAAAAGAAAAGTTTACTCTTATTTAGAGATAATAAGGTATTTATAATTATTTTTTCACGATTACTATATTCTTCATATGGCTCTGCATTTTTATCATATATTTTAAAGTCAGAGCCATTAAAATAAAGTAATTTAGCAGTAGTATTTTATTAAGATTGGAGTGTATATGAAAATAAAAAAATTTAAAAATAATAGAATAACTTTTCTAGGTATTAACTTTCTCAATAAAAGCCAAATTTTAGATTATTATACAACTAATCTTTGGAGTTCTTTATCTAACAAATATCAATCATTATTAGAATTTAAAGAAAAAAACTCTAATAATATAAAAACTATTATCATAAAAGACAATAATTTTAAAAGAAATTGTTTAAAAAGCAATTATTTTAGAAAAGTATTACATCTTGATCAAAAAGATAAAGATGATTATATCTATCTTGTGGTAATTCCAACTAAAAAATATTTTAAAAATAATTTTATTCAAAAATGTTTTAAAAAGAGTAATTTTTTAATTAATAAAAAGTATATTTTTTTAGATTACTATACACATAGATTTTTATTATTTTCTTGTCTTTCTCAAGAAATTTTCTATATCAAAGGTAGCTAATTGTAATTTTTTTAATAATTCTTGAAAAAATTTAAGCTCTTTTTCACTAGGAAATTGGACATCGTTAGTATAAGGAATACGATATTTTCTTTGATATAAATAAATTCTATCTTGAAGTTCAAGCATTTTTCTTACTTCAGGTATATCTAAAAGTATTTTTCTTTTGTTTAGAACAGGGAGACCATCATCTTTCTGTTCTGGATCTATAACAAAAAGTATTTCTTTTCCATTATCTGATTGTGGAGTTATATCTTCAATTTTTCCTTCTGGAGATACCCATATATGATGGTATTCTGCTTCCAATAGAACAGGTGATTTCCAAATACACCAACCTATAAGTCGTTTACCACCATCTTTAGAAATTTTATGAGCAACATTTGTTTGGCAGCAGTTTGCTAGATATTCTCCGTTATATGCTTCTGGAGAAATATCAATATATCCATAACCTACACTATTTTCATCTTTAATTAATGGATTAATACTTTTAATAAAATCAAATTCTAAATTTGTTATATCATCTGGCACTTTTGCTTTAAATAGCATAAATCACTTCCTTCTACTACTGCTAAAAAATATTCAGTAGTAGTCTACTGAATAGAGTTACCAAGAAGCATAGAAAAAAGACCCCCCAGTCTTTTTCTTGGTAGCTCTCTTGAGTAGATTAGTTCTCCGATGATTCTTCATCTGGAATATATTCTATTAAATCTTGAACTTTACAATTAAATAATTTACATAATTTTTCTAATGTATCAAAATCCATTCTTTTTACTTTTTCATTATAAAGATTGGAAATTGTAGAGGTACTCATTCCAGTTTTTTCTGCTACTTGAACTATTGTGTATCTCTTTTCTCCCATTAATTTTGATAAATGATTTTTAATCATACCACTACCTCCTTTTTGTTATGATTATAACATTTTTTTCAATGGGTATCAATTAAAAACATATGAGTAGTCATATTTTTTACTTGACTTTTCATATTATTAGTGGTAATATTCAATTAGTTAATAATTGTTTTTAAATGATTAGTTAATTAAAATCAATTATTAATTAAAGTGTAAAAATTCAAAAAAATATATAAAAATATTTTAGGGGAGGTGCTTTTTATGAAAACTTGATAAAGGAGATTTGCAATGGAAAAAGAACAGAGTATTCTAAGGTTTCTAAAAGAAGCTGAAGAAAGAAAAATGATTGGAACTATTTCTAGTCAAAAAAAAGCTGAACTTGATCAGCTTATATCTAACTTAGAGAATAAACTTCACGATCAAGAGCAGCTTGAACTTCTTGGAATTATCCAGGATAAAATTTATGAGTTTCAAAATGATGTAAAAGAAGAATACTTCCAGTTTGGAGTTCTACACAGTCAACTTGAAACAGATTACAAATAAAAAAAAGAGAGCTCTTCCGCAAAAGCTCCCTTTTAGGTGATGATGTGCTCATCCGTAATCCATAAGATGAGTATATCATATTTATTTAAAAAAATCAAAGTTCAATTTTTTTAGGAGGATAAATATGAGTATTCAATTTTTAAATATGTTAGTTAAAGAATTTGGAAATATAACATTTAAAGAAGCATTAGCAAGATTGGAAAAAGCTCAAGAGATTAAACCTGTTCTTGTTGGTGATATAGATGACTAAGATATTTGACAGTGTTATCTATGTAGTATGTACTCCTGATGGAGTTCCAATGAAAGCTTATACTTCTGAACAATCTGCTAAAAATCATCTAGTAAAAGAGATGATGGACAGAGGAGAGAGATTTAGTGTTGAGCTAGTAAACTTGGATGTAGATATAGATTTTTGTAAAAGAGCAAAAATAACTTTAGATGCTATAAGATTTAAGGAAAAGAAATAGGGGGAATAAAAATGAACGAATATAAAAGACAAGAGCTATTGGATCTAATTGAGGAGTTATATGATGATGAGAGAATTAATCTCACTGCATATAATAAGCTAAAATGGGCAATAGAAGAAGATGAGTAAAAAAGCCCATAAGGGCTGAGGGTACTATAATTATTTACTTTTATACCACCACCAAGCAAGAATGAAGAAAGCGATCGCTATTCCTCCATTGATTGTAAGGTTGTTGATAATAATGTACATATAGTACACCTCCTCAATGTAATTATGTAGTCTGCCTTGTTCAAGGGCAGAATAAAAGCCCCAATCGAAATTAGGGCTAATATTCTGAACATGAAACTACATTTACATTGAGTGCACCTTATGGGGTGCTTACAAGTTAATTATAACATACTTATACAAAAAGTCAAATTACAAAAATAGGAGAGTTCCAGTGTAAAAGTTACTTCTATGAAAGAATTAACAGTTTTAAAAGGAGGTGAAAGAAGTGACAGAAGTAGGATATTTCAAAGTTGAAAATATAATTATAGATGGTTACAGCTCTTTTGATGAAGAGCTGGACCAAGTTGTACACAAGGATCTGTTTGAATGTATCCAGGAAAAAATGATTTATATCGTTTTGGAAAGATATGCAAATAATAATGATGGTATAGCTTTCCCAAGTATCTCTACAATAGCAAAATCTGCTATGTGTGGAGTTACTACTGTAAAAAAATATATAAAAAAATTAGTGGATAAAGGATACATCACTAAAACTTTGAGACCTAAAACTAATGGTGATAATGATTCTAATATCTACACTGTAAAAAAATTATCTGAAATATGTAAGGATATTTTTTTACCTCAGTCGCCTAGCGACCCAGGTACGTCGCCCAGCGACCACTATAAAGAACAACATATAAAGAACTCTGATATAAAAGATCATGATAAGAGCAATACAGATGCCAATACTAAAACTCATACTTCTGTTGTTTCTTCTGATCCTGATTCTTTTAAAAATTTCTTTAAAAATATTGAAGTAGGTTACACTACTAAAAATCAAAATTCAATTAAAGCTCTACTTAAAAAAATGAAACCTCAGCAGGTTATGCAGTACCTAAAGGAAACTTGGGAGAACATTAAAGCTACTCCTGGAATAGTTAATGCTCCTGCTCTGTTCTCTATAAAAATAGAGAGACAGGAAAGACAAATGACTGCTACTGCTAGACAAGCTATTATTGAAAAAGAAAAAGCTATTGAAAAGCAAAAGAAAATAGAAAATAAAATTGATTGTGCTGATCCAGTAGCTCTCTTTAATAGTTTGCCTCCTGTGGAGAGATTAAAAGTTGAAAAACAAGCTATTAATCTCTTTATAAATCAAAGTGGAGCTGATGAAAAAATATTAAATATTATGAGAGATAACAATCCTACTATGTATCTTAATACTATTAAGTTGCAACTAAAAGTAGCATTGAAATTATAGGAGTTAAAATGGAAAATAATAATTTTAGACATCCCAAAATGACAATAGAACAAATGAATGATATTTGGAGATTGTGCAAAACTTTAGGGATAGATCCAGAGCAATATAAAAATGTGCAATATGCAGGTAAGTTAATCTTTGATTTAACTAAAATGGAGATAGGCTTAGAAAGAATAGAAGCTCCAAATCCTGCTGATTACATGGAAGGGGGAAAATATGACTACACAAAATATGGACATGGCAAAAGATAAATTTCAGGATGCTAAGCATTTTATTCAATCTTTAAGCTTAAAAGATGAAGATGTTATAAAGATAATAAATGCTAATGATTGGGAAAAAGACTTCATCTTACAGAGAGCAAAAGAATTATTCATTCCTTTTTTTGAGGAATTTATTAATAATTTTGAATCTGTAAGAGTGATTATTGATAAAAGAAAATTAAATAGAGGGAGAAGAACAATTCTTAAAGATCTTGAAACAGGAATTGTTTATGAATCTCTCTCTGATGTAGCAAAAGATGTGCATATGTCTTTTAATACTGTTAGAAGACATATTGAAAAGGGAAGATTTGTAGTTCTTGGCAGAACTTTTAAAGATAAAAGGTTGGAGGGGAAAGATGCAGTTAATAAGAATGTTTAAATATGTTACTGATACTTACCATTTCTATTTAGACAAAATAGAGGCTGAAAATGAAAGTGGAATAGTAGCAGAAAGATGTTGGGTTTTAAATAGAGTCAATGTGAAAAAAATAGAAGGTAACAAGTTGATTCTAAGTGAAAATGATTTTCATTCACCAATTTTTTTACCTTTGAGAACTTCAAAGATTGAAATTGAAGAAAAAATAAAAAAGTTAAGTGGATGTAGAGAGTTAAAGTTGTTATGTTATGACCCTGAAAAGAAAGAGTATATAGATTAGGAGGGAAAGATGGTTTCAAAACAATATATTTTATCATTCTTAAATGAGTTAGCTGCTGGACTGAGAGAAACTACTAAAAAAACAAGAACTAAAAAGATTGGGAGTTGCAAAGTTAAAGCTGAAAAGACTGGGGATAAGGCAGAAGATGAAATAATGTTTTATATCTTACATGAAAAGTTTCAATCTACTGCTAGATTTGACAAAATATCAGCTGCAGCAAATATTTTTATTTTATTGAAGAAGGAGAGAATATGAGAAAAAAGATTATATTAATTCAAAGTAAAAAGGGTGGAATTGGTAAAAGCTGGATCACTTTACAATTAGCACATGGTTTAGCATTCAAAACTAAAAAGAAAATTTTAGTTCTAACCACAGATAAACAAAATGATATTTTGACTTTCTCAGGCTCTGAGGCTACCCTAAAACGTGGTTTAGAATATTGGCTGGAACATTTAGATGGAGATGTTGCAGAACTAAGAAAAAATTTATACTACATTCCTTTGAATACTGTTGAAATATCAAAAGAAAATCTAAATTCTAAATTTAGACCCTTTCTTGAGGTGTTACAATCAAAATTCGACTATATCTTAATTGATGGAACACCAGTAATAGAGTTAAACGATATTATCTCTGAATATGCAACTGATATAGTTATTCCTACTTTCTTAGATAAAGTTACAACTCTTGGAATGATGGAGATGATTAAAAAATTTGACTTAGATAGAATAAGAGCTGTTATTCCAAATCGTACAACTTCAAGAAGTTCTTTAGAGAAAGAATATTATGAGAAATTAAAGAATAGTCTGCAAAAAACTAAAATAGTTATTGCTTGCCCAATAAATCAAAGCACTATCATAAGTAGAATGATTGAGAAAGGTAAAACAATATGGGATACAGAATCAAAAAAAGTTGAAACGATAAAAGAGAGTTTCAATGATGTAATAAAGGTGATCAGATGAAAAATGATATTTTTGCTGATATGAAAGAATTAGTTTCAGAAAAACTATATCAATCTACATTTGATTTCGCAAGTTTCGAAATTAGTGAGGATGATAAAGAATATATTGTAACTAGAGAGGAGATCCTTTTTACAAGTTTTAAAAAAATGTCTAGCTCCCTTTATGATATTTGCAAGGCACTGTATGAAATAAAGTTAAAATTTAAAGATGATGGTGGATCATTTGCTGCTTGGTACAGACACAATCATTTATCTAAAGATAAGGTATCTGAACTTTTAAAAAGATATGAGCTTTTTATACAAGTTCCAGATAAAAAAGAGTATATATCTTCTCTTTCTATTCCAGCAGTAAAACTTTTAACTAAAAAAGACCTTGAATTTGATACTTTAGATAATATTTTACAGCTTGAATTAAAAGATGTTGATGATATACAAGATGCTATATTAGAAGCTCAACCAGTGATAGAGGAAAAAGAAAGAAAAAAAGAGAATCCTGCTTTAATGAAAGTTGTAAAGAAGTTTAAAAAGAATATTTCAAAGGCAACTACATTAAAAGAGTTAGTTCAACAGAAAAAGGAGCTTGAAGGATATAAAAAAATGCTTCAAGAGCTTATAAATGAGATTGAAAATAAAGAGAAAGCTCAAGAGAATGAAAATAATCTACAACTTCCTGTTGATGATCCTGCTCCAGTAGAAGTATCAGAGAAAAAAGTTTATAGAGATAATAGAGGATGGATATTCTTTGTTAGATCTGGGCTTGGTGAAAATACATTTAAAGCCTTTTATGCTAAGAATGTAGAAGATTATCAGAGAAATATTAGATGTCATGCTGTTAAAACTCTTGAGTGGCAATCAAGTGAAAACTTGGCACAAGTAGATCTTGACAGATATGCTAATAGTAAAAAAATGGAGCTACTTAATTTAGCAGGGGAGTAAAAATGATAAACATATTAAAAAAACTGTTGAACTTTAAAATAAAATATTATGGGAGATTTTAAATGTTATTATGGTTAATTAGTTGTTTGATAATAGCAATTATAGTAATTAAAATAGCAGATTTATAAAATTTTATTGAACATTGGCAAGTAAATAATACTGAGGAAGCCTTTATTTTCTATCTTTTTTTAATTAAAGTCATTGACTTTCATTTGTATTATTATTGATTTTATTCAGAAAAGAAGAAAATAAAAGGGACTAATCAAATTAATGATTAATCCCTCTTTAAAAAATTGCTTGAATTTCCTTAATTAATTATAACATTATAAAAAATAAAAGTCAAGGTGAGCCCATTGGAAGAAAAAAGAAAGGTAGGGAGACCAGCAGGTATTAAAAAAAATAAAACTATGTTTGGCTATAAATATAATGAAGATGAATACAATGCTATGAGTAAAGCTTTAGAAAAGTTTAAAGTAGAACATAATTGTACAACTTCAAAAGCTTTATATCTTCTGATCACCCAGAAAACTAAATAAAAAAGAGAGGGGCTATGTGCGACCATAGCTTTGCCTCTCTGTGTAACAACTCAAAAGGATTTATTTTTAATAGCAGAGGTTTAATCTAATAAACTCTAACAGCTATTAGAAAAAACATAACTATTACTAACGGAATTAATACTTTGTTCATTTAAAATACCCTCCTTTCTCTTTAAAAGATTGGAGTTGTCACACTAAGAAATATAATAACATATTTTAGTGCAAAATAAAAGAGATATCCAGTCGCAATAGATATCTCTTGTTCTTTGGCATTTTAAATGCACTTAATTCCGTTAATTAAATGTTATCATAATTATATATTTTTGTCAAATTTTAAAAATTAAAGTTCCTCAGTATTAATTTACTGGGGATTTTTATTTGTGAAATATTAGGAGGAATTAAAATGTCAGGTGTTGTTATTAGAAAAAGTATTAGTAAAGAAGAAGAAAATAAAATTCTTAGTCTACTTTTAAAAAAAGCTAAGGAAGAACTAGGGGAATAGGAGGAATCGTATGGATAAGGTTGCTATATATTGTCGTGAAAGTACAGAACGTCAAGATATTTCAACATTGATTTCCATGTGTGAAAAAGCTGCTCATGATCTTGGATTTGATACTTATAAAATCTATAAAGATATAAAAAGTGGATATTCTAAAAATCGTGAGGAGTACTCACAATTAAAAAATGATATCCAAGCTGGAGAGATTAATGTTTTAATTCTCTACGAAAGTTCTAGACTTACAAGAGATGAGATAGAGCATCATTTATTCTTTGCACTTCTTAGAATTAAAGAGGTAAGATTATACACTCTCAACCATGGTTGGATTGATCTCAACAATGAAGATGATACTTTCATGTCTAGCCTTCTTAATCTCCTTGATGCACGTGAAGGTAGAAAGGGAGCTAAAAGAACTAAGGATAGAATGGAAGAGATAGCTAGAAATGGAAGATGGACTGGTGGACCTGCTCCATTCGGTTATCGTTTAGTTAATAAAGAACTTGTTGTTGATCCTGCTGAAGCTGAAATAGTTAAACAAATATTTCAGCTTTTTTTGGAAGGTAAAAAGAGACAGACATTATCTACCCTCTTTGGATTTGAATGCAAAAGAGTTAGAAGGATGCTTATCAATCCTGTTTACACTGGAAAGTTAAAATTTCATCAAATAGAATATAAAAACAAAAAAAGGATCACTCACAAAGAATGGGAAGTTCTTGATGGAATCCATGAGGCTATTATTGATGAAACTACTTTTAACTTAGTTCAAAATAGATTAAAATTAGAAAAAAGAGAAGTAAAAAGAGATACTTATATCTTTAAAGATCTTTTAAAATGTGTCTGTGGGGCTAAATTGTATAGATATACAAGTGTATATACATATAATGGGCAACATAAAGAATCTTTTATGTATAAGTGTAATTCAAAAGAAAGTTATCATAGATTTAATAGCATTTTAGAATCAGAACTTCTGGAACAAGTATTAGGAACTTTAGAAGAAGTTATTTTATCTTTAGATGTAAATGATATAGATGCTGAAAGTGATAATAGCTTAATTGAACAATTAAACTATTATAAAAAAGAAGCTACAGCTCTTCCTGGAAAAGAAAAAGTATTAGCTAGACAGTTAATGAATAATTTGTTAACTGAAGAAACTTTTAAGGAACTTATGCTTGAGTTCAAAGAGCAAAAAGAATTTTTTAAAAATAAAATTGACTCTTATTCTAAATTGATAAAATCTAAAGAAGCTAAAAAGAATAATCAAGAAATATTAAAAAAATATTTCAATAAAATAAAAAAAGAGAAAGATCCTGAAAAATTAAACATTTTTTTTAAAATGATTATAGATTCTATTGAGTTTGTTAATGATTATAGATTCTATATTCATTTAAAATTCTAGGAGGAACTATGGGATTTATTCTAACTGAAAAAATTTTTAAACATTACAGTAAAAAAGAATTAGGAGACATTTTGTCTCCTAAAATTTTTACTCAATTATCTACCAATACTAAAATCCTGCCTTGGTTTTCGGAACTTGCGAAAGTGATAGATATAAAAAAAATAGGATATACTTTAGAAGATTTTAAACATGATTATCCAAAATATCATGATTTTATAGAAATTGAAACTGTATTTAATATACTAATTCAAGGAATAACATTAAAAAATGTAATTGTTACAAACCCAAATTTTAATAGAATCTTGAGAAAAGGTTTTTATTATAATTCTACTATATTAACTTCTGATGAAATAAGGAAATATATTGTTATTCATTATGATATTTCAAATTTTAAAATAGAATTCTATAAAAATCATATAGAACTTTATGGAAATAAAGAAAAACTGGAAGAATTCAAAAATAAATTTAATTTGAATGAAGATGTTTTCTATGAAAAATATAAAGAAAGTTGGCATCTGGCTTTTAAAGGTTTACTTGCTGAATATATAAGAATACATGAAAAAAAGGATACAGATTAATGTATCCTTTTTTTTGAACTTAAAATTATAAATAAAGAACATTGTTCATTTAAGATGAAACAGACCTACTCCGTCTCCAAAAGGTAGAAGAACAAAATCTCCATCTTCTCTATTATATAACGAATCAATAAAACTATCCAATCTTTTTACAATAGTTTTAAATCTCTTAGGATACTCTTTATATAAATACCCTCTAAACATAATATTATCAATAAATATTATTCCATTTTTATTTAAAAGTTTGATAGAATCCTCAAAAAAATCCATATAATGCCCTTTAGAAGCATCAATAAAAACAAAGTCAAAATTCTCCTCTATTTTTTTTATCTCTTCTACAGCATCTCCCTTTATAGAAACAATATTACTTAAACCAGATTTTTTTATATTCTCTTGAGCTTGATTATATCTTTCCTCATCAATCTCAATAGTATATAGTTTCCCATCTTGTCCTATTATCTCTTTTGCCATTAAAATCCCAGAGTATCCTATTGCTGTTCCTACTTCTAATATATTTTTAACTTTATGAGTCTTTACAATAAATTTCAGATATTCAGCAACCTCTTTAGTTACAATAGGCACGTTATTTTCATGTGCAAAATCTTCCATCTCCAATATTAAACTATCTTTTTCCTCTATCTTTCCAATTATATAACTATTTGCATCTTTTAACTCTTCTAACATTTTTCCCTCTTCTTTCTTAATTTAGCAATATAAAATCCATCTAGAATATCTTCGTGATAATCTATTGTAAATCCTCCAAACTCATCATATGTTCCATTTACATTTTCAGGAATATACAGTTCTGTTGTTTCAAATTCTGGATATTTTTCTAAAAATTTTCCTATATTATCACTGTTTTCTTCTTTTAAAATAGTACATGTACTATAAACTAATTCTCCATTATCTTTTAAAACTTGAGCTGCTGACTCTAATATTTCAAATTGTAACTTTGATAGTGCCTCAACATTTTCAATATTTTTATTATAAAGAGCCTCGGGTTTTTTTCTTAATACACCATATCCACTACATGGAGCATCTACAAGTATTTTATCAAATTTTTTACCTTGTTGATTTAATTTTCTAGCATCCATTTTTACAGTTCTAACAAAATCTATTCCTAGTTTTTTACAATTTTCTTCTATCAATTTAAGTTTATGAGGATAGATATCTAAGGCTAAAAGTTCTCCTTCATTTTTCATCAATTCTCCTAAAACTGCTGTTTTACCTCCAGGAGCACTACAAGTATCTAAAACAGACTCATTTGATTTAGTGTTCAAATTTCTAGCTGATAAATATGATGAAGCATCTTGAACAATTATTTTCCCATCTTTAAACTCATCACTATATAATAAAATTCCAGATTCTAAATAGTATACTGTATCAACTTTTTTTACAATATTTATATTTAAACTTTCTAAAAGTTTTTCAAACTCCTCTTCACTATATTTTAAAGTGTTTACTCTAAAACTAATATATGGAATTTTTTTCAAAGACTCTAAAAATAGATTTGCTTCCTCTTTGTATTCTTGTTTAATTTTATCATAAACCCATCTAGGATAAGAAAGTAAGATATCCTCTTTATCATTTTCTTTTAATTCTAAAATATCATTTTCCAATTCACGAATATAGCTACGTAAAACCCCATTAACAAATTTTCCAACAGGGACTCCAAATTTTTTCTTTGCTAGTTCAGTAGCTTCCCATACAACACCTTTATCATCACTTTTCATAAAAGCAATTTGGTACATAGATATTCTAAGAATATTTCTTATCCAATCTTTTTTTATACTTGAAGTTCTTTTGTCTATCTCATAATCAAGAAATATTTTTTTTCTAATTACTCCATAAAAAAGTTCAGTTATAAATCCCTTTTCTTTTTTATTCAAATCATTTTGCTTAAAATATTCATTCAATGCTATATTGGAGTATTTTCCATTTTCAACTTCTTTTATAAGCCCTATAACTCTTTGCTTAATATTCATTTTCTCCTCCTATACTCTTCACTATCTAAATTATTATACAATATTTAATAAATAAATAAAAGTTATCATTTACAAAATGATGTAATTTTTTTGTAAACAAATATTGCCTTTTTTTTAATAAAATGTTACCCTAATATATGTAGTTTAAAATTTTATAAAAATGGAGGTGCAACATGGAAAATATTTTGTCTTATTTAGAAAATAACCAGTTGGCAAAGTTAAAAGAAGTACTTATTGAAGAAAATCCTGTAGACATAGCGGAGTTATTTGAAGACCTGCCCAAAGATCAATGTCTAAAACTTTTTAGAATACTTCCTAAAGACTTAGCTGCTGAAACTTTTTCATATCTTTCTTCAGAGAAACAACAAGAAATTGTAGAAAATATCACTGACGAAGAGATAAAACATATTATTAATGAGATGTTTATTGATGATACTGTAGACTTTATTGAGGAAATGCCAGCAAATATTGTTGATAAAATTCTTCAAAATACATCTCCTGACACAAGAAAGCTTATAAACCAATTTCTAAAGTATCCTGAAAACAGTGCTGGAAGTGTAATGACTGTTGAATATGTTTCCCTAAAGAGTGATATGAATATTGGACAAGCTTTAAATCATATTAAAAAAGTAGGTATTAATAATGAAACCATTGATATCTGTTATGTTATTGATAATCAAAGAAAACTTGTAGGATTTATCTCTTTAAAAAGTCTTATCTTCCTTGATGATATCATCCCTTTAGTTGATGCAATGGAAACTAATGTTATTAGTGCTACAACTACTGATGACCAAGAGGTAATCGCTTCTCTATTTAGAAAGTATGACCTTACTTCAATGCCAGTAGTAGATAACGAAGGAAGATTGGTGGGAATCATCACAATTGATGACGTAGTAGACGTTATTGATCAAGAAAATACAGAGGACTTTCAAAAAATGGCTGCTATGGATCCATCAGATGAAGAGTATCTAAAAGAATCTGTTTTCTCTCTTGCTAAACATAGAATTGTTTGGCTATTAGTTCTTATGATTTCAGCAACTGCCACAGGAACTATTATTAGAAGATATGAAGAGGTACTTCAATCTGTTGTTATTCTTGCTGCATTTATTCCAATGCTTATGGACACTGGTGGAAATGCTGGTTCTCAATCTTCAACACTTATTATTCGTGGAATTGCTCTTGGAGAAATTCAATTATCTGATATTGGAAAAATACTTTGGAAAGAGTTCAGAGTTAGTTTAATCGTTGGGGTTACTCTAGCTACTGTAAACTTTTTAAGAATCTATTTTATTGATAAAGCTGGACTTACAATCTCACTTGTAGTTTGTGCTAGCTTGCTATTTACTGTTATTATAGCTAAAGTTGTAGGGGGGATTCTTCCTATTTTGGCAAAAGCATTTAAACTTGACCCTGCTATAATGGCAAGTCCATTAATTACTACAATAGTAGATGCTTGTGCTCTTATAGTTTACTTTGCTTTATCTACACATTTCTTAAATTTAGCTTAAAAAATTAGAGCTGTTGTAATCTGATGAAATTTCATTAGATTACCCAGCTCTTTTATTTTTTTTTATTTAAGAAGATTATTTAATTTTTTTATAAATTCAACAGGATTTTCTATTTGGAAACCTTCAAGAATTAAAGCTTCAGTATATAGAACATCAAGTAGATCTTTAAACTCTTCACTATTTTCAAGAGTTTGTAATTTTTTGAAAACAGGGTGTTCAGGGTTTAAAGCTAATATTTTTTCAGCTTTTACCTCTTCATTTCCTGGAAGTTGAGAAAGAACTTTTTCCATTTCAAGAGAGATATTTCCCTTTGCTAAAAGAGCTGAAGCTCCTTTTCCAAGATCGTTGCTCAATTCAACATCAACTATTTTTCCAGAAAGTGTATCTTTTATCTTATCAAGTAGAGATCTATTATCTTCAGATAATTTTTTAATCTCTTCCTCTTTTTCTTTACTATCATCTATTTTAAAATCAGAATCATTTATAGATTTAAATGTTTTTCCTTCAAATTCCATCATTGTTTTTAAAGCAAACTCATCTATTCTATCGGTTAATAGTAATACCTCTATTCCTTTTTCTTTTAGTGTCTCCATTTTTGGAAGAGAAGTAACAGTAGCTAAATCCTCTCCAACTACATAAAGAATCTCTTTTCTCTCTCCCATACGATCTACATACTCTTTTAATGTAGAGTATTTTTCATCAAGAGAAGTCCTAAAAATAAGAAGATTTTGTAATTTATCTTTGTTCATTCCAAACATATCATGGATACCAAACTTAATATTTTTTCCAAAAGCTTCCCAGAATTCAATATATTTTTCTCTATCTTTCTTTAGAATTTTTTCAAGTTCACTAATTATTTTCTTTTCAAGATTTTTAGATATTGCTTGAAGTTCACTATTTTGTTGTAAAATCTCTCTTGAAATATTTAATGAAAGGTTGTCACAATCAACTAATCCTTTTATAAAGCTAAAGTATTCAGGGATAAGCTCATCACATTTATCCATAATAAATACATTTTTTGTATAAAGTTGAAGTCCTTTTTTATAATCTTTACTGTAAAAATCCATAGGAGCTTTTTTAGGGATATATAAAAGAGCTGTATACTCAACGCTTCCTTGAACTTTTAAATGTAGATGTAACATAGGATCTTCCCAGTCATGGAAATTAGCTTTGTAAAACTCATTGTAATCTTCATCTTTTAAACTATTTTTATCAGTTTTCCAAATAGGTTTTGTTGAGTTAATAACTTCATTGTTAAAATAGATAGGGTATCTTACATAGTCAGAGTATTTTTTTACAAGCTCTTTAATTTTCCAATCTTCTAAGAAAGTATCAAACTCTTCACCAGCTTTTATAGTAAGAGTTATTGAAGTTCCTCTTTCCTCTCTATCTATCTCTTCTATTTCATAAGCTCCATCACCTGAAGAATACCATTTAACTCCCTTATCAGAGTTTGGTGATTTAGTAAGGATAGTCATAGTGTCTGCTACCATAAATCCTGAGTAGAATCCTACACCAAATTGTCCAATAATATCAACATCATCTTTAGAAACATTTTCAAGTTTCTCTTTAAAAGCTTTAGAACCAGATTTTGCAATAGTACCTATATTTTCAGCTACCTCATCATAAGTCATACCTATTCCATTATCTGTAATTGTTATCTCTCTCTTATCTTTATCTACTGCAAGAGTTATTTTAAATTCACTGTTTTCTCCTAATATTTCACTATTAGTTAAAGCTGTAAATTTTAATTTATCAATAGCATCACTGGCATTTGAAATAAGCTCTCTTAAAAAGATCTCCTTGTTAGTATAAATAGAATTTATCATTAAATTTAAAAGTTCTTTTGTTTCAGCTTGAAAAGCTTTTGATTCTTTTCTCATTCTAAAATCCTCCTTTTAGCACTCTCTTATTAATGTGGCTAATAATTATATATCACAAATAGATTTTAATGTCAATATATAAAATAAAAAAGCTGCATAAACCAATTGATTTATAACAGCTTTTTTCTATATAATAAATTAACTTTTACTATACTTTATATTTAACTTTTCCTTTTACAAGTGTCATATCTACACTATAATCAGGATTTAAAACTACTAAGTCAGCATCTTTTCCCTCTGCTACCTCTCCAGCATTTAATCCAAACTCTTTAGCAGCATTTGTACTTGTCATTTTTACTGCATCAAAAATGCTATATCCTAATTCAATTATATTTTTAAATGCTTTATCTAGAGTAAGTACACTTCCAGCTAGTGAATCATTGCTTACTAATCTAGCTTGATTATCTTTTACATAAACATCTAGTTCCCCTAATTTATAGTTTCCTTCAGCAAGTCCAGTAGCACTCATAGCATCTGTTATACACTCTATTTTGTCAACACCTTTAGCTCTTATCATAAGTCTTACTGTTTCAGGGTGAACGTGAATTTTGTCAAAAATAACTTCTGCCATAATATCATCACTATTTAATACAGCTCCTGCAACTCCAAGTTCTCTATGGTTGATTCCTCTCATTCCATTAAATGTATGTGTAGAATGTCCTAGTCCAGCTTTTATAGCTTTTTGAACATCATCAAAGAATACAGCAGAATGTCCTATTGATACTACAACACCTTGACTTCTTAAATATTTAATAGCCTCAAGTGAAGCTTCTCCTTTTGGTGACATTGAGAATAGTTTTACTAGTCCAGGTTTTACTGATAAGAATTCTTTTATCTCTTCAATTCCAGCAGGTTTTATATATTTTTCATTTTGTGCTCCTTTATATTGAACATCAAAATATGGTCCTTCCATATGAACTCCAAAAATATTAGCTCCATCTAACTCTTTATTTTGTAATTCTCCTGCTATTGATAATACTTTTTCTAGATTTTCCTTTGTACTTGTTAAAGTTGTTGCTAAAAAGTTTGTTGTTCCATGTTTAGCTACGAAAGTTGAAATAGTTTTTAAAGCTTCTGTTGTTCCATCCATAGCATCTGCACCATTCGCCCCATGAATATGTACATCTATAAATCCTGGCACAACATATTTACCTTGTAAATCTATTGCTTGTTCATAGAAAGGATGATCCTTTTCCATAATTTTTTTTATTTTTCCATCTACTAACAAAATATCCCCAGTTATAATTCTATCGGCTAAAACAATCTTCCCATTTTTTAAAAGCATTTTTTCCATGAATTTCATCTCCTTTAAGATTGAATTAAAAAAACATATTCTTTTCTTTATAATAATATTTTATTACATTTTCTCTTTTTTCTCAATAGTTTTTTAATTCTTCCCCAAAAAGAAAGCTCCATGTATATATAATTTCCCTTAATAGATTTTAAAATTTTCATATTAACTTACCCTTCTATATTAAAGAAAAAATTAGATTTCATCAACATTATCCATTTCTTCTGAAACTTCATCATACCCTTCAGAAATAACACTTTCCTCTTCACTTGTATCATCTAAATTTTTTTTATTTAAAGATATTTTATTTTGATCTTCTTCAATTATTTCTAAAACTTTTCTTTCAATCTCTTCAAATAACTCTTTTTCATTTTCTAATCTAGTTTTTACATTTTCCTTTCCTTGTCCAAGTCTAATATCTCCAAAACTAAACCAAGCTCCTGATTTTTGGACTATATCATTATCTAAAGCTATATCCAATACCTCTCCTACCTTTGATATTCCCTTAC
>OFMH01000793.1_pt1 | contig 20044 bp, 15 predicted proteins | sample 1541761 | NCBI WGS metagenome assembly OFMH01 (sample SAMN04209249, study PRJEB22552) | human gut metagenome | biome: gut; material: feces | host: Homo sapiens | place: USA: Oklahoma
CTTCCAGGAATTCAAGAGATGCACCGCCACCTGTGGAGATGTGTGTCATCTTGTCGCCATAACCAAGGATGTTAACTGCAGCTGCAGAATCACCACCACCGATAATAGTTGTGGCATCTGTTTCAGCAAGTGCTTTTGCAACAGCTTCTGTACCATGAGCGAAGTTTGGCATTTCGAAGCAGCCCATCGGTCCGTTCCAAACAACTGTCTTAGCATCTTTTACTGCGTCACCGAAAAGCTTCTCTGTTTCCGGTCCGATATCCATTCCTTCCCATCCGTCCGGAATCTCACCACGTTTAACAACCTGGATATTACAGTCATTAGAGAAGTTATCACCGATTCTGTTATCTAACGGAAGAAGAAGTTTCACACCTTTGTCTTCTGCTTTCTTCATCATGTCCAATGCATACTGAAGATAATCATCCTCACAAAGAGATGTTCCGATATGTCCACCCATAGCTTTTGAGAATGTGTAAGACATACCACCACCAATGATAAGAGTATCTACTTTATCAAGAAGGTTATTGATTACAGAAATCTTACTGGAAACCTTAGCTCCGCCAAGGATGGCAACAAACGGTCTCTCAGGATTGTTCACTGCATTTCCAAGGAAATCGATTTCCTTCTGCATTAAGTAACCAACAACTGCTGTATCAACATATTTGGTCACACCAACATTAGAGCAGTGTGCTCTGTGAGCTGTACCAAATGCATCATTAACAAATACATCACAAAGAGAAGCAAGTTCTTTGCTGAATTCGTCTCCGTTCTTTGTTTCTTCTGCGCGATAACGTGTGTTCTCAAGTAAGATAACATCTCCGTCTTTCATCTCAGCTACTGCTGCTTTTGCGTTAGGTCCTACTACTTCAGGATCTGCTGCAAACTTAACTTCCTGTCCTAATAATTCGGAAAGACGTTTTGCAACCGGTGCAAGAGATAATTCCGGTTTCGGCTCTCCCTTCGGTTTTCCAAGGTGGGAGCAGAGAATAACCTTTCCGCCGTCAGCGATCAGCTTCTTGATTGTAGGAAGAGCTGCAACCAGACGGTTCTCATCTGTGATCTTTCCATCCTGAAGAGGAACATTGAAGTCACATCTTACAAGAACTTTTTTGCCTTTTACATTGATATCATCAACAGATTTTTTATTCAGCATTTGTGGTGCCTCCTTAATAATATTCTTTAACAGTTACTGCATATCTGTAAACAGTAACTTATTGATTTCCTGCTGTCATTCCAGACCACGCGAAAAGGGTCCGGTCCAAATCAGACCGGACCCTTCGTTGGAGTCTATTCCTTTACACTTACTGAAAATTAAGCGTTCAGTAATTTACCAAAGTGTTTGATTGTACGAACCATCTGGCTTGTGTAGGAGTTCTCGTTGTCATACCAGGAAACTACCTGTACTTCTGTTGTGCCATTCTCAAGTGGAAGAACCATTGTCTGAGTAGCATCGAACAGAGAACCAAATCTCATACCAACGATATCGCTGGATACGATTTCATCTTCGTTGTATCCGAAGGATTCATTAGAAGCTGCTTTCATAGCTGCGTTGATCTGTTCTTTTGTTACGTTTCCTTCAACAACTGCTGTTAAGATTGTTGTAGAACCTGTTGGGGTAGGAACACGCTGAGCAGATCCGATAAGTTTACCGTTCAGTTCCGGAATAACAAGACCGATAGCTTTAGCAGCACCTGTGCTGTTAGGAACGATGTTAACTGCAGCTGCACGAGATCTTCTTAAATCACCTTTTCTCTGTGGTCCGTCAAGTGTCATCTGATCGCCTGTGTAAGCGTGGATTGTGCACATGATACCGGATTTGATTGCAGCAAGATCATTTAATGCTTTAGCCATTGGAGCTAAGCAGTTTGTTGTACAGGAAGCTGCGGAGATGATGTGATCTTCTTTTGTAAGAGTTTCATGGTTTACATTGTAAACGATTGTCTTAAGATCGTTTCCAGCCGGAGCGGAAATGATAACGTGTTTAGCACCTGCATCGATATGAGCCTGAGCTTTGTCTTTGGATGTATAGAATCCTGTACACTCAAGAACTACGTCTACACCGATTTCTCCCCATGGAAGTTCAGCAGCGTTAGCTTTTGCGTAAATTTTGATTTCTTTTCCGTCAACTGTGATGGAATCTTCTCCTGCTGTTACTGTATCTGCAAGAGCATATTTTCCCTGTGTTGAATCATATTTTAATAAGTGAGCAAGCATTTTAGGAGATGTTAAATCGTTGATTGCTACGATTTCAAATCCTTCTGCTCCAAACATCTGACGGAATGCAAGACGTCCAATACGTCCAAAACCATTAATTGCAACTTTTACTGCCATGATAAAATTCCTCCTATGAATTAAGTGGTTAATTATGGTAATCCTTTGTTTGTTAAAGAATCATCAACCTGTAATGTATTGTACATAATTCTAAACAAAAATTCAAGACCATTTTCCAAAAAACAGATAAAAATTAAGTAAAAAATGTAAATTATATGTTATACTGTGTATACAGTGCTTTATGAATACACTGATCCGGGCCTGTAATTGTGATATTTCAGGTGCAGATATATCCATTTAAGAGGACACAGTATTCATTTATAATATATCACACGCAAATATAACAGTACTGTTTTTACAGAAGAAAGGACTGAAATTATGGGCAGACAAATATTGTGGGATTGTCATATGCACTCTTCTTTTTCTGCTGACTCGGATACGCCTATGGAAGTTATGATCCATCGCGCTGTTGAAACGGGACTACAGGGAATTACTTTTACGGAACATCTGGATCCGGATTACCCTGTTACTCCGGACAATCTGGATTTTTCTCTGGATATTCCGGCTTACAAAGAAAAGCTGGCTGAACTTTCAGATATATATAAGGATAAAATTCAGGTACGTTTCGGAATTGAACTGGGACTGCAGATGCATCTGAGAGAATATTTTGACTCACTTCTCTCTCAGACACCTTTTGATTTCGTTATCGGTTCATCCCATCTTGTCCATGGGTATGATCCTTATTACCCGGAATTTTTTGAAGGACGTAAGGAATTTTTATGTTATATGGAATATTTTGAATCCATTCTTGAAAACATTTCCGCATATGACGGATTTGACGTTTACGGACATATTGATTATGTTGTCCGTTATGGTCCTAACAGGAACCGGGAATATTCTTACGGACGGTATAAAGATATTTTGGATGAGATTCTGAAGAAACTGATTTCCATGGGAAAAGGCATCGAACTTAATACAGGCGGATATCATTATGGTCTTGGAGAACCCAATCCATGTACTGCCGTAATAAGGCGCTATAGAGAACTCGGCGGAGAGATCATCACCATCGGAGCAGATGCGCATACTCCGGATAAAATCGCCTGTGCATTTGATAAAGCTGCCAGTGTACTGGAAACCTGTGGTTTTCGTTACTATACAATCTTCAAAGACCGTAAACCGGAATTTATTTCTCTGTAAAACATGTCAGTACTTGCCTATATGGCAGTTCCTATAATATAATATTACATATGATTTCAGAAGCCCAATTTCCAAACTGCTCCAAATACTGTTTCTCTGGTCTGCATCATAGCTGATCATGATAAAAAACTGACAGCAGATATGGAAATTGCAGCTTTCTGTATATATTCGTAACTGTCCGGTGTCTCCATATTTGTGTTTTATATGTCCCGACACTGCCCGGTTACTGTATTTTTCATAAACCAGGGAGGAATATTATGGCTAAAAAAAGACTCCAGAAGAAACGTTCTTCATCAACAGTCAGAAAGCAGGAATCAGAAATTTTACAAGTGACTACTTCCAAAACTGAGCCTGTCAGAGTTGAAACTTCTAAAGTAGAACCTGTTAAGGTCGAGACTTCCAAAGTGGAACCTGTTAAGGTCGAGACTTCCAAAGTGGAACCTGTTAAACTGGACGTTCCTGTTGATCTTACTTTATATAATGAACGTTTTCAGAAACATTATGATGAGCTGAAATGGTTATATTGCGAATTATATCAGGATCGTGATGATGTCATGACCTATCTGCATGATCTTACTTCTAATATGGAAGCTTTCTATAACAGCAGAAATTCAGCATTAAAGGCATCTGATAAAAAGCGTGAGGCTGATCCGGACTGGTATAAACGCAATGACCTTGTAGGCATGATGATGTATGTAAACAATTTTGCACATACTTTAAAAGGTCTGGAGGAACATCTGGATTATGTGGAAGAATGCAATGTCAATTATCTTCATCTGATGCCTCTGCTCGCATCTCCGAAAGGAAAAAGTGACGGTGGTTACGCAGTAGCTGATTTCCGCACAGTGCAGCCTGAGCTTGGTACTATGGAGGACTTTTCAGAGCTTACCTCCAAATGCCATGAACGCGGCATCAACATCTGCCTTGATTTCGTTATGAACCATACTTCCGAAGAGCATGAGTGGGCCAAACGGGCTCGCGCAGGTGAAAAAGAATACCAGGACCGTTATTTCTTCTTTGATACCTACGATGTTCCTGCTCTCTATGAGAAGACCTGTCCACAGGTATTCCCAACTACCGCACCGGGCAACTTTACATGGCTGGATGACCTTCACAAGCATGTCATGACTACTTTCTATCCATACCAGTGGGATTTAAACTACAGAAATCCTGTTGTGTTTAACGAAATGGTCTACAATATGTTATATCTGGCAAACCAGGGTGTTGACATCGTACGTCTCGATGCAGTTCCTTATATCTGGAAGCAGCTTGGAACAAACTGCCGCAACCTGCCACAGGTTCACACAATCGTACGTATGATGCGTATGATCTGCGAGATCGTGTGCCCGGGAGTCCTTCTTCTCGGAGAGGTTGTCATGGCTCCTGAAAAAGTTGTTCCATATTTCGGTACACTTGAAAAGCCGGAATGCCATATCCTGTATAACGTTACTACTATGGCAAGCACCTGGCATACAGTTGCAACCAAAGATGTATCTCTGCTCCGCAGACAGCTGGATATTCTGGGATCTCTTCCAAAAGAATACATCTTCCAGAATTATCTGCGTTGCCACGATGATATTGGCTGGGGACTGGATTATGATTTCCTGAAGAATTTCTCAATCGATGAGGTTTCTCATAAGAAATTCCTGAATGATTTCTTTACAGGCAAATATCCGGATACATTTGGCCGCGGTGAACTTTACAATGATGACCCGCGTCTGGGTGATGCAAGACTTTGCGGTACTACCGCATCTCTGTGCGGCATTGAGAAATATGGTTTTGAAGGAAATGTAGTTGGTGTTGACAGAAGTGTGCGCTATGACATCACACTTCATGCATTTATGCTTTCCCAGTCAGGTATCCCTGTAATCTACAGCGGAGATGAGATTGGTCAGGTAAACGACTATTCTTATAAAGATGATCCTGACAAGGCAGTTGATTCCCGCTATCTTCACAGAGGAGAATTCAACTGGTCACTTGCTCCAAACAGAAATATCGCAGATACAGTACAGGGAAAACTTTTCCACGCACTGGATCATCTGGAACATATCAGAAGTTCACACAGCGTTTTTGATACAACAGCTGATCTTCGTACAATCGATACCTGGGATTCTTCTATCCTTGCAATCGTACGCGAAAATGCAGAGGAGAAATTCATCGGAATCTATAACTTCAGCGATCAGGATAAGGTTGCATGGATCAACGAAGATGACGGCATATACACTGATCTTATCTCAGGACATGAGATGGAAGCTAAAGGTGTTATGATCCCTGCATTTGGATGCTTCTGGCTGTGCAGAAAGAAATAAACATTAATCTGCATAACGCAGACCGCATAATGCAAACGAGGACAATCTGCATATTTTACAGATTGTCCTCGTTTTTTACTTCTGGACTCTTTCCAAAAATCTTGCAAAAAATCCTTTATTTTCATCTTCTCTGTCCAGTGACTTCTCATAAATCCTCCTGATCCATTCTGTAATAGTTTCGATCAGGATTGGAGAGAATGTCATCAGTACAAATACCAGAATGATCATTCCAAATTCCAGAGAACCCAGTGTCAGCAAATCCTGCAATACAACCGCACTTATAAAAAATGCAAACTGCATTCCATAAATGATCACTTTTCTGTATGTGTTCAGCGGCGAATAAACTGTACGCAGTGCAGACATATAGTTCCACCCCGTAACCAGAACACAGGCTGTATTAAGCATGACGTTGGAATGGTATACATCCTGACAGACCAGCATGATCGTAAATACACATCCTGTAATGGTTACTGCCGCAGGAAATGCATTCATAAATACGTGTCTCAGGAATGTATGGTCAATCTTATTGTAATTATTTTCCTGTGTCAGAAGAAATGTAGGAATTCCCACTGCGCAGGCACTGATCAGTGACATCTGGATTGGTTCAAAGGGATATGCATCTCCAAAGAAAATTGTGATCAGTGACAGCAGAACAGAAAAAATCGTTTTGATCAGAAACATAGATGCCGCAGTACGGATATTATTTACAACCCGGCGTCCCTGATTCACAATTTCCGGCATTGCTGCAAAATTAGAATCCAGCAATACCACATTGGCAATATTCTTGGCAGCATCACTGCCCTCAGCCATGGCAATACTGCAGTCCGCCTCTTTAAGCGCCAGAACATCATTGACACCATCACCGGTCATGGCAACCGTATGCTTCTGAGCCTGTAAAGACTTCACCATTGCCTGCTTCTGCTGAGGTGTTACACGCCCGAACACACTGTATTCTGCAACTGCCTCGTCCATCTGTTCCTGGGTTGTGATCGTTGTCGCATCGATATAATGCTCTGCATTTTTAAGGCCTGCACGTCTGGCAATTGCAGAAACCGTCACCGGATCATCACCGGAGATCACTTTCAGATCAACACCCTGACTTTCAAAATATGCCAGTGTATCCGGTGCCTCTGCACGGATCACATCTGTAATAAGCAAAAGTCCGACAGGTTCCAGTCCCTCCGGAAGCTCCGCTCCCTCACTCACATTTACACTATGGGCAAGAACCAGCACACGAAGACCTTCCTCTGCAAACCTACCACAATACTCCATCAACTCCGGGTTCCCTTCTGGAAAAAGAAACTGCGCTGCACCCATCAGATAAGTACCTGTATCTGTAAATGCAGCTCCGCTGTACTTCCTGTCAGAAGAAAACGGGATCACATGATCCAGCTCCATATCCTGAGATACTTTAAATCTCGCCCTGAGTGCATCGGCAGTGGCATTCTGATCCTTCAGCACAGAAAGCAGATTTCCCATGATATGCTCGATCTCCCGGATCTTCTCCGGATCTTCCTGACTGTGTTTCTCCGGGTCAGCTTCTGACTTTTCCTGTAATACGAGATTCGCGCTTCCATCCTCCTTTGCGATCGCATCTGTTGCTGAAACTGCAGAAGTCGCAGAACTCTCAGTTCCATTGCCGTCCCCTTCGCCGGATTCAGGATCTTTCCCGGATATTTTCTCTGAAATCTCATCATACACCGGCGGATAGCTCTCCACCGCCTCCACACACATGGTACCCTCTGTGATAGTTCCTGTCTTATCCAGGCAGAGCGTATCCACGCGTGCAAGAGTTTCTATACAGTACAGCTCCTGCACCAGCGTCTTCTTCTGGGCCAGCTTCAGCGCACCCAGAGTCAGTGCCACACTGGTAAGAAGGACCAGCCCCTCCGGGATCATTCCCAGGACCGCTGCAACCATATTGACAACAGAATCCCGGATATTGTCTCCCACAAAATAATACTGTTTATAAAAAAGCAGCGCACCCATTGGTACGATAATGATACTGATCACCTTCAGAATCGCATTCAGAGAATTGCGAAGTTCCGAATTATGACGTTTAAATTCCTTTGCTTCACTTGTGATCTGCGATGCATAATTATCTTTTCCAACATGGATTACCTGACAGCAAGCTTCCCCTGATGTCACAAAGCTTCCTGAAAAAAGTTCGTCTCCCTGGCTTTTGGACAGATTGTCCGACTCACCGGTGAGTAGAGACTCGTTTACTTCTACAGTTCCCTCCAGTACCTTTACGTCAGCCGGAACCTGATCTCCTGTTTTCAGAAAGATCAGATCATCCAGAACAAGTTTCTCTGTGGAAATACTCCATTTCTTCCCCTCACGCAAAACTACTGTTTTACTCTCTGTAAGGATTGCAAGTTTGTCAATCGTCTTCTTTGCTCTGATCTCCTGAATAATACCTATCACTGTATTGATCAGAATGATTCCCATAAACATGGAGTTCTTATAAGATCTCACAAAAAGCACCAGAACAAGCAATGCAATATTTAAAAAGTTAAAAAATGTGAGCGTGTTTTCCAAAATGATCTGCTTGTAGGTTCTGGTATTCGGGTTCTCGTTGACATTAACTTTTCCTTCTGCAATCCTCTCCTGCACCTGTTCATTTGTAAGTCCTGTCATTTCTACCTCCTGCAGAAAATATTTATAGCAGCATCATATAATAAAAATTGCGGGAACTGCTTCACAAAATATCTTTTGTCCCTGGTATCATATAATGCCATAATATAAAGCACAGGGCAGATGATGAGTATCACCCGCCCCTTCTTTATAAATAACGATTTCAGATTACAAACAGATTCAGATTTTTTGCTATAATCAATATTCTTCTTCCTCTGCTTCTTCACCTTCGTGAATATCAGACTTTGGTTTCTTAAGACCTTTAATCTCAATATGATGCTTCTGTGCATAATCCCACAGAGCCGCATGGATTGCTTCCTCTGCAAGCAGGGAGCAGTGTACTTTTACAGGCGGAAGTCCGTCCAGGGCTTCCATAACTGCCTTATTTGTAACTTCCATAGCTTCTTCGATGGTTTTTCCCATTACCATCTCTGTTGCCATGCTGCTGGTTGCAACTGCCGCACCACATCCGAATGTTTTGAATTTGCAGTCTTTGATGATATGTGTTTCATCATCGATATCAAGAAAAATCCTCATGATATCACCGCATTTTGCATTTCCCACTGTACCTACGCCACTTGCGTTCTCTATTTCTCCTACATTACGCGGATGCTGAAAATGATCCATTACTTTTTCACTGTAAGCCATTTGTGTTTCCTCCTGTTATCCTGACTTTCTTTTAATATTATTTCTGTTGTAACTGCAAAAATACAAACAATTATCTTCTGTTTTGTTATTTATTCTGTTTTTTCATGAAATCTTCATATAATGGAGACATGCTTCTTAAGTGCGCTACAATTTCTTTCAATCTGTCCACTACGAAATCTACATCTTCCATTGTTGTCTCTTCGCTGAGTGTCATACGCAGAGAACCATGTGCAATCTCGTGCGGAAGTCCGATTGCAAGAAGTACATGGGACGGATCAAGAGAACCTGATGTACAGGCAGATCCGCTGGATGCACAGATTCCATAATTATCCAGCATCAGCAGGAGAGATTCGCCCTCAACAAACTGGAAGCTGACATTTACGTTATTTGGAAGACGTTTTATACGGTCACCGTTTACTTTTACATAAGGAATCTCTGTCTCAATTCTGTGGATCAGATGATCTCTGATAGCGATTTCTTTGTCAGTACGTTCTTTCATGGATGCATTTGCACGTGCTGCTGCTACACCGTATCCAACGATTCCCGGCACATTCTCTGTACCTGCACGACGTTTACGTTCCTGTGCACCGCCATGTACAAAGGAACGGATTTTTACGCCCTTACGAATGTAGAGGAAACCGATTCCTTTTGGTCCATTGATCTTATGTCCGCTGGAGCTTAACATATCAATGTTGCATTCATCCACATTGATCGGAACCTGACAGAATGCCTGAACAGCATCTGTGTGGAAAAGCACTCCATGCTCTTTTGCGATACGTCCGATTTCCTTGATCGGCTGGATAGAACCAATCTCGTTGTTTGCAAACATTACAGAAATCAGGATTGTTTCCGGTGTGATTGCTTTCTCAAGTTCATCCAGTTTTACAATACCGTTCTCGTCTACATCTACATATGTGATCTTTGCGCCGCGTTTCTCCAGATATTCACAGGTATGGAGAATTGCATGATGCTCGATCTTTGTTGTGATGATGTGGTTTCCTTTTGCTTTATATGCCTCAAAGGTAGCCTTCAGAGCCCAGTTATCAGACTCGGAACCACCTGCTGTGAAATAAATTTCTTCTTTCTTTGCTCCAAGAACTTCTGCGATCTGCTCTCTTCCTTTGGTGATCGCCTCTTTGCTCTTGCCTGCAAAATCATAAATACTGGACGGGTTGCCATAATATTCTGAAAAATATGGCAGCATTGCCTGGACAACCTCCGGTGCTGTTTTAGTTGTTGCTGCATTGTCCAGATAAATCATTTTTCCCATTTTCTTGTCCTCCTGTTTTATTTAAGTATGTCCGGTACATTTTCTTCCATGCCCTGACTTTCCATTTTTTCTTCATGTACTCTTCTGCTTTCCTCGATCAGCTGACCAAGCATCAGGGTATCGACAGCGCTTGTAATACTGTCATTGATTCTCTTCCAGACGAGCTTTGCCACACATACATCACTGCCATGGCAGGTTCCGTCATTCTCAATCCCGGGACAGGCTGCTGCTTCCAGGCTGCCTTCCAGCACACGCAGGACTTCACCGACCGAGATCTCATCTGCCGGCTTGCCAAGCTGGTATCCGCCGTAAGCCCCTCTGCTGCTCTTTACAAGACCGGCCTTCTTAAGCATGGCCATAAGCTGTTCGAGGTAGCTTGTGGAAATATCCTGTCTCTCCGCAATACTCTGTAAAGATATCGCTTCATTCGCACTGTGCAAACCAAGATCTATCAGTGCTTTCAAGCCATAACGGGCTCTTGTTGAGAGTTTCATTTTCTCACCTCGTTTTTTAATTCCCAGTGTTTCCCTCGGATTTCATGATTACTTTACCAGAAACAAACCGTTCTGTCAAGGCTGTTTTGTTCATATATTGCTGTAAAGGCGTTTCGGCAGGTTACTGTTTTTTAGTCAAGCGGATATTCGCACCTGCTGCGCATGAAAAGGTCTGGATTTTTCATTATGTCAAAAAAACTTTTTATCAAAGGAACTTTACTTCTTACATTTGCCGGTTTGTTAAGCAGACTTATGGGGTTCTTTTACAGAATATTCCTGTCACACACTATTGGTGCACATGGGCTTGGTATCTTTCAGCTTATACTTCCACTGCAGATTCTGATCATGTCCATCTGCGCTTCCGGTATCCAGACTGCAATCTCCCGCCTCACTGCCGCAGAAAAAGTTTCCAAAAATCCCAGTCGTCATATCTCAGATTATTTTGTCGTGGGAACTGTATTTTCTGTTGTTTTCTCCCTGGTATTCTCCTGGTTTCTTTACAGCTATGCAGATTTCTGGGCAGTACAGATTCTGAAAGAGTCACAGACCTCCGGTCTGATACGGATTCTTTCTCTGAGTATTCCGTTGAGTACACTTCATACCTGTATCAGCAGCTATTATTTAGGAAGAAAACAGGCCGGATTTCCCGCAGGAGTCCAGCTTCTGGAACAGCTTTTCCGCACAGGCGGATGTTATATTCTTTATCTGATCTGTGCATCGCAAGGGCGAAACATCACTCCGGCAATTGCAGTCGGCGGAAATCTTATCGGGGAAATAGCCTCATCTTTTATTTCTCTTTTCGCAGTCAGTATGCATTTTAAGGTAACACATTATAATATCCGGAATATCAGAAGACCGCTTTCTGTTCTCAGAAAATTGCTCCATATTTCCGTTCCTCTTACCATGAATAAAATACTGCTCACCCTTCTGGGAAGTATTGAAGTGATTCTTATACCTGCAAGGCTGCAAATGTCAGGACTTACTCCCAAAGATTCCCTGAGTGTTTATGGAATCTTTACAGGGATGGCACTTCCGCTTATTCTTTTCCCCGCTACGCTTACAAACTCGGCTGCGGCCATGCTGATTCCCTCCATTACCCAGCTGCAGACTCTGGGGTATCAAAAGCGAATCCAATATGTGATCGGCAAGATTTTCCGATACTGTCTGCTACTAGGCGGATCCTGCTTGGTTTTTTTTCTGTTTCTTGGAGAATTTCTTGGAAATTTTCTGTTTCACAGTCAGACAGCCGGAATCTATATCCATACCATGTCCTATATCTGTCCTTTTCTGTACCTGAACACCACTCTCACCAGCGTACTCAACGGCCTTGGAAAATCCGGCATCTGCCTGCTGCACAGTGTGATCAGCGTCTGCATCCGGATCAGTTTCGTGCTGTTTGCAATCCCTGTTCTGGGAATCCGGGGATATCTGTACGGGATTCTCTGCAGCGAACTGGCGCTCAGCATCCTACACAGTTTACAAATACTGCAAAACAACTATAGCAATCCCCGTAAATAATGCATATTGATTAAGAGACTTGATAGTTACTATTCACACTCCACTATCCCGCGAGGTGTTTTGGCATGGATATGCCAAAATTCCATTGCCGCAGGTAATCTGGAATGAATTTTGGCTACGTTACTGAGAACGAAGTGAACAGTAACGCTTGATATGATCGCAGAAAGTCATCCGAAAATATTTTGGCTATCGACATTCAGATAGGAATGGTTTATAATAAATTCCGAAAAAAGCAAGACAAATAGACACAAAGGAGATATTACTATGGGATTCGATTTTATCAAAAAATTACCAACCCCTGAAGAAATCCGTAATCAGTATCCCATTGATGCTGAAATTCAGGCTGTTAAAGATGCAAGAGATAAAGAACTGCGTGATGTTTTTACCGGAAAGTCCGATAAATTCCTTGCAATCATCGGTCCTTGTTCAGCAGATAATGAAGATGCTGTTCTGGACTATCTTACCAGATTACGCAATGTTCAGGAGAAAATAGCTGACAAGGTTCTGATCGTTCCACGTGTTTATACAAACAAACCAAGAACAACAGGAGAAGGCTATAAAGGTATGGTTCACCAGCCGGATCCCGAGAAACAGCCAAATCTTCTTGCAGGGCTTGTAGCAATCCGTAAAATGCATATCCATGCAATCCGGACCAGTGGTATGACCTGTGCAGATGAGATGCTTTATCCGGAAAATTACCGTTACCTTTCTGACCTGCTTTCTTATGTGGCAGTAGGTGCACGTTCTGTGGAAGACCAGCAGCATCGTCTTACCGTCAGTGGCATGGAAGTTCCTGCAGGTATGAAAAATCCAACCAGCGGCGATCTTGCAGTCATGCTCAATTCCGTTGTAGCAGCTCAGGGCGGACATCGTTTTATCTACAGAAGCTGGGAAGTAGAAACAACAGGTAATGAACTGGCTCATACAATTCTCCGCGGTGCCGTAAATAAACATGGGGAGGCAATCCCGAACTATCATTACGAGGATCTTCGTCTTCTCTGGGAGAAATATCAGGAGAAAAACCTTAAAAATCCGGCTGTTATCGTTGATACCAACCACTCTAATTCTAATAAACAATATAACCAGCAGGTTCGTATTGCAAAAGAGGTTCTCCACAGCCGCCAGGTAGACCCGGAACTTCATACTCTGGTAAAAGGGCTTATGATCGAGAGTTATATTGAACCGGGAAATCAGAAGATCGGATGTGATCATATTTACGGAAAATCTATTACCGATCCATGTCTTGGATGGGAAGAATCCGAACGTCTTTTGTATACAATTGCTGAGATGTGTTGATCCGTTATTGTTTATAAACAACATTCCATACTCTCTGATCAGATGGATCGCTGTAATTACATTATCTGTAAATAGCACATGTTATGACATTACAGGAAAAAACTATTCAGCCACCCACTGCTTATTGCTCTTTGCAACCTCCGCAGGGGACTTACTTGATTCAGTTAAAAAAGCTTCTATAAACTGTTCAAAACAGACTATAGAAGCTTTTTCATTTGACATTATAGCAATCCTCATAAATAATAAGTTTTTAATGACGTGGATGTGTTTTCATATACACATCACGCATTTTATTCATATTCATGCCCAGATAAACCTGCGTAGTGGAAATATCGGAATGTCCCAGCATTTCCTGAACGCTTCGTATATCCGCACCATTCTGCAGCATATGCACAGCAAAAGAATGTCTCAATGTATGCGGGGCAATATCCCTTTTGATACCGGCATCATCCGCATATCCCTTTAATACTTTCCAGAATCCCTGACGGCTCATCGCTTTCCCTGAACAATTTGTAAATAATGCTGTTTCTTTCTCATCTTTCACAAAAACAGTTCTGGCTGTTTGCAGATACCGTTCCATTGCCTTCTTGCATGGAATACCAATAGGGATAATCCTCTCTTTTCCATTCTCATTACAGACCACATATCCAAACTGGAGATTGACATCAAAAATCTGAAGATGAAGCATCTCACTGACTCTCATACCTGTTGCATACAGCAATTCCAGCATTGCTGAATCTCTTATCCCTTTAGGGGTATCCAATTTCGGCTGCTGAAGTAATTTATCCACTTCTTCTATGGTAAGTATCTCAGGTGCCCTTTTCTCAACCTTCGGAGGTTTCAGGTTATCTGCCGGATCTTCTGCGATCACGCCTTCCTTCCACAGATACTGAAAAAATGCTCTCATAGAAGCAACGCTTCTGGAAATGGAAGATGACGCAAACTTCTCACGTTCCATGTAACTGATATACCCTTCAAGCTCAAGTTCTTTTACATCTTTATAATTTCTGATTCCCCGTTCCTTCAGAAATTCCGCCATTTTTTTCAGATCTCTCTGGTATGAGATCTCTGTATTTGCCGATGTTTTTTTTGTATTATGCAGATATGTAATAAATTCCCTTATTTCTATGTCCATATTCCCGTTTCCTTTTAATCAAAATATCCGCTGCCTGTAGCTCCTGCGATCAGACGAAAATTAATCCTCTTCGCAGTTTATCAGCAGAAAATCGTACTCTCTCCGATAAAATGTATATGTATTATACTGTTTATTTTACATAAAATCAAACCTTTTTTTCGAGAAAAATCCTTGTATTTCAAGCTTTTTCAGCATCAAATACCATATGTCGGAGATTTTATGACAACCAATACTAAATATAGTAAATATGTCATTAAAAAATTTTTATGTATTTCAGAATAATGTCAATGATCAGAGGGTTCACATAGCATTCGATAAGTATTCCCAGAAAATATCCTACTGCTGCAATGCACATTTTTTTAAGATAAATACTGACTTCTCCGGAAATCAGACCTCTGTTTCTCCATATTTCTGATGATATCTTCCATTCCTGTTCCATAGAATAAAGCCAGACCGGAATGTAAAATAAATATTGTGGCAGCAAAAGTCCCATTCCGATCACCCCGCCTGCAAATCCAAATTCCAGTATAGAAACAGTCATTATCATACCTGCATACAATCCTGATCCCAGAAGCGTTATAACAGCAAGCGGCGCACCAAAAACCGAAAATCCACAGATTATATTCAACAGATAAAAAACACCTCTGTATTTTAATATTTCTTTCAGATATTCAATATTGCCTGTATTTTTTCCTGCAAATGTACTCAGAAAATATACCGATGCCCATGTTTTCTGCTGCCATTTTGCCTTCCAGATTATATTCGGTATCAGATTTCCGGCCAGAAATCCAAGAAGAAATAAAATAAGCGCAGGAAATTTTTTGGTTCCCGTTCTGTTTTTCTTCATTCTATCACCCTGTACCAGTTTACTGAGAAATTCCAGGAAGTATTCCTGTCTTTACAAGAAAGAATCGTGTCCGGAGGGCTTTTTTATGTTATAGGAACATTACGGAGTAATTTCCTATAACATAATATAAAAAAACTGCACAGACTGTATAAATACAATCTGCACAGTTTATATCTGCAAAGAACTGTCCACGATAGTCCATAAAATGAACAATCATATTATTTCGCATAGTCAATCGCTCTGCTTTCACGTATCACGTTGACTTTAATCTGACCGGGATATTCAAGTTCTGCTTCAATCTGTTTCGCAATATCGCGCGCAAGGAGAACCATATCTGCATCATTAACATGCTCCGGCACTACCATTACACGTATTTCTCTTCCCGCCTGAATGGCAAAAGATTTATCAACACCTTTAAACTGGTTCGTAATATCCTCCAGTTGTTTCAGACGATTGGTATAAGTTTCCAGAGTTTCTCTTCTTGCACCAGGTCTCGCCGCTGAAATAGCATCTGCAGCCTGTACAATACATGCGATCAGAGATTCCGGCTCACAGTCACCATGATGAGATGCGACCGTATTGATAACAATCTGGGATTCCTTATACTTCTTACAGAGATCCACACCAATCTGAATATGAGATCCTTCTACTTCATGGTCAATTGATTTACCAATATCATGAAGAAGACCTGCTCTCTTAGCCATACGGACATCTACGCCAACCTCACCGGCCAGCATTCCGGATAACTGAGCTACCTCAATAGAATGTCTTAAAGCATTCTGTCCATAACTTGAACGGAATTTCATACGTCCAAGAAGTTTCAGTAATTCAGGATGAATACCATGAACTCCAACGTCCATAGCTGCATTCTCACCATCTTCGCGAATCTGCGCTTCTACTTCTCTCTGGGCTTTCTCAACCATCTCTTCGATTCTGGCCGGATGGATACGTCCATCTACGATCAGTTTCTCAAGAGCTACACGTGCAACTTCACGACGGATCGGATCAAAAGCAGATAACACAACTGCTTCCGGTGTATCATCAATAATAAGATCCACACCTGTAAGTGTCTCAAGAGTACGGATATTACGGCCTTCACGACCAATAATCCTTCCCTTCATCTCATCGCTCGGAAGCTGAACAACCGAAATGGTAGTTTCAGCTACATGGTCAACTGCACATTTCTGGATGGCATTGACAACATATTCCTTAGCCTTCTTACCAGCTTCTTCCTTTGCCCTGCTTTCCAATTCCCTGTAAAGTCTGGCTACATCCACTTTTACATCATCTTCAACGGATCTGAGTAATTCTTCTTTTGCCTGTTCGGAGGTCAGACCTGAAACTCGTTCCAGTTCCTGTACTCCTTTTTGCTCAAGTTCTTCTACCCGTTTTTCTTTCTTCTGCACCTCAGCTGCTCTCGCTGTGCATTCCGCTTCACGCTTTTCAACTGCATCTGCTTTCTTGTCAACCGCGGACTCTTTTGCTAATACACGATTTTCATATTTCTGCAGTTCGTTTCTTCGTTCCTTGGTTTCTTTCTCCAGTTCATTTTTTGTACGGAGAGATTCTTCCTTCACTTCCAATAAAGCTTCTCTTTTTTTAGTCTCAGCTGTTTTCAGAGCTTCATCTATGATGCTTCTTGCTTTGTCTTCTGCTGTCCCAACAATCTCGGCATCCTTCTGGATTTTATTGTTCACAGCGACTTTGCAAGTAACAGGAACTGCAATAAGTAGCGCGACTACCACAGCGACAATTGCAACAATAATTGTTGTTGTCACAGGAGCACCTCCTTATTTAGTTTTCATTGTACAAATACAACAATACAAGTTTATCTTTTTTTCATACTTATGTCAAGTTTTTCAGGATAATTGTTTGAATATTTTTCCTATATTTAATTACTGTTCGTTCTGTTCTCAGTAATATATTTTGCAATATACATACAATGGAGTATACTATGATTCATCCGAATATGTATGTACAAGTCTGATATTCATATTCTCAAGAGTATCTGCAATGTCTGAATATCCAAATCCTCTTCTCACAAGATAACCATAGAGCCGACGCATTTTTTTCTCATCCAGCTCAGTATCCGGCGGATATTTCTTTTCTACGGTTCGATAGAGGATTTCTTTTTCATCAGGCATATTTAAGGCAGCCTCTTCCTCCCATGCATTTATCGCTGTTTTCCTGTCTATTCCCTTTCCCATAAGTTCCCGGATGATCTTCTGCCGGCTCTTTGTATCCATTCTGTATGCAATATAAGTTCTGGCATATCGTTCATCATCTATATATCCATAGGCTTCAACATATGTCAGAGCATGATCAACCGCCTGACTGGTAAATCCCGCCTGGCGCAATTTCTCTCTCAATCCCTTCTCCGTCCGATCCATATGTTCTAAGAGACGCATGGCTTTACGCCTTGCGTCTCTGTATTCTTCAGGTTCTTCCGTTAAATTTTTCTGTTGTTTCTGTACAGTCTGTCTCTTTAAAGCCTCTGCATTCCTGAGAAATTCTCTCAGATCTCCGGATGAATTCCCCATGATCACTCCTCAGAAGCATCCGGTGCATCACCTGTTGCCGGCACCGGCTCTTTGGCCTGTCCTTCTTCATCCGGAAGAAGATGATAATGGATTCTGACTTGCTTCTCAATCTCATCACAGATATCTGTATGCTCTTTCAGGAAAATCTTCGCATTTTCACGTCCCTGTCCGATCTTATCTCCGTTATATGCGTACCATGCACCGCTCTTATTTACAATTCCGCACTCCGCTGCCAAATCAAGAATATCTCCCTCTTTGGAAATGCCGGTTCCGAACATAATATCAAATTCTGCCTGTTTAAACGGCGGAGCCACCTTATTCTTCACAACTTTGATTCTGGTGTGGTTTCCCACCATCTCACCGCCCTGTTTCAATGTCTCTACTCTGCGGACATCCATGCGGATAGATGAATAAAATTTCAGAGCACGCCCACCTGTCGTTGTCTCAGGGTTTCCAAACATAACTCCAACTTTCTCACGCAGCTGATTGATAAAAATTACGATACAATTAGAACGGCTGATTGCTGCTGTCAGCTTACGAAGTGCCTGTGACATCAGACGTGCCTGCAAACCTACATGACTGTCTCCCATGTCACCATCAATCTCTGCCTTGGGAACCAGAGCTGCAACGGAATCCACGATGATAATGTCAACTGCACCGGAACGAACCATGGTCTCTGTAATCTCCAGAGCCTGCTCACCATTATCCGGCTGGGAAATGTAAAGATTATCAATATCTACGCCGATGTTCTTCGCATATACAGGGTCAAGAGCATGCTCGGCATCGATAAAACCGGCAATTCCGCCTCTTTTCTGAACCTCGGCTACCATATGTAATGCAACAGTGGTCTTACCACTGGACTCTGGTCCGTAGATTTCTATAATACGTCCCTTCGGCACACCGCCTACCCCAAGTGCAATGTCAAGGCTCAGGGAACCGGTAGGAACAGTCTCCACCTGCATATTGGCACTGGACTCACCCAGTTTCATTACAGAGCCCTTGCCATATTGCTTCTCAATATGTCCAAGAGCCGCTTCCAGCGCCTTCTGCTTCTCTTCACTGATCATTATGTAATCTCCTATTCTTTATTCTCTTTCTAATCAGGTTTCCTTTAATTCGAACTTTTGTTCGTGTTTTCTGTATTACATAGTATTATAAAACGGAATGATTGTCAATAAGATACTTGAAAATCCCTCTGTTTTTTTGTTGACAGGATCTCTGAAAATCCGACAAAAGGCTTCCCATACATGATTTCTTTTTCCTCTCTGAATGCAAAAAAGCAGATAAAAAGATTTCCCTCTTCATCTGCTTTTTATGCAATATATTTCCTGTCACTGATCGTTGGTCAGCTTCAGTTTGTCCAGAATATAGAATACAAGGCTTAATGCCATGGCAACCACACATGCCAGCACCATGCCGGTAAGCTCAACATTTCCAAGCTTCAGGGCAATTCCGGAAAGACCTACAACAAAGACAACGCTTGTCAGCGTCAGATTTCTGGACTTGCTGTAATCCACGTGATTGTCAACCAGCATACGAAGGCCGGAGGTTCCGATCATTCCGTAAAGAAGGAAAGAAATCCCACCGATCACCGGACCGGGAATGGTACTGATCAGGGCTGCCAGTTTACCAAGGAAAGAACAGCAGATAGAAAGCACTGCCGCACCACCGATCACCTGTACACTGTAAACCTTTGTCACTGCCATGACACCGATGTTCTCACCGTAAGTAGTTGTCGGCACAGAACCAAGGCATCCGGAAACTGTGGTAGAAAAGAAATCTGCAAACAGGGATCTGTGGAGACCCGGATCTTTCAGAAGATTTCTTCCAACAATCTTTCCGGTTACGATCTGATGGCCGATATGCTCGGAGGTTACCAGAA
>OFMH01000808.1_pt1 | contig 19858 bp, 18 predicted proteins | sample 1541761 | NCBI WGS metagenome assembly OFMH01 (sample SAMN04209249, study PRJEB22552) | human gut metagenome | biome: gut; material: feces | host: Homo sapiens | place: USA: Oklahoma
GTTTTTCTGGTGGAGACTACAGGACTCGAACCTGTGACCTCTTGCGTGTGAAGCAAGCGCTCTAACCAGCTGAGCTAAGCCTCCGTATAAACCCCGCAGCATATGCTGTGAGGTTTTTTGTGGTGACCCGTACGGGACTCGAACCCATGTTACAGCCGTGAAAGGGCCGTGTCTTAACCACTTGACCAACGGGCCATAAGCTCCCATATGAAAGTGCTCACATGGGAAGTTGGTAGCGGCACCTGGATTCGAACCGGGGACACTTCGGGTATGAACCGAATGCTCTGGCCAACTGAGCTATGCCGCCATGTTGTGAGCGTCTCGCGAACCGCTAAACGCAAGGAGCATTGTACCAAACAATGCTCCCTTTGTCAATAAGTTTTGCGTCACTTTTTTAATTTTTTTGCGGTAAATAATCAAGAGGTGAAACGCTCTGCCCGGAGACCGAAACCGACAGATGCAGATGGCTCTCCTGCGCCGATTCGCAGCCGGCGGAATTGCCGACCGAGCCGATCGTATCCCCTGCCGAGACCGAATCGCCGACGTTCACCGTGGGGATCGACTCCAGATTCGCATACGTGCAGCGCAAACCGTCAGCGCGCTCCGTGACGACGGTCGTGCCGTAGCGGTCATCGTGATATACCTGCGTCACCGTGCCCGACGCCATGGCCGAGACGACCGCGCCGTAATCCGCCGCAATGTCAATGCCGTCATGCGTGCGCCAGTCAGCCATTGTCTCATCATAGGCCAGCGCCGTCATCGCATAGGCGCGCGTCACCGCGCCGTCGACCGGCCAGAGGTACACATCCTGCGCCGCCGTTTCTGCAGCTTCCTCCGCCGGAATTTCCGGCTCAGGCGACAGCTCCGGCGTCGGCTGCGGTGTCTCCGGCACGGGTACGACCGGTGTCGGTACGACCTCCAGCACCGCGCTGTGTGCACGCTCATCATCCATAGTCTTCGTATCTGCCAGCAGTGACCACGCAGAGACGCCGATCACCGCCGCGCAGAGGACGAGGGCTATGTAGAAGCCCTTGCCTTCGATGAAGCGTACAGATCTTTTTTCGGGGTTTTTGTCCTGATTCGGTTCCATCGTATTTCCCTCCAAGAAAAAAGGTGTTTGCATGGGTATTGTCACCCACGCAAACACCTTTTATACCGGTTTGGGAAATTACTTGATGCTGAAAAATGCGTCCTTGCCGGGGTACTGCGCCACGTCGAACAGCTCGTCCTCGATGCGCAGCAGCTGGTTGTACTTCGCAACGCGGTCGGTGCGGCTCGGAGCACCGGTCTTGATCTGACCGGCGTTGACGGCCACGGAGATGTCCGCGATTGTGGTGTCCTCGGTTTCGCCGGAGCGGTGAGACACGACAGCCGTCCAGCCGGCGCGGTGCGCCATCTGGATCGCGTCGAGCGTCTCGGTCAGCGTGCCGATCTGGTTGAGCTTGATGAGCACGGCATTGGCTGCGCCGAGCTCGATGCCCTTCTTGATGCGCTGGACGTTCGTGACAAACAGGTCGTCGCCGACGAGCTGGATCTTCTTGCCGAGGCGATCCATGAGCATCTTCCAGCCTTCCCAGTCATCCTCGGCCATGCCGTCCTCGAGGGAGATGATCGGGTACTTCTCGACGAAATCAGCGTACATATCGACCATCTGCTCGCGGGTCATGACCGTGCCGCGCTTCGGCAGGTGGTAGCAGCCGTCCTCCGCGTTGAACCACTCGGAGCAGGCGCTGTCGATGGCGATCATGAAATCGTCATACGGCTTGTAGCCGGCAAGCTCGATGGCCTTGACGAGCGCCTTGAGCGCGTCCTCGTCGCTGTCGAGGTTCGGAGCGTAGCCGCCCTCGTCGCCCACGCCGGAGGCCGGAACGACCTTCTTGAGCACGTGGAACACTTCCGAGCACATACGCAGCGCCTCGGCGAAGCTCTTGGCGCCGACGGGCATGATCATGAACTCCTGGATGTCAACGTTGCTGCCGGTGGCGTGTGCGCCGCCGTTGAGCACGTTCATCATCGGCACAGGCAGCGTCTTGGCGTTGCAGCCGCCGATGTAGTTATACAGGCTCTGGCCGGTCGCCAGCGCGCCGGCCTTCGCGCACGCGAGGGACACGCCGAGAATAGCATTGGCGCCGAGACGGGTCTTGTTCGGGGTGCCGTCCAGCTCGATGAGCAGCTTGTCGATGGAGGTCTGGTCGAGGACGTTCATGCCCTGCAGCGCCTCAGCGATCTCGACGTTGACGTTCTCAACTGCCTTGAGCACGCCCTTGCCGAGGTAACGGCTTTTATCGCCGTCGCGCAGCTCGCAAGCCTCGTAGATACCGGTGGAAGCGCCGGACGGAACGGCAGCGCGGCCGACGGTGCCGTCGTCAAGCGTGACCTCGACTTCCACGGTCGGATTGCCGCGGGAGTCCAGAATCTCTCTGGCGCTTACATCCACAATTTCAAAATAGTCCTTCATGTCAATACTCCTTTATGATTTTTCGATAAGGCTCTCGCCTGTCATTGCGGGTTTCGGCTCGATGTGCATCAGCTCGAGCATGGTCGGTGCGATATCGGAAAGACGGCCCTGCGCGCGCAGCGGCAGCTCTCTGCCGACGAGCACCAGCGGCACGAGATTCGTCGTGTGCGCCGTGTTCGTTGACCCGTCCGCCTCGACCATGCGGTCGGCGTTGCCGTGATCAGCAGTGACGAGCAGCGTGTAGCCCATCTCCTGCGCCGCCGCAACGACCTCGCCGAGGCAGCGATCCACGCACTCGACCGCCTGAATGGCGGCCGGCAGTACACCCGTGTGGCCGACCATGTCACAGTTGGCAAAATTGCAGACGATCATGTCATACGCACCGGTACGGATGCGCGCCACGAGCTCGTCCTTGACCTGGACGGCGCTCATCTCAGGAACGAGGTCGTAGGTCGGAAATTCGCGCGGCGACGGGATGAGCACACGATCCTCGCCGGGATACTGCGTCTCCGTGCCGCCGTTGAAGAAGAACGTGACGTGCGCGTACTTTTCCGTCTCCGCGATGCGCAGCTGGCGCAGACCGTGTGCACTGACGATCTCGCCGAGCGTGTCGTGCAGCTCCTCGGGCGGGAACGCGATCGGAAGATCGGTGAGCTTCTCGTCGTAGCGTGTCGTGCAGACATAGTGCAGGTCCTGCGCAACGACCTTGCGCCGGAAGCCGTCAAAATCGCTCTGCGTGAGCGCATAGGTCATTTCCCGGGCGCGGTCGGGACGGAAATTCATGAAGATGACACTGTCACCGGAACAGATCTTCCCATCAGGAACACAGACGACGGGCTTGACGAACTCATCCGTCACGCCGGCGGCATAGCTTGCCTCCATCGCGTGGATGGGGTCGGGGTCCTGCACGCCCTCGCCGCAGACCATGGCGTTGTAGCTCGCCTCGATGCGATCCCAGCGCTTGTCACGATCCATGCCGTAGAAGCGTCCCTGCAGCGTTGCGATCTTGCCCGTGCCGAGCTCGGCACAGTAGTCATGCAGCTGGCGGACATAGCCCGCGCCGCTCGTCGGCGCGACGTCGCGCCCGTCAAGGAAGCAGTGCAGATAGACGCGCTCGATGCCGCGGTCATGCGCCATCTTCACCATGGCGAAGATGTGCTGGATGTGGCTGTGCACGCCGCCGTCAGACAGCAGACCGAGGATGTGCAGCGCCTTGCCGTTTGCAGCGTTATCAAGCGCCGCGCCATAGACGGGGTTTTCAAAAAACGAGCCGTCGGAAATGGCGTTGGTGATGCGCGGCAGATCCTGAAACACGACGCGGCCCGAGCCGATGTTCGTGTGACCGACCTCGCTGTTGCCCATCTGTCCGTCCGGCAGGCCGACGTCCAGCCCGGAGGCAGAGAGCTTCGTGTGCGGCCAGCGCTGCAGGAGGCTGTCCATCACCGGCGTTTTGGCCATATAGATGGCGTTTCCCGCATTCGGCTCGCCGATGCCGTAGCCGTCGAGGATGATGAGTGCGACTTTTCTGTTGCTCATTCGCAGGCTCCCTGCGCCGTCGCGGCAATGATCTTCGAGAAATCGACCGGCTTGAGCGACGCGCCGCCGATGAGGCCGCCGTCGATGTCCGGCTGTGCCAGCAGCTCGGCTGCGTTGCCCGCGTTCATCGAGCCGCCGTAGAGGATGCTGATCGCCTTGGCCGTGTTGGCGTCATAGAGCTTGGCGAGCGTGGCGCGGATGGAGGCGCAGACCTCCTGTGCCTGTGCGCTCGTGGCGGTGTTGCCGGTGCCGATAGCCCACAGGGGCTCATAGGCGATGACGCAGCGCACTGCCTGCTCCGCCGTCAGGCCGGAGAAAGCAGCCGCGACCTGATAGGCAACATAGGTCTCGGTCAGGTCATGCTCACGCTGCGCAAGGCTCTCGCCGACGCAGATGATCGGGATGATGTGATTCTCCAGCAGAATTTTCGTCTTGGCGTTGACCTGCAGATCGGTCTCGCCATGATAGCTGCGGCGCTCACTGTGACCGACGATGCAGTACTGTGCGCCGAGATCGCTGAGCTGCTCGGCGGATACCTCGCCGGTGTACGCACCGTGCTGATGCTCGGACACGTCCTGTGCGCCGACGCCGAGAGCGCAGCACTGACCGGCAGCCTCCAGCGCACCGATCAGCGGGTACGGGGCACAGATAACCACGTCACAGCAGCGCTCTGCCGGAAGATTCGCCTGCAGCTCCTGCGCGAAGGCCGGGATCTCGGCCACGCGCTTATTGAGCTTCCAGTTACCGGCAATGATTGCTTTTCTCTCTTTGATATTCATATCCTGATTTCCTTTCCAGCGCTTACTTATCCAGCAGGCACGCAACGCCCGGCAGCTCCTTGCCCTCAAGGAACTCCAGCGAAGCGCCGCCGCCGGTGGAAATATGCGTCATCTTATCGGCGAAGCCGAGCTTCTCGACCGCAGCGGCCGAGTCTCCGCCGCCGACGATCGTGACCGCTCCGGACTCCGCAAGCGCTGCCGCGACGGATTCCGTGCCAGTTGCAAAGGCTGGGAACTCAAACACGCCCATCGGTCCGTTCCAGACGACCGTTCCGGCGCCCTTGACGGCGTCCGTGAACAATTTGATGGTTTCCGGGCCGATATCCAGCCCCATCCAGTCAGCCGGAATGGCATTGGTCGGCACGACCTTGCGCGCGCAATCGGCAGCAAACTGATCGCCGGCCATAGTATCAACGGGCAGCAGCAGCTTCACGCCACGCTCCTTCGCCTTCCGGATCATCTCGAGCGCATAGTCCATTTTGTCAGCCTCGAGCAGAGACGTGCCGATCTCACCGCCCTGCGCCTTGACGAACGTGTAGGCCATGCCGCCGCCGATGATGATCGTGTCGGCCTTTTCCAGGAGGTTATTGATGACGCCGATCTTATCCGACACCTTCGCGCCGCCGAGGATGGCGACGAACGGGCGCTTCGGATCTTCCAGCGCCTTACCCATGACGGACAGCTCTTTCTCGATCAGCAGACCGGCATATGCGGGCAGATATGCCGCGACGCCGGCAGTGGAAGCGTGTGCGCGGTGCACCGTGCCGAACGCATCGGAGACATAAAGCTCAGCCATGCTCGCGAGCTCTTTTGCGAATTCGGGGTCATTTTTCTCCTCGCGGGGATCAAAACGCAGGTTCTCCAGCAGCAGAAGCTGCCCCGGCTGCAGCGCGGCCGCCTTGGTCTTGGCGTCCTCGCCGACGATATCCTTGGCAAAGAGCACGTCCATACCCAGCAGCTCTGTCAGGCGCTTGGCCACCGGCGCGAGCGTGAGGCTTTCCTTCCACGTGCCCTTCGGCTTGCCGAGGTGCGAGCAGGCAATCACAGCAGCGCCGTGATCGAGCAGGTAGCGGATCGTCGGCAGTGCGGCCACAATGCGCTTGTCGCTCGTGATCTCACCGGTCGTCTTGTCCTGCGGGACATTGAAGTCACAGCGCAGCAGCACTTTTTTACCGGAAAGCTGGACGTCCCTGACGGTCATTTTGTTGTAGTTCATCTTGCTTCCTCCTGGTTTGTGATTTCACACAGGCGTGTGATATGGTATTCAAAGATCCAGATCGATCTGTCCGAGCAGATTCTGCTGACGCAGCGCCTCATAGCACAAGATCGCCGCGGAATTGGACAGATTCAGACTGCGCGCCTCTGCGCGCATGGGGATACGCAGGCAGTGGTCGGCATAGCGTTCACGCAGCCACTCGGGCAGCCCCTTCGTCTCCTTGCCGAACATGAGCGTCACGTTCGCGGCAGAGAGATCAGCGTCGGCATAGCTCACCTTCGCCTTGGTCGTGAGCAGCCAGAGATTTTCATCGCCGTTTTTGGCGAAATACTCATCGATGTTCTCGTATACCGAGATATCGACCAGATGCCAGTAGTCAAGTCCGGCGCGCTTGACGGCGCGATCGGAAATGTCAAACCCGAGCGGTTTGATCAGGTGCAGCCGCGAACCCGTGCAGGCACAGGTACGCGCAATGGCGCCGGTGTTGTTCGGGATCTCCGGCTCCACCAAAACGATATCTACCATAATGCTTCCTCTTCGTTATTTTTTTCAAATTCGCAGCCGATTATATCTCTGTTATTGTATTACTTTGCCGCTTTTTTTGCAATCTCCCTTTTAAATAAAGCTGTCACTGGAAATCGCTGCATTTCTGAACTTTTCGTGAAACATGCCGAAGACCATTGCATAATGGATGAAAAAACTTTATAATATCCACAGAATCTATCGATTTCACGCAAGATTCTATGCGTGGGAGGTACTATGACGCAACTTTGTTCCGTCTGTCCGCGCGGATGCGGTGTTGACCGCGCAGGCGGACAATTGGGCTTTTGTGCAGTTCCGGATGCACCCATGGTGGCGCGCGCAGCGCCGCATTTCGGTGAGGAACCGTGCATATCCGGCACACGCGGCAGCGGCGCGGTCTTCTTCTCCGGCTGCTGCCTGCGGTGCGTATTTTGCCAGAACCGCGACATCAGCCGCGGCGAACACGGAAAAGAGATCACCGTCGCGCAGCTCCGCGCTATTTTTTTGCGCCTGCGGGACGAAGGTGTGCACAACATCAACCTCGTTACCCCCAGCCACTACACGCCGCAGATCGCCGAGGCGCTCACGGGTCTGTCCCTTGGCATCCCGGTCGTGTGGAACAGCTCGGGCTACGAGTGTGTGGAGTCGCTGCGTATGCTCGAGGGGCTCGTGCAGGTATACCTGCCGGACATGAAATACGCCCTGTCCGGACCGGCAGCACGCTACTCCGCCGCCGCGGATTATCCGCAGGTCGCCCGCGCCGCCATTCTGGAAATGTACCGTCAGACCGGACCGTTCCGGCTCGACGGCGACGGCATGCTTCAGCGCGGCGTGCTCATCCGGCATCTCATCTTGCCGCAGCAGGGCGAAAACACCCGCCGCGTCATCGACTGGGTCGGGCAGACGTTTGCGCCCGGGCAGGTACTCTTCAGTCTCATGAGCCAGTACACGCCCGTCGGCGATCTGGCGCAGTGGCCGGAGCTGCAGCACCCCGTCTCCCCCGCACTCAACGATGCCATGTACGAATACCTGATGGACAGCCCCATCACAGACGGTTTCTATCAGGATCTCGATGCCGCGACCGACGACATGATCCCGGCGTTTGACGGCACGGGCGTTTCGGCAGCAAATCCATCAATACAGTAAAGATATATGGAGGTACCCTCATGGAGTACAAAGAGATTCTCGAAAGCGCACGCACTTGTATCGGCCCGTACTGCAAGGCCTGCCCGGTGTGCAACGGCAAGGCCTGCGGCAATCAGGTCCCCGGCCCCGGCGCAAAAGCCCCCGGCAACGGCTTCACCCGCAACTACGATGCGTGGCAGAAGATCTGCGTCAACATGGACACCATCTGTCCGAACGAGCCGGTCGACACGGCTGTGGAGCTGTTCGGCACCATGTACCGCTACCCGTTTTTTGCAGCCCCGCTCGGCGCGATGAAGATGCACTATGGCGACAAGTACAACGACCGCGAGTATAACAGCATCCTCGTCAACGCCTGCGCCGACAGCGGCATCGCCGCCTTCACCGGTGACGGTGTGGATGCCGCGGTGTTCCAGGGCGCGATGGAAGCCATCCGCGCAGCCGGCGGTGTTGGCGTGCCGACGATCAAGCCGTGGAGCCAGCAGCTGGTTTTTGAGAAGCTCGATCTGGCCAGAACCAGCGGCTGCAAGGCCGTCGCCATGGATATTGACGGCGCGGGCCTCCCCTTCCTGAAAAATCTGACGCCGCCGGCCGGCAGCAAGTCCGTGCAGGAGCTGGCGGAGATCATCCGCTACGCCGCCATGCCGTTCATCGTCAAGGGCATCATGACCGTGCGCGGCGCGCAGAAGGCCGCAGAGGCCGGCGCTGCTGCGATCATCGTCTCGAACCACGGCGGCCGCGTGCTCGGTCAGACCCCGGCCAGCGCGGAAGTGCTTGCCGAGATTGCCGACGACGTCGGCGGCAGCATGAAGATCTTCGTGGACGGCGGCATCCGCACCGGCACGGATGTGTTCAAGGCGCTGGCGCTCGGCGCGGACGCCGTGCTCATCGGGCGTCCGTTCGTCCCGATGGTCTACGGCGACGGCGCGCAGGGCGTAGCAACGTACATTGAAAAGATCGGCAGCGAGCTGCGCGACACGATGGCCATGTGCGGCGTGCACGCGCTCAGCGAGATCACGCGCGACTGCGTGCGTGTGCTCTGAGGCAAAACGACATACGAAAAACCGAGGGAGCTGCTCCCTCGGTTTTTTTCTGTGTCTCAATCGTCCCAGACCATGGTCGCAAAGTAGTCCTCCGGCGTCTCGGCGCGGCGGATCAGGCGCGTGGAACCGTCCGGCTGCAGCAGCACCTCTGCGCAGCGGAGCTTGCCGTTGTAGTTGTAGCCCATGGCAAGGCCGTGTGCACCGGCATCATGGATGACAAGCAGATCGCCGATGTCGATGCCCGGCAGCATCCGGTCGACGGCAAACTTGTCATTGTTCTCACACAGACCGCCGACAATGTCGTACTTGTGGTCGCAGGGCGCGTCCTCCTTGCCCATGACCGTGATATGGTGATACGACCCGTACATGGCCGGACGCATCAGGTCACATGCGCAGGCATCTGTGCCGATGTACTCCTTATAGATGTGCTTTGCGTGGATCGCGCGCGTCACGAGATGACCGTACGGTGCGAGCATAAAGCGGCCGAGTTCGGTGTACAGCGCCACATCACCCATGCCGGCCGGCACAAGGATCTCCTCATACGCCCTGCGCACGCCTTCGCCGATGACGGCGATGTCATTGGCCGGCTCATCCGGCCGGTACGGGATACCGACGCCGCCGGAGAGGTCAATGAACGTGATATAGCAGCCGGTCTCCTGCTGCAGCTCTGCCGCCAGCCGGAAAAGCATACGCGCCAGCGCGGGATAGTATTCGTTTGAGAGCGTATTGGAGGCCAGAAATGCATGAATACCGAACTCCTCCGCGCCCTTTGCCTTGAGCAGCCGGAATGCCTCAGCGATCTGCGCACGGGTCATGCCGTACTTGGCATCGCCGGGATTGTCCATGACCTGAAAGCCCTCACGCGTTTCACCGAGCGAGAACGTGCCGCCGGGGTTGAAGCGGCAGCCGATCTTCTTCGGGATATAGCCGATCGCGCGTTCCAGAAAGTCCACGTGTGTGAGATCGTCCAGATTGATGACTGCACCCAGCTTTGCCGCCAGCCGGTAATCCTCAGCCGGGGTCTCATTGGAAGAGAACACAATATGCTCACCGACACAGCCGATGCGTTCGGCCATCATCAGCTCCGTGAGCGATGAACAGTCGCATCCGCACCCCTCCTCCTGCAGAACCTTCATAATTGCAGGCGTAGGCGTCGCTTTCACCGCGAAATACTCGCGAAAACCCGGATTCCATGAGAAAGCAGCATTCAGGCGGCGGGCATTTTCCCGGATCCCCTGTTCGTCATAGATGTGAAACGGTGTGGGATACTGCGCTGCAATTTGCTCCAGCTGTGCTGCGGAAACAAACGTTTTTTTCATTGGAATTCCTCCCTACGAAAACCGAAATTGCACCCATTGTAGGAGCCGCTCGAGTCCATGTCAAGAAGGCAAAAACACTTTTGCCGTTCCATGCACACGCACTGCAAAATTGTCTGTCCGCTCCGTCGTTTTGCCCGGAACGGATAAATCTTCTCTCAAATATCGTCGAGTGTCTCCGTCTCCACCGGCTGCGCCGCCTCGACAAAGCGCACCTGCAGCACCGCCTGCGGCCAATTGACCGAAATGGCAGCCGCTCGAGCGCGCGCATGCGCCGCTGCATCAATCTGTGTACACAGGTCAGTCAGCACCTCGCGCGTCAGATAGCCGCCGCGCCAGTGAAACACAAGACCCGGCTGCTTTTTGCGCAGCGCCTGATCGACCCGGCGCGCAGCCTCCTCCGGCTTTGTCCACGACAGATGCTGGAGCTTATAGTAAAACTGCCCGCCATCCGTACAGGCCGGCGCCGGATACAGAAGCTTACGGTGGTCTCGGAAAATCTTTGTGTCGTCCAGATTGAAATAGTCATAGCGCAGTACGCCGTGCTTGCTGAGAGAATTGTCAAATGTGGCGTCCAGATGATAGCACTGTCCGCCGAGCTGCACGATGTTCCACGCGTGCAGATAGCGATCCCCGTTGGCACGGTCGCGGTCGCTGACGGCGATCATGCACGGCAGGCCAAGCCCGTCGCACAGGAGCTTGACCGTTTTGGCCATGCCCTCGCAGACACCGACGCCGTTGGTCAGCGGGCCGATGACCTCGTGCGAATACGGTTTTTCAAGCTTATCGTAGCGAACGTTTTCCACAATGAAATCATGGATCGCGCGCTCCCGCTCCGCCGGTGGCAGGCTGCGCAGCGGACGCAGTAACCGCGCCGTGCGCGCCTCAATTGCCTGCCGGTGCTCACGGATGCGCTTTTTGTCAAAGCGATACTCGGGGCAAAAGTCCACAAACTCCGCCTCGGGCACAGCACGGCACGAAAAACCGACGGCGTAGAAGATCTCCGGATGATCCAGCCGCAGCTGGAAAAAGAGCGTGCCGAGCGTCTCCATCGTGAGACGAGGAATGCGCGCCGACGGCGCAAGCTCCCGCAGGCAGGTCAGCATACCGTGATACGCCGCGCGCTCCGGCGGCGGAAGCTGCTGATAATAATATTGCGGATGCAGCTGCATAGTCACTGCGCTCCTTTCGTCTGGTCGGCACGGGGGCTGACCTGAAACCGTTTTTTATACGCCCGTGAAAACGCGGAGTAGTCATGGTACCCGCACTGATAGCAGGCATCCGTCGTGCGCATGCCCCGGGCGATCAGGTCGCGCGCCACGCGCAGGCGTTTGTCCGTGAGGTAGCCGTGGATTGTAAAGCCGGTCTCGGCACGAAACAGGCGCATCATATAATACTTGCTGAGATAAAAGGTGTCCGCGAGGGCATCAATGCTGATGTCCTCGGTCAGGTGCGTGTTGAGGTATTCGAGTATAGCAGCCGTCTTTTCGTTGCAGTGTTCCGAGGGGGCGTAGCTTGACCCGTCGTCATTCAGGCCGCGGCCGAGCATGACCAGCAGCTGCAGCATCTGCGCGCGTGAGAGCAGATCATGTCCGTAGGCCGTGCTTTGCTCCTCCGCCTCGAGCGCGTCCAGTGTGCGCAGCAGTGCAGTACGGCGGTCAGCCTCCGGGCGCAGGACAAAGCTCTCCCCATCTGCCGGCAGATGAAAACAGGCGTCGAGCGCAGACACTGCCGTTGACTGCGCGCGCAGAAAGTCCGGCGATATGTAGAGGATCACGCGCTCATAGCGCTCATTCGGGTCGATCTGCGCTTTGTGGATCGCGCCCTGCCGCACAAGCACCACATCATACGGCCGCAGCACATGTGTTCGCCCTTCGACGATATAGTTTCCGTGCCCGGCCAGAAAGAACACCAGCTTATGAAATTCGTGATAGTGGAAGGCCGTATCCTCAGCCAGCGCACTGCTCAGATGGAACAGACGGTAGTCCTCATGCAGGTATCCCCTGCGCTCATAATCAGTCTGTTGCATAGCTCGCCTCCAAGAAAGCATCTTTTGCAATATATGATAGCATTTTTGTACAATTATTGCAAGAAAAAACTCTATATACTGTCACCAAAGCGCTGTTTCGGCGCAAACTACGCACTGGGAGTGTTGCATTTATGTCCAAGGCAAACAGTTCCAAGTCTTTCTTTAAGACTTACGGATTCCTGATCTTCATGATCTCCGGCATTGTAGCCGGTTGTCTGGTGGGCGCTTTTGCCCCAGATTTCGGCGGCAAGATCAAATTCCTCGGCACGCTGTTCATCAACATGATGTTCTGCGTGGTCGTGCCGATGGTGTTCTGCTCCATCGCCTCCGCCATCGCCAACATGAAGAGCGTCAAGCGCGCCGGCAAGATCATGGGCGTGACCATCGCCACGTTCCTCGTCACTGCTGCCATCGCCGGCATCCTGATGTATATCGTCTGCCGCATCTTCCCGCTCGTGGACGGACACTACACCATCACGGAGGGCGAGATCGGCGACACACTGGGCTTCGGCGACATGATCGTGAACTTCTTTACCAAGCCTGACTTCACGGAGCTGCTGAGCCGCAAGGCCATCCTGCCGCTGATCGTTGCGGCGGTCATCTTCGGCTTCGGCATCCAGATGAACGGCGGTCCGGAAACCAAGACCGCGAAGCTCCTCGAGGACATTACGGGCTGCATCATGAAGACTGTGAAGCTCATCACCTACTATGCCCCCATCGGCTTCTTCGGCTTTTTTGCCGACTTGGTCGCCACCTACGGTCCGGAGCTGGTCGCTGATTACAGCCGCACGCTCATCATCTACTACGTCATGAGCTTTGCCTACATGTTCGTCTTCTTCCCCATCTACGCCCAGTTCGGCGGCGGTAAGGGCGGCGCGAAGATCATGTTCTCCAAGCTGTTCCGTCCGGCAGCCGTTTCCTTTGGCACGTGCTCTTCCGTTGCGACCATCCCGACCAACATGGAGGTCGCGGATGAGACCGGCATTTCCAAGGATGTCACCGACATTGTCCTGCCCATGGGTGCCACCATGCACATGGACGGCTCGGCCATGTCCGCCATCATCAAGGTCGCATTCCTCTTCGGCGTGTTCGGGCTGGACTTCACGACGGAAAAGGCCATTCTGGCCATCGTCGTGGCGGTATTCTCCTCCGTCGCCATGAGCGGCATCCCCGGCGGCGGCGGCACGGGTGAGCTTGTGGTCTGCACCATCTTCTTCCCCGACCAGCTGGCTGTTGCTTATCCGATCGCGCTTGCCATCGGCAACCTTGTCGACCCCCCGGCCACCATGGTCAACTCCGCCGGCGACTACGTCGTGTCCTTCATCGTCTCCCGCTATGTGGACGGCAAGGACTGGCTGCAGAAGGCCTTCGCAAAGAAGAAGGAAAATGCAGCCATCGAGCAGTAACCCGCTCGGAGACCTGCCAATGTATCAAATTCCTCCCACCCGGAAACACTACGCTGTACCGGATGGGAGGAATTTTTATGCTTGGAAAAGTCGAGATCTGCGGCGTGAACACGGCGGAGTTAAAGGTTCTGAGCAGCGATGCCTGCCGCGCGCTGCTCATTCGTGCAAAGCACGGCGACCGTGACGCGCGCGAGCAGCTCATCGCAGGAAACCTCCGGCTGGTGCTGTCCGTGATCCAGAAATTCACCGGCCGCGGCGAGAGTGCGGACGACCTGTTTCAGGTCGGCTGTATCGGGCTGATCAAGGCCATCGACAATTTCGACGCGGAGAACCATGATGTGCGCTTTTCTACCTACGGCGTGCCGATGATCTCCGGCGAGATCCGGCGCTACCTGCGCGACAACAGCCCCATCCGCGTCAGCCGCTCCACGCGCGACACGGCATATCAGGTGCTGCAGGAAAAGGAGCGCCTGACCGCCGCCACCGGCCGCGAGCCGTCACTCGATGAGATTGCAAAATCGCTCGGTCTGCCGCGGCAGACAGTGGTATTTGCGCTCGATGCGATCAGCGATCCCATCTCCCTCTACGAACCGATCTACACCGATAGCGGCGAGAGCATCTGCGTCATGGACCAGGTCGGCGACACAAAAAATACCGACGAGCAGTGGCTCGAGCGGCTGGCGCTCTCGAGCGCGATGGGCGCGCTCAACGCGCGCGAGAAAAAGATCCTCTCTCTGCGCTTTTACGCCGGAAAGACACAGATGGAGGTCGCCGGTGAGATCGGCATCAGTCAGGCACAGGTGTCGCGGCTTGAAAAGCAGGCTATTGGCAAGATCCGCGGCAGCGTCTTCCCCTCATAAGCTGCGGTGCCGCGCCATAAACTGTTACGAAAACGCTGCGGAGGTGTCCCCATGAAATGTTGTCTATCCGACCTGCGATATAAAGAAGTCATCGATCAGAGCACCGGTCAGCGGCTCGGCTACGTCTGCGATGCGGAAATTGATTTAGACGACGGTAAGATCGTGTCGCTCATTGTGCCCGGACAAAAGAAGCTCGGCGGCCTGCTCAGCGGCGACGACGACTACATCCTGCCGTGGGGGTCTATCTCGCGGCTGGGTGAAGATATCATTCTCGCCGAGGTCTCGGGCCAGCAGCCGCGCCGACGACGCGAAAAGCGCCAGAATCATCTCTGAGCACACGCAAAAAATGCAAAAAACCGGCCAAATCCTCTTGCATTGGCCGGTTTTCTCTGGTATAATACCAGAGCATTACGCACGGGAGCGGATGTGCGACCATGTGGTTTCGACCTGGTCGGGCACAGAAGAAGCTCCCGGAGGTAGCAACTAATTAAAGGAGGAAACAAAAAACTATGGCAGTCGTATCTATGAAACAGCTTCTTGAGGCCGGTGTCCACTTCGGTCACCAGACCCGCAGATGGAACCCGAAAATGGCGGAGTATATCTACTGCGAGCGCAACGGTATCTACATCATCGACCTGCAGAAGACCGTCAAAAAGCTCGAGGAGGCTTACAGCTTCGTGCGCAACCTCGCGGAGAATGGCCAGACCATCCTCTTCGTCGGCACAAAAAAGCAGGCTGCTGACGCTGTGAAGGAAGAGGCTTCCCGCGTCGGTATGTACTACGTCAACGCCCGTTGGCTCGGCGGCATGCTCACCAACTTCAAGACCATGCGCACCCGCATCGACCGTCTGGCTCAGCTCAAGAAGATGCAGGAGGACGGCACCTTCGATATGCTCCCGAAGAAGGAGGTCATGAAGCTGCTCGGCGAGATGGAGAAGCTCGAGAAGTATCTCGGCGGCGTCAAGGAAATGAAGAAGCTCCCCGGCGCTCTGTTCGTCGTTGACCCGCGCAAGGAGCACAACGCCATCGCCGAGGCCCGCAAGCTGCACATCCCGATCGTCGCCATCGTCGACACCAACTGCGACCCGGACGAGATCGATTACGTCATTCCCGCCAACGATGACGCCATCCGCGCCATCCGCCTGATCGCTTCCACCATGGCCAACGCCGTGCAGGAAGGCCGTCAGGGCATCGACGCTGAGGATGCCGCTTCCGAGGAAGAGGCTCAGAAGGTCGAAGAGTAATCGGAAACTGTAAGGGCGGGCCTCGTACCCGCCCTTCTGATAAAATAACAAAGGAGAAAGAATTATGGCATTTTCTGCTGCTGATGTGAAAAATCTGCGTGAAATGACCGGCGTCGGCATGATGGACTGCAAAAAGGCTCTGACCGCTGCCGATGGCGATATCGATAAAGCCGTGGAATGGCTCCGCGAAAAGGGCCTCGCCGCTGCTCAGAAAAAGGCCGGCCGCATCGCCGCTGAGGGCATGGCTTACGCCGTTGACATCGACGGCATCGGTGTGATCATCGAGGTCAATGCCGAGTCCGACTTCGTGGCCAAGAACGACCTGTTTGTGGAGTACGTCAAGGGCGTCGCCGCCGTTATCGCCAAGGAGAACCCGGCTGATCTTGACGCGCTGTACGCCTGCGCTTACGGCAACGGCAAGACCGTGCTCGAGGAGCAGAACGACAAGGTCCTCGTCATCGGCGAGAACATCAAGGTCCGCCGCTTCGCGCGCTACGACACCGGCCTGAGCGTTCCCTATGTCCACATGGGCGGCCGTATCGCCGTGCTCGTCAACCTCGAGACCGAGTCCACCGACGCTGCTGTCATCGAGCTCGGCAAGGATGTCGCTATGCAGATCGCGGCTCTGAACCCGACCTACATGGACAAGAGCGACGTCTCCGAGGAGTTCATCGCCAAGGAGAAGGAGATCCGCCTGGCTCAGGCCAAGGAAGATCCGAAGAACGCCAAGAAGCCCGACGCCATCATCGAGAAGATCGTCATGGGCGGCATCGGTAAGTACTTCAAGGAGATCTGCCTGCTGCAGCAGCCGTTCGTCAAGGACGACAAAGTCTCCGTCGAGGATCACATCGCCGCTGTCGCAAAGCAGATCGGTGCCTCCATCAAGCTCGTGGGCTACACCCGCTTTGAGAAGGGCGAAGGCATTGAGAAGCGTCAGGATGACCTCGCTGAGGAAGTCGCCAAGCTCGTAAAGTAAGCTTTTGAGCTGACAATATCGATTTTCCGGTTCCGCAGTTCTATCCGAGCTGCGGAACTTTTTTGCCTTTGGGGAGCCAGCATCCGATTTTCTTCCTATTTACGTCTGTTTCTGGCGGTAGAGTGACTCTACAAAGCAGTAGAGACACATATTTTTGCGTAGAGACTGCAAAAATGGAACGTAGACAGGAAAAAATGACTGTAGGTTGAATTTGCACACCCACGGGTGTATGGATAAAGAGCGCACAATGTGCAGCACTTTGAGCAAACAAAGGAGCACCCCTATGATTCAGATCTTTACCGATACGTCGGCGAACCTGCCGGCCTCATACATTCAGAAATATGCCCTGCGCGTGATCCCGCTGACCTACCTGATCGGCGGTGTCGAGGCGCATCAGGACCCGACTGTGGACTTTGACGGCAAGGCCTACTATGACGCAATGCGCCGCGGTACAGCTGTGACGACCGCCATGATCAACATCGCCGGTTTTCTCGAGCCGCTGCGTGAGGCGCTTGCGGCCGGGGACGATGCGATCTACATCGGCATGTCCGGCGGCATCAGCGGCACGGCACACGCTGCCTCCCTCGCTGTGGAAGAGCTGAAGGAAGAATTCCCGGAGCGGAAGGTTGCCTCCATCGACACATATGCCGCCTCTCTCGGCGAGGGGCTGCTCGTGGTCGAGGCTGCGCGTATGCTCGAAAACGGCGCATGCTTTGACGAGATCGTGGAGAAAATTTCACAGCGCCGCCACATGATGTGCCAGTATTTCACGGTCGACGACCTCGCCTATCTCGAGCGCGGCGGCCGCGTGAGCAAGGCTGCCGCTATCGTCGGCACGGTGCTGAAGATCAAGCCCCTGCTGCGCGGCGACGAAGAGGGCAAAATTGTCCTGTGCGGCAAGACGCGCGGGCGCAAGCAGTCCCTCGCTTCCCTTGCTGACTTCTATGAAAAGCTGGTCGCGGACAAGACGGAAGAGATCGGCATCGCGCACGCGGATGACGCCGAGTGTGCGCAGTTTCTGCTCGACGCGCTGCGCAAGCGCGGCTTCACCGGCGACTGCCTGACCGTGTGCTATGAGCCTGTCACGGGCTGCCATGTCGGCCCCGGCACGGTGGCGCTGTTCTTCTACGGCGTGCACAGATAATCGGACATGATAAGATCCCGGAGCGTGATTGTTGACACGCTCCGGGATCATCTTTTTATGTGTCGCTCCGATCGACCTGCCGGATCATTTTTTCAAACTTTGCACGCGGGCCCATGACCTCGCGACCGCAGCCCAGGCAGCGGAGCTTAAAGTCCGCGCCGATGCGCAGCACCTCCCAGCGCTTTTCACCGCAGGGGTGCTGCTTTTTCATCGTCAGAATGTCACCGACTCGAATGTCCATCGCTCACTCTCCCTTGATGCGCTGCCAGTAGGCGCGCGCGGCCTGCTCGGTCTTGTTGTCGCCGTACTTGTAATAGTGTTTTCCCTTGAGCTCATCGGGCAGATACTGCTGCTGCACCCAGTGCCCCGGGTAACTGTGCGGATATTTGTAGCCTTGCTCACGCTCGAAGCCCGTTCCGTCTGCGTGGACGTTTTGCATCTCGCGCGGGATGGGACCCGCCTTCCCTGCACGCACGTCCGCAATCGCGGCGTCGATGGACATAACGACAGAGTTGGACTTCGGCGCAGTCGCCAGCAGCAGTACCGCCTCCGCCAGCGGCAGACGCGCCTCCGGCAGACCGAGCTGCAGCGCCGAGTCCACGCAGGACTTGACGATCATGGCGGCCTGCGGGTAGGCAAGGCCGATGTCCTCGCTCGCCGAGCAGAGGATGCGCCGGCAAGCACCGATCAGATCGCCCGCCTCGAGCAGGCGCGCGAGATAGTGCAGTGCCGCATCGGGATCCGAGCCGCGCAGCGACTTCATAAGCGCAGACACAACGTCAAAGTGATCATCACCCGCGCGGTCGTAGTGCATGGCGCTGCGCTGCGTGATATTTTCGGCGTCCGAGCGCAGGAGGCGAACGGCCGCACCGTCACGCGGCGCTGCGGAAAAGAGCAGTTCGACTGTGTTGAGCGCCTTGCGCACATCGCCGCCGCAGACAGAGGCGATATACCCCGCTGTGCCCGGTTCGATGTCCGCCGTGACATTCTCACGCGCGCAGAGAATGGACACTGCGCGCAGCACCGCCTTTTCCACCTCGGCAGCCGGCACTTGCTTGAACTCGAACACCGTGCTGCGGCTGAGCACCGCGTTGTAGACGTAGAAATACGGGTTTTCCGTCGTGGAGGCGATGACCGTGATGCGGCCGTCCTCCATAAATTCGAGCAGCGACTGCTGCTGCTTTTTGTTGAAATACTGGATCTCGTCAAGATACAGCAGCACGCCGCCGGGCGTGAGCATGGTGTCGAGCTCCGCGATGATATTGCGGATGTCCGAAATGCTCGCAGTCGTTGCGTTCAGGCGGCGCAGGGTGCGGTTCGTGCTGGCAGCGATGATGCTCGCGACGGTGGTCTTTCCGGTGCCGGACGGGCCGTAAAACACCATATTCGGGATCTCGCCGGACGCAACGATGCGCCGGAGCATCCCATTGGGACCAAGTATATGTTTTTGCCCGACCACATCGTCGAGCGTGGTCGGCCGGATATCATCGGCCAATGGTCTGTACATAGTGCGCCTCCTGTGTTGCGATGGCGATATTATAGCGCATTTTTCCCGCCTTGGCAACCGACCGCACTTGGCAGACGGCACAAAATGTGCTACACTGCCGGAGAGGTGAAGAAGATGCGCACACCCGAACAGGTTCAGGAGATCCTCCGCGCGCTGGCACAGGCCTACCCCGCGGAGTGCTCCCTGCAATATCAGAAGGATTACGAGCTGCTCTTCGCCGTGCGGCTGGCAGCACAGTGCACGGACGAACGCGTCAATCAGATCACACCCGCGCTGTTTGCGTGCTTTCCGACGCTCGAGGCGTTTGCCGATGCCGAGCCGGAGGACGTCGAGCCCTATGTGCGCTCGTGCGGGTTTTTCCGCGCAAAGGCGCGCGACATCGTGCTGTGTGCGCGCAAGCTTGCCGCAGAATACGGCGGCCGCGTGCCGGACACGATGGAGGCGCTCACTTCCCTGCCCGGCGTCGGGCGCAAGACAGCAAACCTCATCCTCGGCGACGTATATCACAAGCCCGCCGTGGTCGTGGACACGCACTGCATCCGGCTCTCAAACCGGATGGGGCTCGTCGACGGGCTCAAAGACCCCGTCAAGATCGAGACCGCGCTGCGCAAGATCCTGCCGCCGGAGGAATCGTCCGACTTTTGCCACCGGCTCGTGCTGCATGGCCGCGCCGTGTGTA
>OFMH01000820.1_pt1 | contig 19652 bp, 18 predicted proteins | sample 1541761 | NCBI WGS metagenome assembly OFMH01 (sample SAMN04209249, study PRJEB22552) | human gut metagenome | biome: gut; material: feces | host: Homo sapiens | place: USA: Oklahoma
TGATACTCCCCTATAAAAATGGCTATTTATCAACTGTTTGTTGTGACATAGCCTTAGGAAAAAACGGCCGGCAAGGGTCTGCGCCAAAGACGGCCTCAGCCCTGACCAAGGTATTCTTCCAGGCACAGCCCCTGCGCATAGATCTCGGCGGCAGCCTGGCGGCCCACATAGCGGAAATGCCACGGCTCGTAGGAAAAGCCTGTGAGATCCACTTTGGTGGGTGGGTAGCGCAGGATAAATCCGTACAGATGGGCGTGCTTTTCCAGCCAGGCGTATACCTGTTCCCGGCTGCTGTAAGCGGTGTCGGCGTTGATATCCACCGCAAGGCCCAGCTGGTGCTCGCTGGTGCCCACAGGGGCGACCCATTCCGCAGCAGCCTGCTTGGCTTTTTTGTGGGAATAGCCCTCGGCTTCGTAGGCGCGGATCTTTTCCTCCATCAGCCGCTGCTGCTGTTGGGCGGTGCGGTACCCCTCCCGCACAAACAGGGCGAGCCCCTCGGCCCGGGCTTGGTCGAACATGGCCTGCAGATCCGGATAGATCCGGCTGGCTACCTGCTGTCCGTTGGATAGGGTGGTAAGCTCTACGGTATAATCCTCCGGCAGAGGGTGATCCCGGTTGACCAAAAGCAGGTCTCCGCTGCCCACAGGCTGTTTCTCCTGGGCAGAAAACAGGGTCTGGACCGCTGATCCCAGGGCAGGCAGCACCTGTCCGGCAAACAGCAGCACAGCGGTGCAGAGCAGCAGCGCACCAAGGATGCGCCGCAGCCGCCCCGTTCGTTTGGATCTTCTTTTCGGTCGTGACATAAAGTGCTGCCCCTTTCTTTCCATAAAAAAGCTCGGTTCCGGTAATAAGAGCATACCAGAACCGAGAGGGAAATGCTTGGATTGTTTCTTGACCAGGTCTGAAAAAAGCCTTGCAGAAAGCTTACGGTTTTCTTACGGCGCAGGCAGGGTGACTGTAAACCGGATCTGTTGGTCCTGGCTTTGGGCGGTGATGCAGCCCCCGGATGTTGTACTGCCGGTAGCGCCGCAGCTGGGTCTTGACACGGGCCACCAACTCCAAGGGGTGAAAGGGCTTGGTGATATAATCGTCTGCGCCCAAGGTCAGGCCGGTGATCTTATCGGTGTCTTCCACGCGGGCGGTGAGCATCAGGATGGGGAAGAAGTAGTTCTCCCGCAGGCGGCTGCATAGGCTGAACCCGTCTCCGTCGGGCAGCATCACATCCAGCAGTGCCAGATCCGGCTCCTGCTGGGCAACCAGCTGCAAAGCCTGGGCAACAGTGGCCGCTTTGCGCACGGCAAAGCCTTCACTGCGCAGATAGACGTCCACTAAGTCGGCGATCTCCGACTCATCATCCACAACCAAAATATCTGCCTGCATGGGATGTCCCTTCCTTTGTTTTAGAATACAGACCTGCGTTTCAGCACAGATAGCCCTCAAAACAGTGCAGGTCCTCGGTTTTTACAACGCCTTTCAGATACAGACCGTCCGCGCGGTACTCCTCCTTTTGCACGCTGCCGCGCTCCCGCATGGGGGCAGCCAGGCCCAGTTTGTCATAGGGCAGCAGCACCCGGATGGTGCGCACCCGGTCGCTCAGGGTCTCGTCCAGGCGGCGCAGCAGTGCTTCCAGGCCAAATCCGGTCTTGGCGCTGGTAAGCAGGATGTCCGGGTCAAAGGCCACCGCACTGGCTTTGTCGCATTTGTTGTAAACGGTCAGCCGGGGGATGTCATCGCAGTCCAGGCTGTCCAGGACCTGGTCGGTGACAGCCAGCTGTTCTTCCCGCTGGTCATCGCAGGCATCCGCCACCCGGACGATCACATCCGACCAGGCAGCCTCCTCCAGGGTGGAGCGGAAAGCTTCCACCAGGTGATGGGGCAGCCGGGAGACAAAACCAACGGTATCCACCAGCAGCACCGCCAGCCCGCTGGGCAGAACGAGTTTGCGGCTGGTGGGGTCCAGGGTGGCAAACAGCATATCGGCCTCGGCTACGCTGGGACCGCACAGGGCGTTCATCAGGCTGGACTTGCCCACGTTGGTATAGCCCACTAAGCTGACCACCGGCATCCCGGTCTTGGCCCGGGCTTTGCGGCTCTCGCCCCGGCGGCGCTCCATCTCGGCCAGTTTTTCAGCCAGCGCGTCGATGCGGGCGTGGACATGGCGGCGGTCCAGCTCCAGCTTGGTCTCACCGGCACCACGGCGGGCGCCGCCGCCGCCCCCACCACCGCCGCCCTGGCGGCTGAGGCTTTCGCCCATGCCCTGCAGCCGGGGCAGGCGGTAGCGCAAAAGGGCAAGTTCCGTCTGCAATTTGCCCTCGCCCGTCACCGCACGGCTGCGGAAGATCTCCAGGATCAGCATGGTGCGGTCGATTACCTCCACCCCTAGAGCGGTGGAGATGTTGCGGATCTGGCTGCCGGTCAGCTCGCCGTCAAATACGGCGCACTCCACCCCCAGGGTCTCGGCGGCCAGGCGGGCTTCCTCCAGCTTACCGCTGCCCAGCACGGTGCCGGTCTCCGGGGTCTGGCGCTTTTGGGTCACCTGGGCCACTGCCTCCATGTGGTTGGCCTCGCACAGGGCGGCCAGCTCGTTCAGACTGCGCTCACAGTCCCATTGTCCCTGGTCCAATGCCAGCAGCAGCACCTTGGCAGGGGGGGTCTCAACTAAAATATCGTATAATTCGCTCAAAATAGTCCCTCTCTGTATCCTGTTTTATCCTTTTTGTTCTTCGTAGCGGCGCCGGGTCAGGAGATAGCACCGGCAGTCCACAGGGGTACCGTCAAACTTGTGGTATACAGCATCATGCTGGTAGACGAACCCGACTTTTTGCATCACCCGGCCGCTGGCGGGGTTGCCTGCGGCATGGCAGCAGCCCAGATCCTCCCCCTGCACGGTGTCGAACCAGTGACCCACTACCGCCCGCAGCGCTTCGGTGGTATAGCCCTGGCCCCACCACGCCCGGCCGATGCAGTAGCCCGGCTCCCACTGGGGGTCATCCGGACGGAGATCGGACTGCATCTCCAGGCGGGAGAGCCGATTGATGGAAATAGTACCAAACACCTGGCCGCTGGCTTTTTCCACCATGGCCCATTGGTAGTAGTCCGGGTTTGGGTACAGCTCGGCCCAGGCGGACAGCAGCGCCCGGGTCTCGGCCGGGGAGGTGTGCGGCTCCCAGCGCAGCCAGCGGGTCACCTCTGGGTCAGAGGCCCAGTTGTCAAACATCATGGGGGCATCTTCGGGCAGAAGCGGCCGCAGCAGCAGCCGGGATGTCTCGATTTTTTGGGTACCGGAATGACGCATCGTGTTCTCCCCTCTTTTCATCTGAAAGTATACACAGGATAGCATAAATTCCGGCACAGTGCAAGCGGTGCAGAGGGGCAGATGCTGCGTTTGGCCCAGCGCGAAAACGAGAATTTTCCCTTGACAAACACACAAACCTTATTAAACTGAAACCTATCCATAGAGTGAAAGGGGAAAGAGTTTTTATGCAGGATCTGAAAACCTATCTGGCCCATCATCCGCTGGTGTTCGATGGCGGTATGGGCACCTATTATAAAGCAGCCCCTGGGTTTGCCTGTGAGCAGGCAAATACTGCCGACCCGGACGGTGTGCTGGCAGTCCACCGGGCCTATCTGGAGGCAGGCGCACAGGCGCTGAAGACCAACACCTTCGGCCTGACGGCAATGGCAGCCCGGCAGGAGCCGGGGTGGCAGGCGCTGGCAGATGCAGGGTATGCCCTGGCGGTCCAGGCTGCGCAGGACAAAGCCTATGTGTTTGCCGACCTGGGGCCGGTGCCGGATACCGAAGAACGGCCCGCCGGGCAGGTCTATACAGAGGTAGCGGAAAGGATGCTGGACCAGGGGGCGGAATATTTTTTGTTTGAGACCCTGAGCTCCGATGCCGGTGTACTGGAGGCAGTACAGGCCATCCGTGCCCGCTGCCCCCATGCTTTTGTGTTGGTGTCCTTTGCAGCCTTGCCGGACGGTTATACCCGGGAGGGTCTGGCCTGTTCACAGCTTTTGCAGCGGATGCAGGCCAGCGGTCTGGTGGATGCAGCCGGACTGAACTGCGTCTCTGCGCCGGGGGCGATGGCTGCTTTGGTGCAGCAGCTGGGCCGACAGGGGCTGCCGCTGTCGGTGATGCCCAATGCCGGGTATCCGGTGGTGGCCCGCAGCCAGGTGCGCTACCAGGGGAAACCGGCGTATTTTGCAAAGACACTGGCGGCATTGGCGGGCCGGGGCGTGCGTATCCTGGGCGGGTGCTGCGGCACTACGCCCGAGCATATCCGGGCCTTGACGGAGGCGCTGAAAGAGCAGCCCGCGCTGGGACCCGCCTTTGCAGAGCCGGGTGCTGTCCCGGCGGCCCATCAGCCGGCCGAGACGGAGGATGCGTTTCTGCGCAAGCTGCGCAGCGGCCAGCCGGTGATCGCAGTGGAGCTGGATTCGCCTAAGACCGCAGACCTTTCCGGCTATCTGGCATCGGCCCGGCGCTTGCAGCAGGCAGGCGCAGATATTTTGACCATTGCGGATTGTCCAGTGGCTCGGGCCCGGATGGATGCTGCGCTGGTGGCCTGCCGGGTGCACCGGGAGCTGGGGCTGTGCGTGCTGCCCCATATGACCTGCCGGGACCGCAACCTCAACGCCACCAAGGCCCTGCTGCTGGGGCTGGCGGCGGAGGGCATTGGGGAGGTGCTGGCCATTACCGGAGACCCCATCCCCACAGCAGAGCGGGACGAGGTGAAAAGTGTCTATCAGTTCAATTCCCGCAAGCTGGCCCAGTATATCCTTTCTCTGGCGGGAGAGGGGGGCCTGCCCGCCCGGATGGCGGTGTTTGGTGCGTTGAACCTGGGGGCCAGAAATTTTGCGGTGGAGCTGCGCCGTGCAGAGGAAAAACTGGCCTGCGGGATGACCGGATTTTTGACCCAGCCGGTGCTCAGTACCCAGGCGCTGGAAAATCTGCGCCTGGCCCGCCAGACACTGGGCAGCCGGGCAAAATTGCTGGCCGGGGTGCTGCCGGTGGTCAGCCTGCGCAATGCGCAGTTCCTGGACAGCGAGGTCAATGGCATCCAGGTGGAGCCGGAACTGCTCCAGCGCTTTGCAGGACTGGATAAAGCCGCCGGGGAGGCGTTGGGCTTGGAGGTGGCGTTTGGCGCAGCGAAAGCGGCACTGCCCTATGCAGATGGCTTGTACCTGATGACCCCCTTCCAGCGGGTAGGCTTGATGGAAACCCTGATCGCCCGCATCCGCACAGAGCTTTTTGAGCAGATGTAAGGCTTGCCGGGGACGCTCCCTCTCCGCAGTTGGATACCAGCAAAAAGAAAACCAAGGAAACTCCCGCTCTATGTATAAACCCGGTTGCTGCATCGCAAACTAAGGACAGGCTTTGACCGTACACAAATGCGAGATGGGAGTAACGAATGATGGAGCAACTCAGGAAGTTTTTGCGGGGCAAGGGCTTCGCGCTGGCGCTGGCAGCGTGTCTGCTGGCAGCCGCTGCTGCAGGGGTATGGACCGTGCGTCTGATCCGCAGCGAACTGCAAAAGAACCTGGACGGCCTTTCCCCGTCCAGCACGGTACAGCCCGCTGTGCCGGACGCAGATATTGGTACAAAACAGGAGGCAGACCCATGGAAGCAGGATACCGCTCCGGCAGCAAACAGCGCATCCGGCGTGCCGGAGCCTGCATCCCGTCAGCCTGCGGCATCCTCCTCGCCGTCGGCCTCCTCTGCGCCTGGCTCTGGCTCGGTGTCCGAACCTGCCGCGCTGCAAAGCGACTCTGCGCCTGTCAGTCGGCCCTCTGCGCCAGCTTCCACGCAGCCCGTCTCTGGGCGCGTCTTAGCGGTGTTCAGCGGGGACGAGCTGGTCTATAACAAAACGCTGGGGGATTGGCGTACCCATAATGGGGTGGACTACGCCTGCAAACCGGGGGAGACGGTGTCCAGCCCGGTGGAGGGCAAGGTCACCGGTCTGGAGACGGACGGAAGCTGGGGCCCCACAGTTTCCCTGACCGATGCCCAGGGGCGCGTCTGGCGGCTGTGCGGTGTTTCTGCCGCTGTGCGCCAGGGGCAGACCGTTTCTGCCGGGCAGAAACTGGGCAAGGCGGCTACGGTCAGCTGTGAATGTGAGCAAGAGCCGCATATCCACATGGAAGTGCAGCAGGGGGACCGCTACCTGGACCCTCAAAAACTGATGCACTGACGCCCACGGCAAAGCTGCCGGCAGCAAGCCCCCGCTTCGGCGGGGGCTTTTTTGGCGTTTGGCGCAGCTGCAAGGGCAAAAGCAGGAAGAAGGAGTTTCACGGTTCCTCCACAAATAGCTCATGGTTTTGATTTGATTTTGCTATCCAGTTCTGGTAAGATAAGAGATGAATAACGAAAAAACTTGAAACATACAGAAAGGGGCCGATGGATGGCAAAGATCGTGATCGTAGGCGGCGGCGCCGCCGGATTGATGGCAGCAGGAGCTGCCGTCCGACAGGGTCACCAGGTCACTGTGCTGGAGCATATGCAAAAGCCTGCCCAGAAGATCCTGGTCACCGGCAAGGGACGCTGCAACCTTACCAATGATTGTAACCCGGAGGAGTTTCTGCGCCATGTGCGCACCAACGCCCGGTTTCTATACTCTTCGCTGGGGGCGTTCCCGCCGGCCAAGACCATGGAGCTGTTTCGCTCCCTGGGCGTAGAGCTGAAGGTGGAGCGCGGCCGCCGGGTGTTTCCGGTGTCCGATAAAGCGGAAGAGATCCGTCAGGCGCTGCTGCGCTATGCTGCCGACGCAGATCTGGTGGAAGATAAAGCAAAAAAACTGCTGCTGGAGCCGCTGGCTGTGGACGAGACCCTGCCCGCAAAAAAGCGCGGCCCGGCACTGCGCTGTATCGGGGTGCGGGGCGCTTCGGGACGAGAGTACCGGGCCGATGCCGTGCTGGTAGCCACCGGCGGATTGAGCTACCCCACCACCGGCTCCACGGGAGACGGCTATAAACTGGCCCAGCAGGCAGGACACAGCCTGGTGGAGCCGGTGCCCAGCCTGGTAAGCCTGGTAAGCCGGGACGGTGACTGCAAGCGGATGATGGGCCTGGCCCTGAAAAATATCACCCTGACCCTGTTTGAGGATAACAAGGCCATTTTTGAAGAGCAGGGGGAGATGCTGTTTACCCACTTTGGCATCAGCGGCCCGCTGACCCTGAGTGCCTCCAGTCATCTGGGAGATATGAAAAAACACCGCTATTTTGTAGAGCTGGACCTGAAACCCGCCCTTACAGAGCAGCAGCTCTATGACCGCATCACCCGGGATTTTGCGCTTTTGGCCAATCATTCGGCGCAGGGGGCGCTGGCAAAATTGCTGCCCGCCAGTATGCAGCCGGTGATGGTGGACCGCTGGGGCGTGGACCCGGCGACTAAGGCCAACCAGATCACCCGGGAGCAAAAGCGGGAGCTGGTGCGCCTGTGCAAGCACTGGCGTGTATCGGTGGATGCACGGGGCGACCTGGCACATGCGGTGATCACGGCCGGGGGCGTGCCGGTGCGGGAGGTAGACCCCAAGACCATGCAGAGCAAAAAGGCCGCAGGCCTTTATTTTGCGGGCGAGGTGCTGGATGTGGACGCCTATACCGGCGGCTATAACCTGCAGATCGCTTTCTGCACGGCACAGAGCTTTGCCAATAATCTGTGATCGGCAGAAAGGAAAACCATCTGCTTGGACCCCCAAAATAACGCCTATCTCATTATAAAGGAGAGAGAACTATGGTATCGGTTGCGATCGATGGGCCTGCCGGGGCAGGCAAATCCACCCTGGCCCGCCGCCTGGCTGCTCAGCTGGGGTATATTTATGTGGACACGGGGGCAATGTACCGGGCTGTGGGGCTGTATGCCCTGCGGGCGGGGCAGGACCCCAAGGACAATGCAGCGGTGGAGGGGCTTCTGCCGCAGATCTCGCTGCGGCTGGACTGCCCGGACGGGGAGCAGCATATCTACCTGAATGGGGAGGATGTAAGCAGCGCCATCCGCACGGAGCAGGCGGGTATGGCGGCTTCTGCCGTGGGAGCAAACCCGGCAGTGCGGGCATTTTTGCTGGAGACCCAGCGTCAGATGGCCCGTACACAGAATGTGCTGATGGATGGCCGGGATATCGGCACGGTGGTGCTGCCGGATGCAGCGGTAAAGATCTTCCTTACGGCCAGCCCGGAGGCACGGGCTGCCCGCCGCTGGAAGGAATACCAGGAAAAGGGACAGCAGGTCTCCTACGAGCAGGTCCTGGAGGACGTGCGTCAGCGTGACTATCAGGATACCCACCGGGAGGCCGCGCCGCTGCGCCAGGCCGAGGACGCAGTGCTGCTGGATACCTCGGAGCTGGATTTTGAACAGAGCCTGGCTGCAATGGCTGCGATCATTGCGGAAAAAACAAAATAAAACGGGACGTAATGCTATGCTGTTATATTACATTTTAGTGCCCCTGGCTTGGCTGGTCTGGCACTTGGTGTTCCGGATCCAGGTCATTGGCCGGGACAACCTGAAAAAGGTGGCCACGCCGGGGAGCATCATTGCCCCTACCCATGTGTCTGCCATAGACCCTGTGTTTATCATCATCAGCCGCTTTTGGGGCAAACGGATGATCGTTTTTGGCAAAAAAGAGCTGTTTGAGATCAATCCGCTGCTGACCTGGTTCTTCCGCTGCATGGGCGGTGTGTGCGTCCGGGGCACCCGGGAGGAACTGGCTGTCATCGACAACACCATTGCAGCCTGCAAGGAAGGGGATACCCTGCTGATCTTCCCGGAAGGCACCCGGGAGCGGGAGGGCAAGATTCTGCCGCCCAAAAGCGGAATGTTTGTGGTGGCGGCACAGGCCGGCGTGGATGTGGTGCCCTGCCGCATCTTTTACGATACCCCGAACGGCCGGGCAAAGCTGTTCTGCCGGGTGCGGGTCGTGTACGGCGAGCCGATGCCTGCGGCGCAGTTTGCAATGCAGGATAAGCGGGATGTCAAGGCCATGCGTGCAGGCAAGAAAGCGCTGACCGAAGCATGGGAGCAGCTGGGGGAGCCGTATGCATTTGCTCCCAAGGATGCGTAAGGGAGGAAAAGAAGCGATGGAGATCCGTTTGGCAAAGACGGCAGGATTCTGTTTTGGCGTTAATCGTGCCGTCCAGCTGGTGGACCGGTTGGTAGACGAGGGGGCCAAGGTGGCGACCCTGGGGCCCTTGATCCATAACCCGCAGGCAGTGGAGCGGATGCGCAGCCAGGGTGTGCTGGTAGTGGATCGGGTAAAGGACGTGCCTCCTGGATACCAGGTGGTGGTGCGCAGCCACGGCGTGCCCCGCAGCATCTACGATGAGATCGAAGCCCGTGGACTGACCTGTCAGGATGCGACCTGCCCCTTTGTGAAGAAGATCCAGGACATTGCCGCCAAGGCGGAGGCGGACGGTGCGGTGCTGCTGGTGGCAGGCAATGCCGACCATCCGGAGGTGCAGGGCATCGTGGGACACACCCGGGGAGAGGTGTTTGTTTTTGGCGATTTGTCGGCTCTTCAGGCCTGGAAAGGCCCCTCAGACCCCCAAAAGCCGATTTATGCAGTTGCACAGACCACATTTCAGGTTACAAAATGGCGAGAAAGTTCGGAGTTTCTAAAAAAAGCCTATACAAACGCCCGAATTTTTGATACAATATGTAATGCGACGTGGGCGAGGCAACAGGAAGCGGAAGACCTCAGCCAGCAATGCGACATCATTGTTGTCATTGGCGGTCATCATTCTTCCAATACCCAAAAGCTGGTACAGGTCGCCGCAGAACACACGCGCGCCGTAACGGTCGAAACAGCGAGCGAACTTCGGCCAGAATGGTTTGCGGATGTAAAAACGGCGGGCGTCACGGCTGGGGCTTCAACGCCATCGTCTATTATTGAGGAGGTACTTAACAGTATGAGCGAAGAAATCAATGACAGCATGAGCTTTGAGGAGATGCTGAATGCATCTGAGGAGAAGCGTGTTCATGCAGGCAGTATTGTGAAAGGAATCGTGACCAGCATCTCTGCCAACGAGATCCAGGTGGATATCGGCGCAAAGCAGACCGGCTTTGTCAAGCTGAGCGAGCTGACCGATGATTCCTCCGCTAAGGTCGAAGACCTGGTGAAGGTTGGCGATGAGCTGGACCTCATCGTCGAGAAGGTCATGGATCAGGACGGCGTCATCCAGCTCTCGCGCAAGAAGCTCGCATCGCGCAAGGGCATGGAGGAGATCGCCAAGGCCGCTGAGTCCGGTGAGGTCGTCGAGGGCGACGTTACCGAGTTCAATAAGGGCGGCGTTGTTGTCAACGTCAAGGGCGTCAAGGTGTTCGTGCCCCGTTCTCAGGCCACGATGCGCCGCGACGAGGATTATACCGCCCTGGTCGGCCAGCACGTGCAGCTGGTCGTGACCGAGTGCTCCGGCCGCAAGATCGTCGGCAGCATCAACAAGGTCACCGCTGAGCAGAACAAGGCAAAGCGCGAGGAGTTCTGGGCAAACGTCGAGATCGGCAAGAGCTACACCGGCGTTGTCAAGAGCCTGACCTCTTACGGTGCTTTTGTGGACATCGGCGGCGTGGATGGCCTGTGCCACATCAGCGAGCTGAGCTGGAACCGCATCAAGCATCCCTCTGAGGTCGTCTCTGTGGGCGACACCATCGAGGTGTATGTGAAGGATATCGACACCGAGCACCAGAAGGTGTCCCTGGGCTACAAGAAGGCCGAGGACAATCCCTGGGAGCAGCTGAAGAACAACTACCCCATCGGCAGCTCCTTCCACGCTCCGGTGGTGTCCCTGACCAAGTTCGGCGCTTTTGTCCGCATCCTGCCGGGCGTGGACGGTCTGGTCCACATCAGCGAGATCAGCAACGAGCGCGTGGAGAAGGTCTCCGATGCACTGAAGGTCGGCGATATGGTGGACGTGAAGCTGCTGGATGTTGACTTCGACAAGAAGCGCATCAGCCTGTCCATGAAGGCCCTGCTGAAGAACGACGAGGAGTAATCTCCCCTCGCCGCATACAAACTGAGGCGGTCGCCTGACACAATGCGATCACAGCCCCGTTGCCGGGAAAACGGCGGCGGGGCTGTTTTGGTTTTCTGGCGTCGCCTCAAAAGGGAGAAACGCAATGAGAGCTTGGCTCAAAAAGCACCGGGAGGTGCTGGCCTACCTGCTGTTCGGCGTGCTGACCACCCTGCTGAACATCCTGCTGTATGCACTGTTCAGCGAGCTGTTTGGGTACAAGGCGGCCAACAGCTGGGGCAACGTGCTGGATAACATCCTGTGCATCCTGTTTGCCTATGCCACCAACCGGGCCTTTGTGTTTGCAAGCAAGACCCACGGCCGGGATGCCTGGCGGGAGTTTGGCGCATTTGTCACCTGCCGCCTGGGTACACTGGTGCTGGACGCTGTCATCATGCTGGTAGGGGGCAACCTGCTGGCGGCTCAGGGCGCTGCCCTGGTAGAGCGGCTGCTGGTGTCCCTGGGGTCATCCTTTGCGGGTGGAGCGGGCGTCTCCATCATCGGCGGAGCGGATGGGCCCACGGCCATCTTTGTCAGCGGTGCTGGCTTTGAGGACCTGTGGGGGCTGTCGGTCAAGGTGTTCTCTAACCTGGTGGTCATCGTGCTGAACTATGTGCTCAGCAAGTGGATCGTGTTCAAAAAGAAGTAACTGTGCATCCGCACAGCACTTATACTGCCATTTCAGGAGGTAACGTAGCTATGAGACGTGGTTTGAAAGGCTTTGCATTCCTGGTCTCCGGCTTGGTGCTGGGGATCATTGGCGCAGCGGTGTCCATCACCGCTATCGCACTGAGCGCCGTAGGCATGGGGAAGGTGCACCGTGCCAACAAGGGCTGAAACGCACCCGGAGGATATGAATTATGACTCGTGAAGAGATTTTGTCCCACGTGGACCACACCCTGCTGAAGCCGGAGGCTACCTGGCCCCAGATCCAGACCCTGTGCGACGAGGCTGTGGAAAACCACACCGCATCCATCTGCATCAATACCTGCTATGTCAAGCAGGCAGCTCAGTATCTGGCCGGGCGTATCCCGGTATGCTGTGTGGTGGGCTTCCCTCTGGGCGCCATGGACACTGCCAGCAAGGCGTTTGAGGCAAAGACTGCCATTGAGAACGGCGCTGCTGAGGTTGACATGGTCATCAACATTGGACGGCTGAAAAACGGCGAATACGACGCCGTGCGTGAGGATATCCGTGCTGTCAAACAGGCTGTGGGGGACAAGATCCTCAAGGTCATCATCGAGACCTGCCTGCTGACCGAGGAGGAAAAGCTGCGCATGTGCGATATCGTCTGTGAGGCAGGTGCGGATTATATCAAGACCAGCACCGGTTTCTCCACGGGCGGCGCTACGTTTGAGGATGTAGAACTGATGGTGAAGGGCGTGCATGGCCGCTGCCTGGTCAAGGCTGCCGGCGGCATCTCCACTGTAGAGGATATGGAGAAGTTCCTGGCGCTGGGTGCAGACCGTCTGGGCACTTCCCGCGCCATCAAGATCATGAACGGTGAGGCCGCAAAGGGATACTAAGCCCCTGGCTGCCGCACAAGTTCCCTGCTTTTGAAAACAGGTCCTAGGTATTTTGGTCGGCCCGTGCGTTTTGCACGGGCCGATCCTTTTTGCGGAGCAAAAGCCGATGGGACCAAACAGCGGGACATCTCCATCATTTCCGGCAGGGTGTCTAAAAAATTCACGTCGGTTCTTGACAAAATGACGGCGGGATGATAAGATATCTGACGAACACAACTGAATACCTGCTTATCAAGAGCGGCTGAGGGGACAGGCCCTGTGAAGCCCGACAACCTGTGCGCAAGCATAAGGTGCCAAATCCTGCGGGAAACCGAAAGATAAGAGTGCCAGCGCTCAGAACTTCGGTTCTGAGCGCTTTTTTCTTAAACTCTTGATGTCAGCGTATGAGGCTGGGCAGAACTACACAATACCAATGGAGGGTAACTTTTATGGCAAGACATCTCTTTACGTCCGAATCCGTCACCGAGGGGCATCCGGATAAGATCTGCGACCAGATCTCGGATGCGATCCTGGACGAGATCCTCACCCACGACCCCGAGGCCCGTGTGGCCTGCGAGACCTGCGCCTCCACTGGCCTGGTCCATATCATGGGCGAGATCACGACCAGCTGCTATGTGGACTTCCAGAAGATCGTCCGTGATGTGGTGGCAGACATCGGCTATACCCGCGCAAAGTACGGCTTTGACGCCGACACCTGCGCTGTTATTTCCAACATCGACGGCCAGAGCCCGGATATCGCTCTGGGTACCAACGATTCCGTGGGCGGTGCCGGCGACCAGGGCATGATGTTCGGTTATGCCTGCGACGAGACCCCGGAGCTGATGCCCATGCCCATCAGCCTGGCACACAAGCTGGCAAAGCGCCTGACCGAGGTGCGCAAGAACGGCGAGATGGATTATCTGCGTCCGGACGGCAAGAGCCAGGTCACCGTGGAATACGTGGACGGCAAGCCCGTCCGTGTGGACACCGTGGTCATCTCCAGCCAGCACAGCGACACCATCAGCATGGAGCAGCTGCGGGCCGACGTGATGGAAAAGGTCATCAAGGCGACCATTCCCGCCGAGCTGCTGGATGAGAACACCAAGTACTTCATCAACCCCACCGGCCGTTTTGTGGTGGGCGGTCCCCAGGGTGACAGCGGTCTGACCGGCCGTAAGATCATCGTGGATACCTACGGCGGCTATGCCCGTCACGGCGGCGGCGCCTTCTCCGGCAAGGACCCCAGCAAGGTGGACCGCAGCGCTGCTTACGGCACCCGCTGGGTCGCCAAGAACATCGTGGCAGCTGGCCTGGCACGTCAGTGCGAGGTGCAGGTGGCTTATGCCATCGGCGTGGCGAAGCCGGTCTCCATCATGGTGGATACCTTCGGCACCGGCATCGTTCCGGACGAGAAGATCGAAGCTGCGGTGGAGAAGGTGTTTGACCTGACCCCTGCCGCCATGATCCGGGATCTGGAGCTGCGCAAGCCCATCTACCGTCAGCTGGCCGCTTATGGTCATATGGGCCGTGAGGACCTGGGCGTCCGCTGGGAGAACACCGACCGGGCAGAGGCCCTGAAAGCGGCTGTCGCTGCCCTGTAACCGAATAAAAGCCTAAAAAAGGCAACATCCCTCTATAAAAAAGACAACAGAGGGATGTTGCCTTTTTGCGTATTTTCGTGCAGAAATACCCTTTTTACAGGAAAAAACCGGCAGAGAAAAGGCAGTCTTTTTGTCGAAAGCTCACAGACTGGGTGTGGAATTTTGACAACACCTGTGCAAGGCGCAGAAAATATGCCAAAAGGGCAAATTGATGGTGTCGGAATCGCTGTTTTGTGATAAAATAAAGAAAGATATACACCTCCATGTTTTTGGGAGAAGAACAAAGAAGGAGTTGCGAAACTATGTCCAATGAAATCACCCCGAAAGCTTTTTTCCAGCAGCCCAGCGTTGCGGAGCTGCGTCTGCTGGCCTGCCCCGGTGCGGAAGAGCTGACCAATCTGATCGACCGTCATCTGGTGCGCTGGGCCGCTCAGGCAGGCATCCAGAAGGAGAGCTTTATCATCCCGTGCGAGTGCCCCCGCTTCCAGAGCGGCGACGCCAAGGGCCTGGTGAAGGACTCGGTGCGCGGCGACGATATCTTTATCGTGGTCGATCCGGGCAACTACAGCGTGACCTATAAGCTGTTCGACCATGAGAACCACCTGTCTCCGGATGATCACTTTGCCAACCTCAAGCGCCTGATCCAGGCAGTGGCCGGCAAGGCTCACCGTGTGTCGGTGATCATGCCCAGCCTGTACGGCGGCCGTCAGCATCGCCGTGTGGTGCGCGAGAGCTTGGACTGCGCTGTGGCACTGCAGGAGCTGCAGACCATGGGCGTGCGCAATATCATCACCTTTGATGCTCATGACCCCCGTGTGCAGAACGCTGTGCCCCTGCTGAGCTTTGATAACGCTATGCCTACCTATCAGGTGCTCAAGAGCCTGCTGCAGAAGGACCCCGGCATCTCCTTTGATAAGGAGAAGTTCACTGTGGTCAGCCCGGACGAGGGCGCTATGAGCCGCAATATGTACTTCTCCAGCGTGCTGGGCTGCAACCTGGGCATGTTCTACAAGCGCCGTGACTACACCCGTGTGGAGAACGGCCGCAACCCCATCGTTGCACATGAGTACCTGGGCGAGTCTGTCCAGAACAAGACCGTGTTCATCGCTGACGACATCATTGCTTCCGGCGAGAGCATGCTGGAGGTCGCCACCAACCTGAAGGCTCGCGGCGCAGACCGCATCATTGCCAATGCCACCTTCCCGCTGTTCACCAGCGGCCTGGAGAAGTTCGACAAGGCTGTGGCAGAGGGCACCCTGACCTATGTGGTGGGCACCAACCTGACCTACCGTATGCCGGAGCTGCTGACCCGTGACTGGTATGTGGATGTGGACGTGTCCAAGTACGCTGCATACTTTGTGGTGGCTCTGAACCACGATATGTCCGTTTCCAGCATCATCGATCCCATCAAGAAGATCGAGGCTCTGCTGGCAACCCGCGACTAAAAAGCATAAAAAATGCTGCTGTGCGTGATGCACAGCAGCATTTTTTGTTTACATCTCCGGTGGAGCCTCCTGCTGATGCAGGCAGCGCCATAGCTTGGGCAGCTCATAGGCCAGCATCAGCAGCCAGCCTACGGCATAGCTCCAGGGCAGAGCCTCGATCTCCAGGTGAAAACACAGCACCAGCAGTGCAGCGGCGGGGACACGGGCCACCATATTCAGGATGCTGCTCCGCAGCGTCACCTTCAGATCTCCCATGCCACGGAAATACCCCTGGATGCCGTTGGTGGCGGCAGGCAGGAAGTATAACAGTGCGATCAGCCGCAAAAACCGCGCGCCCAGCACCTGTACGGTGGGGTCCTGTACAAACAGCCCCATAATGCCCTCTGCACCCAAAAAGCAGACCAGGGACAGCCCGATGGTATAGGCAAACTCGATGCGCATCCCGCATACAAAGCCCTGCCGCACCCGCTGGGGCTTGCCTGCGCCCCGGTTCTGGGCCATCAGGGTGGTCATGGCGTGGCCGATGTTCTGCTGGGGCGTATAGGCAAAGTCGTCGATGCGGCTGGCTGCGGTAAAAGCCGCCATGGTCTGGACGCCCATCGTGTTTACAATGGCCTGCACGGCGATCTTGCCCAGCTGCACAGTGGCCTGCTGCATAGCGCTGGCCCAGCCATAGCTGACCGTCTTGCGCAGCAGCCGGGGGTCAAACACCAGCCACCGCCGCCCCAGCTGCAATACAGGAACCCGGCGCTGGATATATCCAAGGCACAGGATGCAGCATAACGCCTCACTCAGCACAGTGGACAAGGCACACCCCGGCGCACCCCATCCCAACACCTGAACAAAAAACAGATCGCCAAAGATATTCAGCACCGAGCTGATCATCAAAAAGTAAAGGGCGCTTTTGCTGTCTCCCAGCGCCCGCAGGGTGGCGGCCAGAAAGTTATATAAAAAGGTGAAGATCAGGCCCGCAAAGACCACCCGCAGGTAGCCTGCCGCTATGGGCAGGATGGCGGCGGGGACTTGCAGCAGCCGCAGGAGCGGGTGGGCCATAAGGATGCAGAACAGAGAAAAAACGACCGAAAAACCTGCCCCGGCCAGGGCGGTGGTGGATACCTGCCGCTCCACCAGCTCCCGGTCTCCGGCCCCATAGGCGGTGCTGACCAGGATACCGGCGCCCAGGCACATCCCATTGATAAACAGGATGGCCAGCGTCATCAGCGGATTGGCGGTGCCCACAGCGGCCAGCGCAGCCTCACCCACAAAGCGGCCCACGATGATGCTGTCCACCGCATTGTAGGTCAGCTGAAACAGGTTGCCAAGCACAAGAGGGATTGTAAAGCGCACCAAAAGCGGGGTGATGGCCCCGGTGGTCATGTCCTTGCTCATATCGTAAAACTATCTTCCTTCCCATACACCAAGGATCTGGAACGGTCACAGCAGCTGCCGTCCGCTGAATATCGCCAGCGCGCCCCGGCTGTTGCGGTTGGCCAGCAGCTGTGCCGCTGCGTGCAGCGCAGCGCCTGCACTGGGGGAGGCGGGGATGGCGTCGGTGCGCAGCACCCGCTGGGCGGCCCGCACCGCATCGGCAGTGGTCACGGCGGCCACATTGTCCACCACATAGGCGTTGTAATTGCCCGGGACCAGCCCAAAGCCGATCTCCGCAAGGCCGTGGCGTCCGGTAAAGCCGCCGCTCAGGGCCTGGTTCTCATAAGGCTCCACGGCCACGATCCGCACATTGTTGGTCCAGCCTTTTATCGTCTCGCCCACACCGGTCACAGTCCCGGCGCTGCCCACCCCCATGACGATGGCATCCACCAGGCTGGCATCCTTCCGGGCGATGGTCTGCAGGATGGCGGGCCCGGTGACCCGGCGGTGGTATTCGGGGTTGTCGTCGTTGGCCAGCCAGTTCATATAATACCAGCCCTTTTCGGCGGCAGTGCGCTGCGCCATGGCTCTGGCGCCGGCCAGCCCGCTCTGGGCGGGGGAGAGCAGCAGCTGTGCGCCCAGGCGCAGCAGGGTCTCCTGCCGCAGCGGCGGTGCATCCTCCGGCATGGCCAGCCATACCGGGTGCCCGGCGGTCAGTCCCGCCAGAGCCAGGGCCATGCCAAAAGCTCCGGAGGAAGCCTCCACCACCGGCTGACCCGGGGCAAGGCGGCCCTTTTCTGCTGCAAGGGCCAGCATGCCCTCGGCCAGCGCATCCCGGCTGGTGCCGGTGGGTCCGCCGAAATCCAGGTAGGCGTACAGCTTGCCCTGCAGGCCGCAGGCGGCGGCATAACCCCGCAGTTCCACAATGGGACAGGGCAGCAGAGTCTGATAGAAATTGGGGTAAACAGGCATAGTACGCCTCCTCTCCGAAACGTTTGGATACAAGCTGATTTAATCGTAACGCAAAGCGGTGCGCTCGTCAAGGGGGGCGGCAGAAGCTGCCGCCGGATAAAATGCAGAAAAAACGCAGCATCCATAAAAAAATCCCCTATGACAAGCAAAAATACTTGACAATCATGCACCCATCTGCTATAATCCATCCGTAAAGCAGAAAAGCTTTACAAAAAGCGGAGGTCAGAGCGATGGCAAAGGATCTGGAAATGGGCTATCTGCTCGATTTTTATGGCGAGGTGCTTACCCCCAAACAGCGGGAGATGCTGCGCCAGTATTACAACGATGACCTTTCGCTCAGCGAGATCGGTGAGAATTTTGGCATCACCCGGCAAGGCGCCCGGGATGCCATCAAGCATGGGGAGACCGCCCTGCTGCAGCTGGAAGAAAAGGTGGGCTTTGCGGCCCGGTACCGCCGAGTGCGGTCCACACTGGAGCAACTGGAGCAGCTGGTCATCGACACCCGGTTCGAGTGTACCGGCCCCGCCGCCTGCATCACCACCACTGAGTATGCCGCTGCATTGACAAAGATGCTGGAGCTGATCCGCTCCATCGACGAAGCCAACGAGAGCTGAGGAGATAGAGATGGCATTTGAATCCTTAACCGACCGCCTTGCGGGCGTATTCAAAAAGCTGCGCGGACACGGCAAGCTGTCCGAAGCGGATATCAAGGCTGCCATGCGGGAAGTGCGCATGGCCCTGCTGGAAGCCGACGTCAACTATAAGGTGGCCAAGGACTTCTGCGCTAAGGTTTCGGAGCGGGCTATGGGCCAGGAGGTCATGGAGAGCCTGACCCCCGCCCAGCAGGTGGTCAAGATCGTCAACGAGGAACTGGTGGCGCTGATGGGCGGCGAGGAAGCCCCCCGTCTGGTCATCAAGAATAAGGGCCAGACCATCCTGATGCTTTGCGGCCTGCAGGGCAACGGTAAAACCACCCACGCAGCCAAGCTGGCCAAATACTTCATCAAACAGGGCCGCCGCCCCATGCTGGTGGCCTGCGATATCTACCGCCCCGCTGCGATCGACCAGCTGCAGGTGGTGGGCAAGCAGGCCGGTGCGCCGGTGTTCACGCTGCCGGGCGAGAAGCCCCCGGTCATTGCAAAAAAGGCTCTGAGCCATGCAAAGGATTACGGAAATGACATCCTGATCCTGGATACAGCCGGCCGCCTGCAGATCGACGATGTGCTGATGCAGGAGCTGGTGGACATCAAGCAGGCCGTCCCTGTGGACGAGACGCTGCTGGTGGTGGATGCCATGGCAGGTCAGGACGCAGTGAATGTGGCCAAGACCTTTAACGAGACGGTGGGCGTGGATGGCATCATCCTCACCAAGACCGACGGCGATACCCGCGGCGGTGCAGCCCTGTCGGTGCTGGCCGTTACCGGCAAACCCATCAAGTTCCAGGGCGTGGGCGAAAAGCTGGATGATCTGGAGCTTTTCCATCCCTCCCGGATGGCGAGCCGCATCCTGGGCATGGGCGATGTGCTCAGCTTGATCGAGCGGGCGCAGGATGCAGCCGATGAGAAGGCTGCGGAGGAGACCGCCCGCCGCCTGATGGAGAACAAGTTCGATATGAACGATATGCTGGATCAGTTTGCTCAGATCCGCAAGATGGGCGGCGCAGGTGCGATGCTCAGCATGCTGCCCGGCGGCTCCGGCATCGACCCCAGCCAGATCGATGAAAAGGCATTTGACCGCATCGAGGCGATCATCTACTCCAT
>OFMH01000825.1_pt1 | contig 19506 bp, 19 predicted proteins | sample 1541761 | NCBI WGS metagenome assembly OFMH01 (sample SAMN04209249, study PRJEB22552) | human gut metagenome | biome: gut; material: feces | host: Homo sapiens | place: USA: Oklahoma
GGCTTACCCCTCGTTCTTCCATCCAAACGGGTCAAGCACCCAAAAAATCAGATCGAGCACGCCGCCAGTTATCATGGCGCCGACAAGGGCCATGCAAACGTGCAGAGAGCTGACACTTCGGAGCACGTCGAACGGTCCCAGAACAGCCAGCAGCGCGACCGCTGCGCCGGCAAGGCACAACGCGAGGCACGGTCCCGCGTCCTTGACGCACTTCTTTGCGAGATGCTTGGTGTTGTCACTCATCAATATTGAACTCCTTAGAGAGTCGTTGTTCAGATGCATGCCGCCGCGGCAGAGCAGGGCGACAGGGTAAGTGTCACATGCCGTGCGGACACGTGTGCAAGCTCATGCCAAACTGCCAACCCCAATCGTCATACATCTAAAACACGAACGATCGATCTGCTATCCTGGCGCCAACATAGTCTTTCGAAAGGTTTGGCCGGGATGACTACGCAGCGACAGATTGATATTGAATTCGACTCGCTTACACGCGAGAACGATTCACCCAAGCTCATCGCCAACTCGAAGGCGACAGGCGGAACACTACTATCCGTTATCAAGGAGCAGCTCTCAGCCTGCGGCTCTTTTGACTTCTGCGTAGCGTTTGTTGCAGACGGCGGCCTTCAAATCCTAGTCGAGACGTTCCAGGAGCTCAAGCAGCGTGGCATTAAGGGCAGGCTGCTCACGTCCACCTATCTCAACTTCAACTCACCCGATGTCTTTCGCAAGCTCCTGGAATACGACAACATGGAAGTTCGCGTATTCCAGGGTAATTTGCATGCCAAGGGATACATTTTTGATAAGGGCGAAACCAGCACGGTCATCGTCGGTAGCTCCAACATGACGCAGACCGCCCTCACCTGTAATAAAGAATGGAACGTGCTGTACCAGACTGTCGAGAACAGCCGCCTACTCGGCGAACTGAGGAGCGAGTTCAATTCGTTGTGGAACGACACCTCAACCGTTTTGCTTTCCCAAGACTGGATTGAGAACTATGCCGCATATCGATCGGCACGTCCGTCAAAGCCCAAATCGAAACCACCGTTCCAGGCGGCTGTTTGCCCAACCACGAACGACCTCGAAGAAATCAAGCCCAATAAAATGCAGCAGCGCGCCCTTGAGGCGCTCGGTGTAATCCACCGCAAGGGCGAGACCCGCGCCCTGTTGGTCTCGGCAACCGGCACCGGCAAGACCTTCCTTTCGGCGTTCGACGTGCTCGCAACTAAACCCCGGCGCGTCCTCTTTCTTGCGCACCGCCGGCGCATTATCGACGCCTCCCGTGCAAGCTACGAACGCCTCTTAGGTAGTACCTATACGTTCGACACCTATCAAACTGGCAAGAATATAAGCAATGCTACCTGCGTGTTTGCCATGTGTTCTTCGGTCGCCAAACATCTGAGCGATTTCCGTCCCGATGAGTTCGACTACATCGTCATCGACGAGGCCCACCGCACGGGATCCCAGGGTTACCAATCCATCATGTCGCACTTTACGCCTCGGTTTTATCTGGGCATGACCGCTACACCCAATCGCACCGACGGCTATGACGTCTTTGCCATTTTCAATCACGTCATCGCGTTCCAGATCACGCTGCAGGACGCTTTGGCCGAGGAGATGCTAGCCCCCTTCCATTATTTTGGCATTCACGATCTGGAGATTGACGATGAGACAATCGAAGATACCGCCCTGTTCGGACGCTTGACGTCCGATGAGCGCGTGCGTCACATCACCGAGAAAATCGAAGAGTATAGCGTCACCAAAAGCAACCGCAGGGGCTTAATTTTCTGCAATCGAAACGCCGAGGCCGAAGAACTGTCGCGCAAATTCAACGCTCTCGGATATCGAACGGCTGCGATTAGCGGTCAAGATTCCGATGAGGTCCGCGATGCCGCGATCAGCCGACTTGAAGCCGGCGAGCTCGAGTACATTTTCTCGGTCGACATCATGAACGAGGGCGTCGATATCCCCTCACTCAACCAGATCATCATGCTTCGCCGCACCGATTCGGCGATTATCTTTATTCAGCAACTCGGACGCGGTTTGCGTCTGAATGATGGCAAAGAATACGCGCTAGTTCTCGATTTTATTGGCAACTATCAGAGCAACTTCTTGGTGCCAATCGCGCTTTCGGGCGACAAGACGTACAACAAGGATCGTCTGCGCCGCCTTGTCCAAGAGGGCGATTCCGCGATTCCCGGCTGCTCAACCGTGAGCTTCGATCGTATTTCCGAGGCACGGATTTACAAGGCCATCGACGGCGGCGATTTCACCTCCGTCAGGTTTTTGAAAAACGAATATCTCGACTTGCGCCAAAGACTAGGCAAGATTCCCTCGCTGCTCGAATTTGATCGTAACGGCTCCATCGATCCGCTGCTTATCTTCAAGAATAGCGGCCTGGGGTCCTACCACGCTTTTCTTTCCAAATACGAGCCGGACTACACAGTCCATTTTTCCTCTGATCAAACCAAGATTCTCAAATTTATTTCTCAAAAACTTGCCGCGGGCAAGCGATTCGAAGACCTCTATTTGCTTCAAACGCTCGTCGAAGCCGGACACGAGGGCTACCGGCATATGCGCGAGGCTGCGCTTAGGAACTACCGTGCACAGCTTAAGGACAGCGCCGTTAGGTCGGCAATCGCAGTCCTTAAGGGCGACTTTGCCACTCCTAAGGATTTCGTTTCCCTGCTTATTGACGATGGATGCGGACCTCGTCTGACCGAAGTGTTTGCGACCGCCCTGCGCAACGCGGAGTTCAAGCGTCAGATTCTCGAGGTGCTGGATTTTGGTATTGAGCGCAACCGACTCGACTATGCCGAGACGTACGAAAACACAAATTTCGTTCTCAACGCCAAGTACACGTACGAGGAGGTTTGCCGTCTGATGAACTGGGAAAAGAACATCAACGGCCAAAATCTTGGCGGCTATTTTTACGACGAGAAGACCAATACATTCCCCGTGTTTATTAACTATGACAAGGCGCCCGACATTAGCGAGTCCATTCAGTATGAAGACCGCTTTGTTTCGCCGAGCAAGTTTATCGCAATCTCCAAGGGCAACCGTACGCTCAACTCTCCCGAAATTCTGCGACTGCAAGCATGGCCGGAAAACGGCCTGAAGACGTATTTGTTTATGCGAAAAAACAAGGACGATAAGGGTGGCAAGGAGTTCTATTTCTTAGGCGAAATGCATCCGACCGGCGAGTTCGAGGCTATTAAAACTAAGAGCAACGACAACGCCGTCGAAATCGAATATGAGCTCAATACGCCCGTGCGTCAGGATATTTACGAGTTTATGCTCAGCGATTTGAGCGAGGCTGAGTAAAAAAGAGCGGGCCGCCATGTGGCGCCCGCCCCTTTCTTACATAAGTCCGAGTTTCTTTTCGAGCTCCTTAACGACTTTAACGTCTGCCGGAAGCCAATCGACCTCCCACAGGTTATTGGTATCAAGCCATTTCATATCCTCGTGAGCGTGCTCTTTGAACTCCCCCGAAAGGATGTTAGCTAGATAGCACTGCATCGACAGGTGAAACGTCGCGTAATCGTGTTCGACCGTGCAAAGATAGTCGAGGTTACCGATCGTGACCTCGAGCTCTTCCTGAATCTCGCGCACGATTGCCTGCTCGCCGGTCTCGCCCGGCTCGAGCTTGCCGCCCGGAAACTCCCAGCTGTCTTTAAACTCGCCATAGCCTCGCTGGCAGCTCAGGATCTTCCCGTCTTTCTGAATAATCGCTGCTGCAACATTGATTGATTTCATAACTAGCCATCACCTCTCCAATTGAGCCCAACCAGTATAGGTAATCGACCGCCCGCCATGTCCCAGTCGTCTGAAAACTGTCTGCTCGACCCATTTCTGCCACCACTTTGTCATCGGCACCCCATCTCCCGCTATCGAGGTCTAATACTTTTCCCACCGCCACCCAAAAACTCATCCAACATTAATCTTGGCTCAAGAATCGCTTAATCTATAACCTGCACTATAGAGTTCGACCAAGGGCGGGGCGGCGCCACGCAGGCCGCCGAACGCAACGCTCGCGCCCGGGTAGATCATCCGGCGTCGCGCCCATCGAACGAAAGGACAGGTCATGGACGACCTCGAAAAAGTTGAAACCATCCGCACCAAGTGCAACGTGAGCTACACCGATGCCAAGGCGGTGCTCGACGCTGCCGACGGCAACGTACTGGATGCCATCATTTGGCTCGAGTCGCAGGGCAAGACGCAGACCACGTCGGCGCACGCCGCCACCGAGTCCGCGCCGGTCGATGAGCCCTCAGCCGAGATGGTCGCCGCGCAGGCCGCCTACGAGAAGTCGAGCGAAAAGACCGACTTCTCCAAGAAGATGGACAGCGTATGGGAGTACCTCAAAAAGCTCTTCCGCCTGAGCCTGGACACCAAGTTTATCGCCACGCGCCGCGATGCGATCATCCTCAACATCCCCATCCTGATCCCCATCATCGCCCTGTTTGCCTGGGGCGCTACGATTTGGCTGATGCTGATTGGCCTGTTCTTTGGCATGCGCTACCGCATCGACAGCGACGGCGACGTGCCCGGCAGCATCAACAACCTTATGAATCACGCCGCCGATGCCGCGGACGACATCAAGCAAAATCTGAACGACGACAAGTAATCGCAGACGGGGGCACGCATGGCACGGATCCTGATCGTAGAGGACGAGGAGAAAATCGCCCGCTTTGTGACGCTCGAGCTGGAGCACGAGGGCTACCAGGTGGAACACGCCGCCGATGGCCGCACCGCCGTGGACCTGGCGCTGGAGCGCAACTACGATCTTATTCTGCTCGATGTGCTGTTGCCGCAGCTCAACGGCATGGAGGTCCTGCGGCGCGTCCGTAAGCACAAGGATGTGCCGGTGATAATGGTCACCGCGCGCGATGCCGTGATGGACAAGGTGGCCGGGCTCGATGCCGGCGCCGACGATTACCTGACCAAGCCGTTTGCGATTGAGGGGCTGTTCGCACGGATCCGCGTGGCGTTGAAGCGCTCGGAGGCCGTGCGGGCGGCTTCGGGCGTTGGCGGCATCGGGACGGGCGCGGCAGGCGGCACGGGTGTCGGCGCCACTGCGATGCCCCCGGTCAGTGACTCGACCCAGGTTTCCGCCTCGCTCTCCCCCGCCACGCTCGCCGTGGGCTCGGTTGCGCTCGACCCCGACCGCCGCGAAGTCACGGTCGGCGGCTCGCCCATTGCGCTCACGGCCCGCGAGTTCGATGTCCTCGCCCTGCTTATGGCGCATGCCGAGACCGTGCTCACGCGCGAGCGCATCGCGCACGAAGCGCTGGGCTACGAATACGTGGGCGACACCAACAACGTCGACGTGCACATCGCGCATCTACGCGCCAAGATCGAGGACGCCGGCGGCGCCCGCATCATCCAGACCGTGCGCGGGGTGGGCTATGTCTGCCGCGCGTAACGCCGAGGCCAAGCGCGTCACCTCCATCGCCCGCGCCATCAACTGGAGCTATATGTGGCGCCGCCTGATGAGCTACGTTTGGCTCGACCTGCTGCTAGTAGTGATTGTGGCGGCGATCCTTGTCTATGGATACAACCAGACGCTGCCCAACGGCGCGTTTACCGCAGGATGGATCCCCAGCGCCACCGTTCGCGGCATGACGCTGACGCCCGCGCGCGGCTGGGACCTGACAACGCTCACCTATACCGTCGAGCTTGCGCGTACCACCAAGACTTTCCCCCTCGCGCAGGACCTCGTCACGCTATGGCCTCTCTACCTTGTCGTTGTGGGTTGGCAGGTCATCAGCGTGCTCAACATGCTCGGCGGCGCCCGCCGCGTGCGCCGCACCATGGCGCCGCTCAACGATCTGGCCCTGCGCGTGGACGAACTCGGCCGCATGCAACTCGCCGGCGGCAAGATGGAAACACTGGAGCAAGCCATCGAGCGCGCAAGCGTCGACTCGCCGAGCGTCACTACCGGCGACGCCGACCTGGCAAGCATCGAGGTTGCACTCAACCGCCTACTGCGCCAGATGCAAGAGGCCAAACTGCAACAGATGCGCTTTGTCAACGATGCGAGCCACGAGCTGCGCACGCCCATCGCGGTGATTCAGGGTTACGTAAACATGCTCGATCGCTGGGGCAAAGACGACCCGGACGTGCTGGCGGAATCCATCGCGTCCCTCAAGGCCGAAAGCGAGCACATGCAAGAGCTCGTGGAGCAGCTGCTGTTTTTGGCACGCGGCGATGCCGGGCGCACGGTCCTGCGGCGTGCGGATACCAACCTGGCCGCACTGGTCGGCGAGGTATGCGAGGAATCGCAGATGATCGATACCGCGCACACGTATCGGCTGGCGTACGACACCGCGCTTGTCAGCGATTCGCGCTGCGACGCGCCCGTCGACGTGGCACTCGTGAAGCAGGCGCTACGCGTGATCGTGCAAAACGCCGCCAAGTATTCGGACGCGGGAACGACCGTCACATTTGGCATAACGCCGGATGCGGGCGCGGGCACAATCGACATAAGCGTTGAGGACGAGGGCATCGGCATGAACCAGGAATCCGCAGCTCACGCGTTTGAACGGTTCTACCGCGCCGACAACGCACGCAATGCCGGCGCGCAGGGCTCGGGCCTGGGGCTTGCCATTGCCAAGTGGATCGTCGATAGCCATGGCGGTGTCATTGGCGTGACCTCAGTCGAGGGCGTCGGCAGCCGCTTTACGATTCGCCTGCCGCGCTAGGAAGCCCCTCGGCATAAATAAAGGGGTAGGGCCACGCGGCCCTATCCCTTTTTGCTAGCTATGGCAGCTTGTGCGCTATTCGCGGCACAGGTGCACGGCGAAACCGGCGAACTCGCGCTTAAAGTACACGAGCTTGGTACCACCGTCGGGTAGCAGCGCGCGCGACTCCTCGTTGACCTCGAGCCCGCGCTCGGCAAACCACTTCTCAGCTGCATCGATGTCGTTAACGGCAAAGCCGATGTGGCCCTTGGTGCCACGACCGTTCTGCTTCATGATCTCGACCAGCGAATCGTTAAAGTACGAAACCGGGGTCTCAATAACGGGCAGGCCCATCATCGTCGAGAACAGCTCCGCGATCTCCAAGGCATCTGCCGGGTCGGTGGCGTTAATGCCCACATGGGCAACGCGCATGCCAAAGAGCTCGACCGGATTGGCGTTCTGCTCATTCATACAGGCAGCGCCTACTGAGCCATGACGTCGAGAACGGCCTTCTCGGCGGCAACGCGGTTCATGCCGGTCATGAAGGGCACGCCACTCACGTACGGGCAGGTGAGGCCCTCGGGGGCAACGGTGGTGGCGATCAGCAGGTCAGCGCCCTCGTCGCAGTAATCCTTGGCCTCGGAGATGGCGCACTGCACGATCTCGTACTTGTCGGCATAACCGTTGGCGTCGAGCAGAGTAGCGACCTTCTGGGCAACGAGCGTGGAAGTAGCAGCGCCAGCACCGCAAGCCAAAACGATCTTCTTCATAGGTAATGTCTCCCTTCATGGTTTACTTTAGGTAAGTGTACCGCAGCGAGCGATGGCACTCGGCCTCGATGAGCTTTTATGCCAGTTTGCTTGCGCGCTGCGTATAATACATCTAGTACGTGTTGTCATACCGCTCGCTTTATGAGCGACTAAGGACCCCAATATGCCCGATTCCCGCACCCTCTGGACCGCCGTCGTTATCATCTGCATCGCCGTGTCGGTGTTCTTTAGCGTCAAAAAACGCACCACGTTCAAGCGCTTGCAGCAGCTTATGGCTGCCAAGCAGTGGGACGAGTTCGATCGTTTGCTCGACGCCAAACTCACCAGCATGCTGTACCCGCGCTATAACCGCGACTACCTGCGCCTGAACTCCTATCTGCTGCGCGAGGACCACGAGCGCGCCAGCGAGATGTTCGACCTGCTGCTGGGACTCAACCTGCCCAAGATGCAACGCGTCGACCTGGTCATTAAGGCCTTTAACTACTACGTTGGCCAGGAGGACCGCAAAAAGTCCAAAGAGCTGCTGCACGAGATCAAGGGCTTTGAGGGCGGTCAGGCCGAGGCAGTTGCGCACGAGTGCCAGCTGATGTACGACACGATGATCCTCAAGCGCCACAACGACATTCCCGAGCTGGAGCGCATGCTCGAGGATGTCGGCGACGACCCGGTCAAGCGCTGCCGTCTGGAGTACCTGCTGGCCCTGCAATACCAAAACAAGGGCGACGAGGCCAAGTATGCCGAGTACTTGGAAAAGTCGGGCCAACACTCGATGGCCGTCAACGCGTAGCGGACGGCTTGTGCTAGACTTCTAGTCTCACGGGGGCGTGGCGGAATTGGCATACGCAGGGGACTTAAAATCCCTCGCCGCAAGGATTGTGGGTTCGAGTCCCACCGCCCCTACCACGTATTGTTTACGAGCTCGTGTCCCCCGGGGATGCGGGCTCGTTTCTTTTACACGCCGGCGGGGCTCTAAGTTGCGGTGGAATAGATCCTTTATACCGTTTACCAGCTTATTTAGGAACTATTTCACCGCAACTCAGAGGAAGACGGTTAAAGAGCACTCAGGCTCGGGGTCCAGCCGATGGTGGGGGTTGTGCCGTCGAGAGTCTCGTTGATGGTGGCGGCCATGCCGGCGAGGAGGCTGTTCTCGCTTACGGTGAGCGCATCGTAGCCGCCGGCACGCATGAGCTCGCGGATCACCACGGCGCCGGCCAGAATCACGCCCGCGCGCTTGGGCTGCACGCCCGGCAACGCGGCAATGCCTGCAACATCCAACGCAGACATGCGCTCGATAGCGGCCGAGATCTGCTCCATCGAAAGCTCGCGCAGGTGCACAAAGCTCGAGTCGTACGGCTCCAGCTCGTGGACCAGCGCCACGAGCGTGGTGACGGTACCGCCCACCGCGACCAGACGCTCTGCACGCTCAAAATTGCTCGGTAGGCCCTCAAAATAGGCGGAGAACTGCTCGCCCGCCCACGCGGCAGCAACCGCAAGCTCGTCGTCCGCGGGCGGCAACGCCGAGAAAAAGCGCTCCGTCACACGACGGCAACCGATGTCCAGTGAGCGCGTTCCCTCCAGCGCAAAGACCCCACGCTCTGGTGCGTACACGCCCGTCGCGAGCTCCGTGGAGCCGCCGCCCGAATCGGCGACGATAATGCGTTCACCGGCAAAGTCGTGCGCCACGCCAAAAAATGTCAGGCGCGCCTCAACCTCGCCCGGAATCACCTGCGGTTCGAGCCCCAGCCCGCGCAGGCCGTCCAGCAGCAGCGCGGCGTTGGACGCATCGCGCGCGGCACTCGTGCAGGTGGTGCAGACGCACGCGGCCCCAAAGGCACGCGCCTCATCCACAAATATGCGACACGCAGCGAGCACACGCTCGACAGCCGCCTCGCAAAAGCGGCCCGTCGCGTCGACGCCCTCGCCCAGATCGGTAATCTCGGTATGCTTGGACGATCCCACGATCGCCCCGCCCTCGACCTGCGCCAGCACCAGTCGCGACGACACCGTTCCCAGGTCGATCGCGGCCACCTTATATCGTTTGCAATCTGCCATTGCGGGCTCCCCTCCGGGCGCTACTCGCCTACTCGCCGCTGGACGCGACCGTCTGGCCCTCGACGCCGTTAAATCCAAACAGCATATCGAGCGTCTTGATGTACCACGGTGCGTCCTTGCCGACCTCTTCGATCTCTTTGGCCACTTCGCTGGCATTCTTGGCGTTTGAGGACTTTTTGCTCGACGACGAATCCGAATCATCGTCCAGGCCCAGCACTTCAATCCTCTTCTCGCCGGGCATCGCCATGCCCAGGCCCCGTGCCGAATCCTTAATGCCCTCTTCCGAGAACCACTTATCAGTGTCTTTTTCCATCTCATCATTGTATTGCTGACGAATCTCGACCTGCTTGGCCAAGATGTCGCTCGAGCGCTTAGCCACGTACAGGTCGCGTACGGGAAAATACAGGCTCACGAGCGCCAGCGCCACGACAATGCCGATAAACAGCGGGCGCAGAGAGCCATGCGTAAAGTCATAGATCGCCTTGACCACCGCATTGTCATTGGCGTAGCGCATAAAGTCCGAGCCCGAAAGACGGCTCGAGGGCCTGCTCGACCTGTCGTGCATCTGGGCCGAGGGACGCGACGCATGCGACGAACGTGCCGGGCGCACCGGTCCATCTGCCGAAGTATTCACATGAGCATTGGGGCGCGAGGTACTTGTCGGGCGCTGCGTGGAGCGGTCGGCGCCGGCGTAGGCGGACCCACCGAGCTGCACTGTGCGCGCACGGCGAGGCGACGGCTCACGCGAACCGGCGGAATAGTACCTGTTGTCGTAAATCTGATCCATGTGCGCCTTGTGCGGTTGAGGTTTGTTTGCGCTAAGTCCTTTAGTTATAGCACGAGCGCGCGCAACGCCTTCGGCGGCCCTTGCTCGACATAAAAAAGGCGCTGAGCCATATGGCCCAGCGCCCAATGGTGCTCAACAGTGCCCGGCGGAAGCGAGGCGAATCCGAGTCAGCCCCGCCCCCGCGAGCACCACTTGTTTAGCGAATGTTGTAGAACGCGGCCTTGCCGGCGTAGCGCGCGCTGCCCTCGAGCTCGTCCTCGATGCGGATGAGCTGGTTGTACTTGGCGATACGGTCGCTGCGGCACGGGGCGCCCGACTTGATCTGGCCGGCGTTGACGCCCACGACCAGGTCGGCGATCGTGGAGTCCTCGGTCTCGCCGGAACGGTGGCTCACGATGCAAGCGTAGCCGGCCTCCTTGGCTGTCTCGATGGCCTCGAGCGACTCGGTGAGCGTGCCGATCTGGTTGACCTTGACCAGAATCGCGTTGGCGGCACCCAGCTCGATGCCCCTCTTGAGGCGCTCGGTGTTGGTGACGAACAGGTCGTCGCCCACCAGTTGCACCTTGTTGCCAATGCGACGGGTGAGCTCAACCCAGCCGTCCCAGTCCTCCTCGGCCATACCGTCCTCGATGGAGATGATGGGGTAGGTGTCGACGAGCTTCTCCCAGTAATCAACCATCTGGGCGCTCGTGTACTCAACGCCCTCGCCCTTGAGCTCGTACATACCGGTCTCAGCGTTGTAGAACTCGGTCGAGGCCGGGTCCATGGCGTACATGAAGTCGACGCCGGGCTTAAAGCCAGCCTTCTCGACGGCCTTGGTAATGTACTCGAACGGCTCGGCATTGGTCTTGAGGTTGGGCGCAAAGCCGCCCTCGTCGCCCACGCCGCCGCCCAGGCCGGCCTCGTGCAGCACGCCCTTGAGGGTGTGGTATACCTCGGCGCACCAACGCAGGCCCTCGGCAAAGCTCGGGGCGCCCACCGGCATGATCATGAACTCCTGGAAGTCAACGTTGTTGTCGGCATGCACGCCACCGTTGAGGATGTTCATCATGGGCGTGGGCAGCAGATGAGCGTTGACGCCGCCCAGGTACTGGTACAGCGAAAGACCCGCCGACTCGGCAGCGGCGCGGGCAACTGCCAGCGACACGCCCAGAATGGCGTTGGCGCCGAGCTTGGTCTTGTTGGGCGTACCGTCCGCAGCGATCAACGCGGCATCGACAGCGCGCTGGTCGAAGGCGTCGAGGCCCACGACGGCATCGGCACACTCGTTGTTGACGTGCTCGACGGCCTGCAAGACGCCCTTGCCCAGGTAGCGGCCCTTGTCGCCGTCGCGCAGCTCGCACGCCTCAAAGGCGCCAGTCGAAGCGCCCGAAGGCACCATCGCGCGGCCGAAGCTGCCGTCCTCGAGCACGACCTCGACCTCGACGGTGGGATTGCCGCGGCTGTCGAGCACCTCGCGACCGTAGACGTCCAAAATATCGCTCATGTTGTCTCCCTCTCACTTGGAAACGTAGTTGATGCAAGCGACTGGCCGACCGTGCACCATCGGTGCGCCTCCGTAAGTTAGCCATGTCGCACTTTTTGCATTATGCCCTAAGTTAGCCGAGGGATACAATTGTTTTTCGAAAAATTTAGCGGGAACGATGAGGCATGTCAGCCCGTCGTTCCCGCAGTCTTACTCCTCCGCCTTTGCGGCATCCCACAGGTCGTTGAGACCGTGGGTCGAAAGCTCAGCCAGATCCACGTGGGCGTCGGCCGCCATCTGCTCCATCGCGGCCCAGCGACGGCGGAACTTGGCCGTGCTGGCACGCAGGGCGCTCTCGGCGTCGATTCCCTCTTTGCGCGCAACGTTGACTAGAGCAAAGAGCAGGTCGCCAAACTCCATTTCGCGCTCGGGCGAGCCGGGCTCCTCGGCCTCAAACTCGGCACGCTCCTCGGCGACCTCGTCCCACACATCCTGGACCGTCTCCCACTCAAAGCCCACGGCAGCCGCCTTGCGCGACACCTTCTGAGCCTGCATCAGCGCCGGCAGATGCGTGGGCACACCGTCGAGCAGCCCCTCAGGAGCAGCCTCGCCCGCCGCCACGGCCTTGTCCTTGGCGGCCTTCTCGGCAAGCTTGACCTCATCCCAAATCTTGAGCACCTCGTCGGAGCTCTCGGCGTCCGCATCGCCAAACACGTGTGGGTGGCGGCGGATGAGCTTGGCGTCGATATCGTGCGCCACGTCGGCCAGCGTAAACTCGCCGGCGTCCGCCGCGATCTGCGCATGCAGTACTACCTGCATGAGCACGTCGCCGAGTTCCTCGCGCAGATGCGTGGCATCATCGGCCTCGATGCAATCGAGCGCCTCGTAGGCTTCCTCGATCATGTTCTTGCCGATGCTCTGATGCGTCTGCTCGCGATCCCACGGGCAGCCATCGGGCTGACGCAGACGCCAGATAGTCTGCACCAGATGCTGCAGCTCGGCCGACGCGTCGACCAGCGTGGACAGGTCGCGCGAACCCTCGGCATTTTGCTGAGCCATGTGCTGCGCCATGGTTATTCCTCCTCTAGGACCACGTGACGGAACGTGCCGCCCTCGTAGATGCCGTAGCTGTGCGTACCGTCCTTGGGAATGCTCACGCTGCCGGGATTGAAGAGCCACAGGCCCGGGTGCGCGGCGCTTGCCTCGTTAACCTTGATGTGCGTATGGCCGTAGACGAGCGCGGAGCCCTCGGGCAGCGCGGGCGCGTGGTCGACGCTGTTGTGCATGCCAGCGCCAAAGACGTGGCCGTGCGTCAGGAACAGCTCGCGGCCGGTCTCGTCAAACAGCGTGGCGTAGTCGGCCATGACGGGAAAGTCGAGCACCATCTGGTCGACCTCGGCGTCGCAGTTGCCACGCACCGCGATGATGCGGTCGGCCAGGGCGTTGAGCAGCGGAATCACGCGCTTGGGAGCATAGTCGCGCGGCAGGTCGTTGCGCGGACCGTGATAGAGCAGGTCGCCCAGCAGGACGATGCGGTCGGGCTGCTCGGACTCGATGGCGGCGCAGAGGCGCTCGGCCCAGTATGCCGAGCCGTGGATGTCGGAAGCGATGAGGTATTTCATGGTGGTCCTTTCGGGTGGGGTTGATGGAGCTGGGCGTGGCGTGCCGCCGGCCGCGTTACTCAAATCGCAGTGCCGCGCTCTGGGCCGCCTGCATCACGCGTTGGAGCGGCACATTGTGCTCGCGGGCAAGGCGGGCGCAGTCCTCGTACTCGGGCGCTGCACGCTCGCTGCCGTCGGGCAGGGTTGCCACTTTAACGGACACCTCGCCCCATGGCGTCGTTACGCGCTCAAAGCGGCGTGGTAGGCAAACGCGCTCCATAACCTGGCGGCGAATGCCATTGGTCGTGGTCTCCAAAAAGACAATCGTCTGCAGGCGCTCGATATCCTCGTGGGTACAGATTACCTGCAGCTGCCAGCCGGGACGGCCCTTCTTGCAATAGAGGGGCAGCCAATGCACCTCGCGCGCACCGGCCTCGCGCAGGCGGTCGGCGGCGTAGGCGAGCACCTCGGGCGATGCGTCGTCGATATCGCATTCCAGCTTGACGATGGTCTCGGGCGCATCGGTCTCGCGGGACAGCGGAGATTTGCTATCGCATGGCATACGGTCCGGCTCCTTTCCGCACGGGCTCGTTTTGTTCACCCAAACGCTAACACATCGCGGGCGGCGTGGATGTGGCGGAGCGCGATGAGCGCGATTTCCTGTCCGCAAGAAACCGACACTCCACCGCCTCAGCCAAACATGTACGTCAGCCTCCAAACATGTCATTTTTTGCAGCTTTTGGAGGCTGATGTACATGATTCGGAGCAAGACCGATGCCGCGTGGTGACCCCCGCGCGCAACCCACCTTTCCAGTCGATTTCGGTCCCCAGCGCGCTCGTCGCATCGAGGGCCGCACCGCGCAAGGGCTTGGACGACTACTATCCCGCGACCGGGCTGCTGCGTTGCTTTGCCCATGCCGAGGTGCCGATTACCTTTGGTTCGGATGCGCACCGAGCCTGCGATATTTGCTGGAGCATCCGCGAGGCCCAGGCCCACGTCTACGACTGCGGCTATCGAACCTTCGACATCCCTCACGCCACCGGCGAATGGGAACTCACGCCCCTAGCCTAGCCATCCCTTCATAAGTTGCGGTGAAATAGGGATTGTTTGAGGTGCAGTTAGTCATTCACACTTAAAACCGTTTGACCAAAAAAGAATACCGCTGACCGAAATGGAAAGATGGTGACAACGAAATAGATTAGTCGCACTTGTTTTTAAGAACCGTTTGTTCCAGCCCGCCCTGTTTGCAAACACCCCAACTATCATGAAATCCGTAAACAGAGGCGACATCAACACCTGACGCCGGCAAGTATGCGAGTGTCGTCTCTGCCTAAGGGGCAAGCCCCCGAGATTAGTTAGGAGAGGGGAAGAGATGGATAAAGTCAAAACGGCCTTCCAGAACTTTGGCCGCGTTATCGTCGACCCTATTTTGTACCTTTCGGTAACGGGCATCATTTTGGCCATCGCCACGGTATGCTCGCTCGGCAGCGGAGTTGTCGCAGATCTGGGCACGCTGCTCTCCGCGGCAACCAACTCCGCGGTGATCGGCAACCTGCCGGTGATTTTCGCAGTCGGCCTAACGGCAGGCTTCGCAAAGAAGCAAAAATCCAACGCGGCAGTGTTTGGACTTATTAGTTACCTCATGTTCCTGTATGTCAACAACGCCTACCTGACGCTCACCGATCAGCTGGCAAAAGCTGGCGCGATGGGTCTGTATGGCACTGGCCAGGCAACGGTACTGGGTCTTCAAGTTACCGATGTCAACGTCTTCGGCGGCGTACTCATCGGATGCTTCTGCGGTTGGCTCTATAACAAACTGATCGACGTTAAGGTATCGGAGTATATCCGGATTTACGGCGGACCCCGCCTGGCCCTTCTGGCGATGGTTCCGCTGAGCATTGTCTTCGGCATCGGAGCGACTATCGTGTGGCCCCCTATCGCCAACGCCATCAGCAACGCTTCTTCATTCATCGCAGCCTCGGGTGGTCTGGGCGTTTTCATTTACGGCTTCCTGAACCGCGTCCTCGTACCTCTCGGCATGCACCACTTTATGTGGATGCCGTTTGACTACTCCGCGATTGGCGGCACGGCGGTCGTCGCCGGCCAGAGTGTTTCCGGCGCAGCAAACATCTTCTATGCCGAGCTTCCCCATATCGCCGACGGATCCCTCACCACAGTCGACCCCTCTGTCCGCTTTGCCATGTTCGGCTTTGGCAAGGAATTCGTAACCCTCGGCACCGTGCTCGCAATGATTGCAACTTCCCGTCCGGAGAATCGAAAAGCCGTCGCAGCCATGCTGGTGCCCATTTACATCACCGCCATGCTCTCCGGCATCACTGAGCCGCTCGACTTCATGATCCTGTTCGCGTCTCCGATTCTCTGGGTTGCCTACAGCCTGTTCTACGGACTGGGCGAGATGCTCCTGTTTGTCCTGGGAGTCCGCTTGCTTAACATGTACGGTGGCATCGAGCTGCTCACGCTCGGCCTGCCTTTGCCAATGGGCGTCACCAAGTTCCCGATTTACATCGTCTTGGGCATCGTGTTTGCCGCCGTTTCGTTCATCGTTCTGGCGATGGTGATCAAGAAACTCAACCTCATGACGCCCGGCCGTTCCGCAGAGTGGTCTGCAGAGGTCTCCGGAGACAACAATGCTCTCGAGTCCTCCGGAACTCCGGAAGTCGACGCAAAACAGCAGGAGATGGTGCAGAACATCATCAACGGCCTTGGCGGCAAGGACAATATCAACACCATGGGCTGCTGCATGACTCGTCTCCGTGTCGAAGTCAAAGATCCCAACAAGGTCAACGAAGAGACCATCAAGAAGGCTATCGACAAGGGCCTGTTTAAGAACGGCACCAATGTCCAAATTGTCGTGGGAACCAACGTGCACTCCGTCTTCGACCTGCTGCGTCCCATCCTTAATCTGGAAGATTAACAGTCGCTTCAGCGATAAGCGATAAGCGAGGAGCGAGGAGACCTCATGCTGACCAAAACGTTTCATTCAATCCAAGGCATGTTCGAACGCCTGCTCAACATGTACAAAGAAAAGTCGACAAGGGGTCTTCTCGTACTTATTGCTGCATTCGCATGCGGTTTTATCTGGCCGCTCCTGGGTCTACTCGCTACGGTTTGGACCCGGCGTTCAGGAAGGCACGCGGACGCAGGCAGCATTGCAGGCATGGCGGCGGTCATCAACATTGCTACCTACTTCGTGCAGATAGTAACCAAGATTGTCTGCAGCTCAATTTGATTTGAAAGGCATTTGATTTGAAAGGCATGAACAACATGAACGGATACAAGATTGTCATCTGCGGCGGCGGCAGCACCTATACCGCCGGTATCGTCAAAGACCTGCTTGATCAAAAGGACGAACTGGGGATTCGTGAGCTTTGGCTCTATGACATCGACAAGGAACGCCAGGACACGGTCGCTGTGGTGGTTAAGGCAGTTATCGATGACCTTGCCCCCGAGATCCCCTTGCATGTAACCGTCGACCCCAAAGAGGCGTTTACAGATGCGAACTTTGTTATGGCGCAGATGCGCGTGGGCGGGCTCAAGATGCGTATCCAGGATGAGCAGATCAGCCTGCGCCATGGCGTAGTCGGCCAAGAAACCTGCGGAGCAGGTGGCATGGCCTATGGCATGAGGACCATCTTCCCCATGTGCGAGCTTGTCGATTTCTGCGAGGAGTACGCCTGCAAGGACTACTGGATCGTCAACTACTCTAACCCCGCTGCCATCGTAGCCAAGGCGATGCACAAGCTGCGTCCAAACGCTCGCATTCTCGACATCTGCGATATGCCGGTAGAGATTGAAGCCCGCATGGCGGAGATTTTGGGCTGCGAACTCGACGACATTGAAGTCGACTACTTTGGCCTCAATCACTTTGGGTGGTATACCAGCGTACGCTGCAAGGGCGTCGACGTTACGGACAAGCTCAAAGAGCACGTGCGTAAGTACGGTTACATTTCCGAGGCAAGCCTCAATGACGCATTGGTAAAGGACCCAGACTGGGCCCACACCTTCAAGAATGCGGCAACGATTTCTACGCTATTCCAGGATTACCTCCCCAACACCTATTACCAGTATTACCTGTTGCCCGATGCCTGCGTGGAGTACATGGACATCAATAACACGCGTGGCATGCAGGTCGTAAACGGCCGCGAAAAGCGTATCTTCGACGCATCTGCGGCGCTTAAGCGCGGTGAAAAGGTCGATCTCACGCAGTTCTATGTAGGCGTCCACGGCAGGTTCATTGTCGATGTCGTCAAGTCCCTGGCGAAAGACCTGCGCCATCGCCAGCTGGTGATTGTGCCCAATAATGGTGCAATCGAGAATCTCTCGGACGACGCAACGGTCGAAATTCCGGCGTACATCACCGATCGAGGAGCCGAACCGATCCGCGTCGGGAAGATTCCCCGCTTCTACAAGGGCCTTATCGAACAGCAGGATGCCTGCGAGGGCCTTGTGGTCGAGGCCGTTATCGAAGGCTCCTACCAGAAGGCACTCGAGGCCTTCACCCTCAATCGCACGATTCCCTCAGCCCGCGTGGCCAAGGAAGTCTTGGACGACATGATCGAGGCGAACAAGGGCTATTGGCCTGAGCTGAAGTAGAGAAGCCATCCAAATAGCAAAAGCACAAAAGGTGGCCTCAAGGCAAAAATGCTTTGGGGTCACCTTTTTTATGACTAAATCTCCGCAAAACTCGTAAAGATGAACGAATCGGCCTCGTGTTTTACACGATAGTTCTCTTGATAATCCTGATTGAATATAAGCGAATAAATAACCTGAAGCGTATACGTGAGCGAGATCATGGAAGAGTAATTGGCAACCTTTCCAATCACGCGCTCTGATTTTGGAATGAGCAAGACAGTGTCGCATTGCCTGGCGAGCGCCGAATCAGAAAACGCCGTGATTAAACACGGCTTGATTCCACGCTCGGAAAGAGCGGTGGCGTATTTGGAATAATCATAGTGAATGCCGCTGTAGCTTAGGAATAAAAACAGGTCGCCGGGCCTACCGTTCTTAACGTGCAGCGTCTGCAGGCCCCCGTCGTCTGCCATGGTGACATGACGATCGAGCTTGAGAAGATTGTTGCGAAAGATACTTCCCGCCAGATAGCTTTCCCCTTTAGCAAAGATGTAAATTCGCGGGGCGCTAAGAACTGCCTTGGCGATTATGCTCAATTTGGCGCTATCGAGCTCGATTTTCGTTTGATCTATGACGCCCTTCAGGAGATTTGCAAGGTTGCCCTCGATGGCCTCAATTGAATCGGTACTGCCAAAAGGACGATTGTGATCGACAGTGGCAGCCAGAAGATAGTCTCCGCTTATCTCCTGGATGAGCTGCATAATCAACTCTCGATAGCCGCTTAGGCCCAATTTCTTACAAAAGCGGATGATAGTCGCGTTCGAAGTGTAAGTCTCCTGTGCGAGCTTTGCCATAGTGAGGGTCTTAAGGTCGCCGGTATGATTGAGCAGATAGGTAGCAATGGCTCGGTCGGTTTCATTAAAAGACGCGCTGTTACGCAGGCTGTCAAGAATCATGGTCGCTCCGATCGCTTCAGTTTGCCACTTAATTATGTCATTATCAAAACGACGGGCAGCTCTTCATGCGCTGACTTACGCCCCGCAATCTCTCTTCTGATATTCCGCATACTTCGGTGACATTATTTGTGCGGAGCGCATCGCTCAAGTCTCAGTGAACAGATACGAAGAAGTTCGATTGCCAGAATCCACTGCCCGCCTTGAGACGCAGAGACGGCCTCCGACCAAGCTACATGCGGACTTGAGACAGCATAGCGCTCGCCCGTCGGCATCTTACAACCCGTATCCCCCACTCCCCTGTTTCCGTGTTGAGAGCAATAGACGGGGTTCCAAGGGGACTCGTCCCTTTGGCGCGCAGGGTCCGGGGGTGGCGCGGTCCATCCCCGGGAAACGGCACGGGCGGGCGCTCAAGGTCGTCGCGAGGAAGCGGCTCAGGGCGATATACGCCGTGATGCGCGACCGGATGCCCTACCGGGAGTGGCCCCGACGGTTGACAAAACTATAGGAACACATTGCATAAAAAAGAATCAGCCCCCGCATATCGAAACGGTCGAGAGGGCCTGCTCCGGGCGGGGTGCCCTGCTCCGGGAAGTTCGCGAAGCCC
>OFMH01000828.1_pt1 | contig 19405 bp, 10 predicted proteins | sample 1541761 | NCBI WGS metagenome assembly OFMH01 (sample SAMN04209249, study PRJEB22552) | human gut metagenome | biome: gut; material: feces | host: Homo sapiens | place: USA: Oklahoma
GTAATATGAGTGATAAGACCATTAGTGGCGACTATATCCGTCCATACCAGATTTCTAAGGTTAACAACCTGGTATTCAATGGTTATCACTTTACCCCTGCTCACTATCTTTCTCCTATCGCACAGAGTGTGTTCCGTCAAACAGCAGCGGGTGATCAGACAGATCTTACCACATCTGTAGTTTACCAGAACCCAGGTTGGCCATTGATTGCTGGTCAGGGTGCAACTGCAGTAGAGTAAAGCGTGTGAACATATTCATTCTGCTTATGTCTTGAGATAATGAGCTCAAGACATAAGATACAAAAAAGGCTCGCAAGAAGTTTCGATTTCTTGCGAGCCTTTATGTTTTTTGAATATTTGCTAGAGCTTTTCAAGCCAAATCCATCAATTAATCTCTTCCATTCGTTTCAGGTTCCATCCTTCAAACTGCATGATAATCTTATGCAAGGTGGTACCCTGACGCAATGCTTCTACCCTAGGTGCTTCTGCATATTGCCTGATTTGCTCCACCGCCTGCTGCCACTGTTCCTCCGCCTTCGCCTCGAAATCCTTCTTTGGTAACACTTTGAGTTCCAGGATATAGCAATGTTTGGTAGCATAATGGGTCAAATCCGGCAGAAGGAAGAAATCGCAATAGCCGTGATTCAGTTCCAACTCCGGGGCAGTATAATAATAATCGTTCAGATTCAGATACGCCATGAAGAACCCCTGCAGGTTTCGTTCCGCCTCGATTCCATCACGTATAGAGGATACCTTGGCATAGGCATCAGCCATAAAGCGCAGGCCTTCTTCCCACTTGCCATCATACGCCATATCGTAATAATAATCTGTCAGCTGATTGGTATCCACATACGATTTTGCCTGATATTCTTCTTCCAGATATCCGTAATACTGTTTGCGGACATTATTGTTAGGGATGCCCAATACCAGTTTGGAGCCACGGGTACCCTTGATGGTCAGCATGCCATAATAGAAAAGCAGACTAGGGAATATCTCAGCCTTCGGTATCTGGTAGGCAGAGAACGACTCATAGAGTTGTGCTGAAATCTGTCCTTCTTCAGCAATCTTGCGAATAATACCCTTTCGCTCACCATCCAGTTTATCAAACTGCAGCAGTTTCTTCATCTTGCCATAATCGGTCTTGGTATTCGGGTCGATCATCTGCTGAGGAGAACGTCCGTAATCCATATAATTGCGAAGATAGTAAAGCACCATATCGCAATTAAACATTCTGATACTCTTATTCAATGCTTCTTTTGCAAAGCAATAGTTATCATACCAAGGCTTCATATCGTTGACGATAGCGTTGATATCACTATCTGCCGGGATGCAGCCATGATTTTTATAATAGGTAAACATCTCGATGACATCGGCAGTAGAGAATCCCAGCATCTCGTCAAATTCTGGTTTGATAGAGATATTCCATCCTATATTGAAACCGCTGGTTACATCATCGAGCGTAACAGGACTGACACCCATCATAAAAATGCGCTCGAAGTTGCCCTTGAATTTCTTGAAGACATCACGATAGAATCCATCGGCATGGGTGATGGCATGATACACTTTCTCGCCATGCTCATTGAGCACCACATTGGTAAAGTTATCATATTCATCTACTATCAGATAAAGAGAAAATCCCTTCTGTTCAGCCTCATCATGAATAAAAGCCAACTTATCCATGGCATACTCCGCCTTGCGCACCTTCTCTCTCGTTTCCTCAGAATAAGACTCGCCATAACGGCGCATGAAACCATCCAGTTTTACGGAACAATAGAAGTCGAAGTTACGCTCCAAGGAATCGATATTACCACTTACCTGCGAGAAGTCGAGAAAAAGCACCTGATACTTGCCCTGCAACTCCGTAGGATGCTGTCCTATCCAGAGATTGCCAAAAAGTGATTGGAACTTAGCGCTTTGGTTACAGTCATAGTAAGAGTGGAGCATACTCAAAAATATGCTCTTGCCAAAGCGACGAGGACGGATGAAGAAGAGGTTACGGGGCTGCTTCTCCAACTCGGGTATAAACATCGTCTTATCGACATAATACAAATTCTGCTCCATCATCGTGACGAAATCTGCCACTCCGTATGGTACTTCCTTAACTTTTTCCATATTTTGTTTCCTTTCTACCTGCAAAGATACAACTATTTTTCAAGATACCAAGTTTTTTCGGAAAGAAAATCACCGATATTCCTTGCTTATTCCAAATAATGCTGCTAGCTTTGCCTACTTCACACTATAATGAGAAAAAAATATTATGGTTAAGAGTTTGGATGTATAAAGTATGGATTTTTTATCAAGAAAGAGTTGCTTAGGGCACAAAGAAGCAGAATACTAAACTGTAATAAAAAACGTTTTTTGAGGGAGTTAATCGCGGATAGGTGTAAAATGCGGAAAATATTAATCGCGGATAGGTGTAATTGTGGGGTGTTCGTATAGTTTGTATATGTAAACAATATTTTTTATACAGGCTGCTCGATAGACGAGGATGAGCAATAGCTAAAATAATATCTAGAAAGAAATAAATAAAAAAGGCTCGCAAGAAGTTTCAATTTCTTGCGAGCCTTTATACTTTATACTTTATACTTTGAACTTTGAGCTTGAACCAGTAAAACTAATCATAAAGTTCAATGTTCAAATCTCAAAGTTCAAAGTCCATTACACGAGTGTTGCAACGATTTCCTCGCGAGTTCCTGGCAACATATCGATGACAGGAATCTCTGGCATGGTGTAGCAACCTGGCTGGAGACGGAATGAAGCGCGAGCCACGTTAACCAATACCTGAGCGGTGAGGGCTGGGTTGTTGATGCTCATATTGAACTCGAAACGCTGGTTCTGGGTCTTGCCAGATACACCCTTGCGAACGAGGTTCACACCATGACCCATATCCTTTACATCATCTACAGATGCTACGGCGAATACGTGAGTCTCATCGTGAGCGAAGTATGGGTCAGCCTTGATCTCTGCAGTTACATCCTCAAGCTTGGCACCTTCCTCCAACTCTACATAAACCATACGGCGGTGGATACCCTCGCCCAATGGGATAGTAACAGAGAGTGCTTCCTTAACACCCTTCTTGCCACGAACGCAAACTGAGTGTCCCATGCTCATACCAGGACCGAAGTTGGTATAAGTCAATCCCTTTGGAGCCAGACTTTCCATCAATACACGTACGATAGAGTCTGAACCTGGATCCCAACCGGCAGAGATAACGCTCACCTTGCCAGCCTTCTTGCAGTTCTCCATCTGCTTGGTGCGGTAATCGAGAATACCTGTATGGATATCGTAGCTATCTACGGTGTTGATGCCGAGTGCAACGATCTTCTCTGCATATTCTGGGCAAGAACGGGTAGGAGTTGCGAGGATAGCAACATCTACATCCTTCAACTTGGTGATGTCATCTACTACCTCATAGTTAGCCAACTCTGCTGGTTTGTCCTTAGCACCCTGGCGACGAACGATACCTGCGATCTCGAAATCTGGAGCGGCTTCGAGAGCCTCTACTGTAAACTTACCGATGTTGCCGTAACCTACTACGGCTGCTCTAAACTTTTTCATTTGATGTATTTATTTCTTTTATATTGTTGTTTATTTTGGATAATTCCTTCTTGATATCTATTTCCGGTTGCAAAAGTATAGCTTTTTCTTGAAATACGTGACGTTTTAATAGATTTTTAACTCATAAAACTTGCAAAAGGTAATAAAATCATAGTTTCTAGGTAGAATGAAAGGGGAATTGTAAGGGTTCTGGAATAGATTCCTTACAGTTTCGTGATTTCAAGGATTTAAGAGATTACCTCAGCTCTTCCTAATCTGTTTGTCGATGGATAATAGGTGATTTCTTTCTGCTTATGATGAAATTAGCTCCGATTCTTAATTAAATTAGCTCCTACTCTTAAGGGAAATTGCTCCTACCTTTAAAGGAATTACTTTCTACCTTTAAAGGAATTACTTTCTACCTTTAAAGGAAATTGTTCCTAGAGTTAATAGAAATCTTCGTTCAGCGACGTTGAATCTCCGTTCAGCGACGTTGAATGTGCGTTCAACGACGTTGAATGTACGTTCAAAGTCTATGAACGGAGATTTCTTCTAGTTCTAAAAACAATTTCCATAGGGAGTAATGCCTTTTTCTTCTGGGGGTATCAATAATATAATCCTATGCCGGATACAATAAATCCTTATTCCGTGCGTTCATATTATAATATTAATTTATGAAAGAGGTATAACCAAGTGTTTAATCATCAAGGAGAAATATAAAATGATAGAATATATTCATGGCGATCTGACCGAACTGACCCCGGCAATGGCAGTAGTAGAGACTGCAGGAGTGGGGTACGGACTCAATATTTCGCTCAATACCTATACAGCCATTCAGGGCAAACAGGAAGTAAAACTCTACGTGCATGAGGTTTTGGTGGCAGGTGGAAGAGATGACTCTTTTACCCTTTTCGGTTTCGCCTCCAAGCAGGAGCGCGAACTCTATAGACAGCTCATCACCGTATCGGGTGTGGGAGGCAATACGGCGAGAATGATTCTCTCGTCGATGTCGCCAAGCGAACTCTGCAATGTGATTTCTACAGGCAACGACAAGATGCTGAAGACCGTGAAGGGTATCGGATTGAAGACCGCCCAGCGTATCATCATCGACCTGAAGGATAAGATTGTGAGTCTGGGCATCGCCGATGAGCTGCCGGCTAATGGCGGTAATGTGGTGATGGTGAACAATGGTGTCAAGGATGAGGCTGTCAGTGCCCTCACCATGCTCGGCTTCTCACCGGCACCTTCTGCCAAGGTAGTAGTGGATATCCTGAAGGCGCAGCCAGATCTGCCGGTGGAGCAGGTTGTGAAGCTTGCCTTGAAGCAAATCAAGTAACTTCAGGCGGAAGTAAATGAAATAACTTCAGGCGGAAGAATATCAAGTAACTTTATGAAGGGGCAAAGAATCTTTTATTTTTTGATGGCTTGGCTGATGGTAGCAACCTTCGGCTACGCCCTCGCTTTGCCTTTTCCGCAGAAAGATAAACAGGAAAACAAACAGAAAGATAAGCAGGAAGTCAGGCAGAATGACAAGAAGCAGGAAGATAAGCAGCAAGACAAGAAGCAGCCGAAGGCGCAGCCCATTCAGGTAGATGAGGATACGATTCCCGATTCCCTGCTGCATCCCCGCTGGAAAATCCAGCTTACCCAACCTTATTCCCTGAGCGATCTCTACCAGAGTCCGCTCGACCTCAAGCGTCCTGATGCCCTCCGGTATCAGGTTATCTACAATGATACCCTCAACCGTTATGTCATCGGCAACCGGATGGGCAATACCTGGCTTTCGGCTCCCATCATGCTTACTCCGGATGAGTATATGAAATGGACGGAACAGAACGAGCGCAATGCCTTCTATCGCCAGAAGAACGATGAAATCTATCAGGCGAAAGGCAAGGAGAAGTTCGATTTCTCTGATATGCACTTCGATCTGGGACCTGCCGAGAAAATCTTCGGTCCTGGTGGAATCCGTGTCAAGACCCAGGGTACCGCCGAACTGAAGTTTGGTATCAACAAGAAGAATATCGACAACCCGTCGCTGCCTATCCGCAACCGCAAGACCACGATGATGAACTTTGATGAGAAGATCAATCTCAACGTGAATGGCAAGGTGGGCGACAAGATGAACCTCAACCTGAATTACAACACCGATGCCACCTTCGACTACGATGCCCAGAACATGAAGCTGAAGTATGATGGCAAGGAAGATGAAATCATCAAGCTGGTTGAGGCGGGCAATGTATCCTTTCCCAGCAACTCCTCGCTCATCAAGGGTGCCAGTAGTCTTTTCGGTGTAAGAACCGATATGCAGTTTGGCAAGCTCAAGCTGCAGACGGTGTTCTCGCAGAAGAAGTCGGCTTCCAAGAGCGTATCGAGCCGGGGTGGCGTGCAGCTTACTCCCTTCGAGCTTAATGTGGCAGATTACGAGGAAAACCGTCACTTCTTCCTCTCCCAATATTTTCGCAGTCATTATGATGCCTGGATGCAGAAACTCCCGAATCTGCTGACGGGTATCACCATTAACCGTGTGGAAATCTGGGTAACCAACAAGACGGGAACCACCACGAATACCCGAAACATCATCGCCCTGACCGACCTGGGAGAAAACGAGAAGGTGAGCAACCCGATGTGGGGGGCAGGAGGAACGATGGTGCCGGCTAACCAGGCGAATACCGAGTATGCAGCGATGACAGGGCGGTTTGCCGCTGCCCGTGACATCAACCAGACAGCCTCTGTTCTGGAAGGCGGCGGACTGATAGGCGGCAGCGATTTTGAGAAGCTGGAGAGTGCCCGTCTGCTCAATTCCTCTGAATATACCGTGAACCAGGCGATGGGATATGTTTCGCTGAAGTCTGGTCTGCAGACCGACCAGGTGCTTGCCGTGGCATACGAATATACCTATGGCGGAGTAACCTATCAGGTGGGCGAGTTTGCCTCGGATATCACCGATACCAAGCAGGCTCTCTTCGTGAAGTCGCTGAAGAATACCAGTTGCAATCCACAGCAGGGCAACTGGGACCTGATGATGAAGAACGTATATTATCTCTCTTCGCAGGTGGAAAAGGATAAGTTCCGCCTCGATGTGAAATATCAGAGTGATACCACAGGTGTCTATGTCAACTACATTCCGGAAACGCAGGTGAAGAACCAGCCTATCATCCGTGTGCTGGGTGCCGATCGACTCGATAACAACAACAAGGCGCGCAGCAATGGTTACTTCGATTACGTAGAGGGCTATACCGTATCGAATGGTCGTGTATTTATGCCGAAGGTGGAACCGTTCGGCAGTTATATGCAGGATTATCTCGTCAAGAAGGGCGTGTCTGAGGAGCAGGCTGAGAAGTATGCCTTCACCGAACTCTATGACAGTACGAAGACCATTGCCAAGCAGATAGCCGAAAAGAATAAGTATCTCATCGTGGGACAGTTCAAGGGCTCGGCTGCCAATGTCATCTCCCTCGATGCCTACAATGTGCCGCAGGGTTCGGTAGTGGTGACGGCAGGTGGCGTTACCCTGAAGGAGGGTACCGATTATTCGGTGGATTACAATGCCGGCGAGGTGACCATCCTCAACCAGAGCATCATCGATGCCGGTACGGCGGTCAACGTCTCCCTGGAGAGCAATACCGATTACGGACAGATGAGAAAGACGATGGTCGGATTCAACTGGGAGTATGAGTTCTCCAAGAATTTCCAGATCAGCGGAACCCTGCAGCATCTCTCGGAGCAGGCGCTCACCAATAAGGTGGCGATGGGCAGCGAGCCGCTGAAGAATACCCTCTGGGGCATCAACCTGAACTGGAAGAAGGAGAGTCAGTGGCTTACCAACATGCTCGACAAGATACCGTTCCTGCATCTCACCCAGCCTTCCTACATCTCCTTCAAGAGTGAGTTTGCCCAGCTTCTGGCGGGCGAGGCAGGAGGAGTGCAGGACAATGCTTCGTATATTGATGACTTCGAGAATACCAAGGGAACCATCGACGTGATGACTCCTACTTCGTGGGTCATCTCCAGTGTGCCGTCGCTCAACTTCAAGGATGATTACAATGACAAGTCGGGCTTGACCAGCGGTTTCCATCGTTCCCGCCTTGCCTGGTACACTATCGATCCGCTCTTCACCCGAAGGGGCAGTTCGCTCACTCCGGGTCATATCAAGAGCGACCTCAAGCAGTTGAGCAACCACTATGTCAGAGAGGTGTATGTAAAGGAGCTTTTCCCTCTGCGCCAGCAGAGCACCTATCAGGGAGCCACCAGCACCCTGAGTGTTCTCAATCTGGCTTACTATCCGTCGGAGCCGGGACCTTACAACTTCAACGTATCCGATCTGCAGTCGGATGGTACCCTTGCCAACCCGTCCCGCAACTGGGGTGGAATGATGCGCAAGCTGGATACCAACGATTTTGAGCAGGCGAACGTGGAGTATATCGAGTTCTGGATGCTCGATCCGTTCATCTATTCCCGAGAGCAATCGGATGCAGCCGACTATGGCGGCGATTTCTACATCAACCTGGGCGAGGTAAGCGAGGATATCCTGCGGGATGGCAAGAAGTTTTATGAGAGCGGAATGCCGGTGGATGGCAGCAACAGCTTCACCTATACACAGTGGGGTAAGATTCCTACGCAGAGCACCGTTGCCTATGCCTTCGCCACGACGAGCGGAAGCCGTGCCCTGCAGGATGTGGGATTCAATGGTCTGACCGATGCCGAAGAGCAGAAATTCTACAAGAGTGCCTATCTCGACCAGATACAGGGCAAGGTGAACCAGGCGGTATTCGACAGTATCTTTGCCGATCCAGCCCGGGATAACTATCACTATTTCAGAGGCTCTGACTGGGATGAGATGCGTGCGCCCATCCTTTACCGATACAAGTACATCAACAACCCTCAGGGCAATTCGCCAGACAGCGAAAGCCGTACCGAGAGTTATGATACCTCCTATAAATCAACACCGGATGTGGAGGACATCAACCAGGACTATACGCTGAACGAATATGAGAAGTATTTCCAGTATCACGTCAGCATCCGTCCGGAAGATCTCGTGGTGGGCAACAACTTCATCGTGGATAAGCGGGAATACACCCAGACTTGGCGAGACAACACGAAATCTACGGTTACCTGGTATCAGTTCCGCATTCCTGTGGATGAGTTTGAAAAGCGCCAGGGAAATATCAACGATTTCTCCAGCATCCGCTTCATGCGAATGTTCCTCACCAACTTCAAGAAGCCTATCGTGCTCCGTTTCGGTACACTCGACCTGGTACACAGCAAGTGGCGTACCTACGACCAGCCGTTGGGTGCAGCCAGTGGCGGAACCTTGGAGGCGAGCGCCGTCAGTCTGGAGGAAAACGCCGAGAAAACACCTGTCAACTATGTGCTTCCTCCGGGAATCAGCCGCGAGCAGGACCCATCGCAGCCACAGCTTGTCGAGGCAAACGAGCAGGCGCTGAGTCTGGTGGTGAAGGATCTGACCCATGGCGAGGCAAAGGCGGTATATAAGAACTCAACCCTCGATCTCCGCCAGTACAAGCGCATCCAGATGTTTACCCATGCCAATGCCCTGGAGCAGAATGCCACCAATCTGAAGAACGACCAGCTGGCGGTATTCATCCGCCTGGGCAGCGACTATAAGAACAATTACTATGAGTACGAGATTCCGCTCAAGTTGACCGAACCTCGCAGCAATTATAACCGCAACAGTTCTGCCGACAGAAAGCTGGTGTGGCCGGAGGAGAATATGCTCAATGTAAACCTGAGCGTATTTACCAGTCTCAAGAAGGAGCGCAACAAGGCGAAGGCAGCTGGTATGGCTTCCTATCTGGCACCTTATGTAATGATGGATGCCGAACATCCGGGCAACCGGATTACCATCGTGGGCAATCCGAGCCTGGGAGAGGTAAAGACGCTGATGATAGGTGTGAGAAACAATTCGGATGAGGTGAAGAGTGGAGAAGTCTGGGTCAACGAACTCCGACTTCTGGAGCATAACAACAAGGGAGGATGGGCAGCCAATGCCAATCTGAACGTACAGCTCTCCGACCTGGGTAGCGTGAATGCCACCGGCCGCTATATGAGCGAAGGCTTCGGTGGTCTGGAAGACGGCGTGGCTAGCCGCAGCACCGATAATTATGGTGCCTATAGCGTGACCACCTCGTTGGAGATGGGTAAGTTCTTCCCCGACAAGGCGAAGGTGAGTATACCTTTATATTATAGTGTGACGAAGGAGAAGACTTCTCCGAAATACAATCCGCTGGATACGGATATGGAACTGAAGGATGCGCTGGATGCCGCCGGTTCGAAGGCAGAGCGTGACTCTATCGAGAACATCGCCGTGACCAAAGTCACCCAGACCAACTTCTCGGTATCCAATGCCCGGGTAGGCATTGCCACCCGACGTCATCCGATGCCTTACGATCCTGCCAACTTCTCGTTTACCTACAGTCATGCCCATCAGCATACCACGGGTGAGACCACGGTTTTCGAGAATCGGGACAACTGGCGCGGAGCCCTGGATTATTCCTGGACACCGATTTACAAGGCGTGGGAACCTTTCAAAAAGTGGAAGAACAAGAGCAAGTGGCTCGACATCCTGAAACGGTTCGGATTAAACTGGCTGCCTCAGAACATCGCCTTCAATACGGAGATGACGCACGAGACCTATGAGCTGCAGGAACGCGATATGGAGAGTACGCTCAATTCGCAGCTGCCGCTCACCGTGAGCGACCAGTTCCTCTGGAACCGTGAGTTCTCTCTGCGCTGGGATCTGACCAAGAACCTGCACATGAACTTCCAGAGTGCCACCCATGCACAGGTGGATGTGCCTTATCCGGATGTGAATGCCGATCTCTATGCCGACCAGTATCATGCCTGGAAGGATTCGGTGTATAGAAGTTCGGTATGGCAGAGTGTGAAGAGCTGGGGTACTCCGCTCGACTACAGTCAGAACTTCACGGCATCCTACAAGTTGCCTATCCATCTGCTGCCAGTCTTCGACTGGGTGAATACCGATGCCTCCTACAACGCCAACTATACTTGGGAGCGGGGTACGGAGGATGAGAACGGCAACTCGTATGGCAACACCATCAACACCCAGCGCGAGCTGACGATTAACGGAAGCTTCGACCTGGTGCGCCTCTATAATCACATCCCATTCCTCAAGAAGGCGAATGACCGATTCAACCGCTCGATAAGCAGGAGTGAGATAGAGAGGAAGAAGAAGGAGAAGGAAGCCAGGCGGAAGCAGGCTTTGCTGAAGAATGCCCAGCAGAAGAACGATATGCAGAAGAATGGACTGCAGAAAGATAATATGCAGAAGAATCAGGTAGATCTGGCGAAGGCGCTTCCGAAAAACCGGAAGGCTTTCGAGAAGGAAATCACCCTCCTGCCGGATACTTCCCTGCTCATCAGACATGGCAAGAACAGCAGGCGACTCATCATTTCTGCAAAGACGGAGGATGGAAAGGTGTTTCATCTGAAATATAAAAAGGTGGATAACAACCAGATTCGTATCAAGTCGAAGGTAGATAGTATGATGAAGCTGAAGATTACGGTGATGCCGAAAGAGCCGCTCGATAACGAAAGATGGTATCGGACAGCCCAGACGGCAGCCCGACTGGCAATGATGCTGCGCAAGGTGAGCTTCACCTACCGCAACAACTATCAGATGCTCCTGCCGGGCTTTACTCCTAACGTGGGTGATGCCTTCGGACAGAAGAAAGTGGGAACGATGGCACCGGGACTGGATTTCGCCTTCGGACTGGTGGATGACAGTTATATCGGAAAGGCAAGAGACAACGACTGGCTGCTCTGCAACGACTCGATTGCTACGCCGGCTACCACCAGCAAGACCGAGAACCTGCAGCTGCGTGCCACCCTGGAACCGGTCAAGGATTTCAAGATCGATCTTTCTGCCACCCGCACCATGACCACGCAAAAGAGCATACAATATATGTATGAGGGTACACCGACCACCCAGAGCGGAACTTTCCAGATGACTACCATCTCGCTGAGTTCGGCTTTCGAGGGAATCGGAAATGCCAACAGTGGTTATCGCAGCAAGACCTTCGAGAAGTTTGTCAACTCGCTCGATGGTTTCCGCCAGCGGGTAGAGTCGCAGTATGCCGGAACGGTATATCCTGCGGGTTCTACCTTGGGTGGAGGCAAGTATGATGCTTCCCGCACACCGGTTAATCCGTATAGTGGTGATGTGATGATTCCGGCATTCCTCAATGCCTATACCTCGATGGGCGGCAGTTCGCTCTCCATCTTCCCGGCATTGAGCCGACTCTTGCCAAACTGGACCGTCCGCTATAGCGGATTGGGCAAATTGCCTTGGTTCCGTGAGCACTTCAAGAGTGTGAACATCAACCATGCCTACAAGAGCATCTTTGCCGTGGGCAGCTACAGCAGTTACAGTACCTATCAGGAGTATATGAATGGTCTGGGCTTCGTGACGGATGCCTCTACGGGCAATCCATCTCCTAGCAGCATGTTCAATGTCTCGCAGGTGAGCATCAACGAGGCATTCTCGCCATTGCTCGGTATGGATGTTACGCTGAACAACAATATGACTATCAAGGGTGAGTATCGCCAGACCCGAGTGCTGAACCTCAGTATGACGAGTGTACAGGTGAACGAGTCGCTGAGCAAAGACTGGGTGGTAGGTATGGGCTATCGCATCAACAACTTCAACCTCTTCGGTGCTCCAAAGGCACACAAGGTGAAGGGAAGAACAAGTGCCCAGCAGAACAGCAGAAACGGAAGCAAGGGTAAGAATCAGACTCAGAACTACGGTCCTAATCACGACCTGAACCTGCGTCTCGACTTCAGTTTCCGCAAGCAGGCAGCCATCGTCCGTGATATAGCCACGATGACGAGCAGCGCCAGCAGCGGCAACAATGCCCTGAAGCTGAGTTTCACGGCTGATTATACCTTGAGCAAGATGCTCACCATGAGTTTCTACTATGATCGCCAGACCAATACGCCGCTCTTGTCGAGCAGCAGTTATCCGACGACCACGCAGGATTTCGGCTTGAGCATCAAGTTCTCCCTGACGAGATAGGCGAAAAATTCTCAAATTCTTGAAAATAAAAAAAGCTCGAATGTTTGATGCATTCGAGCTTTTTTTATATCTTATTCTTTCTTCATTATTTCTTGTCGTAAGCGTGGACAGGGTAGTCGATGGTATAGTGAAGACCACGGCTCTCCTTGCGCTCGATAGCCATACGGGTGATGAGGTAACCTACATTGATCATGTTGCGGAGCTCGCAGAGATCCTTGCTTACCTTCACACGCTTGAAGAGATTCTCGGTCTCTTCGTAAAGCAGGTCGAGGCGGTCCCAGGCACGCTTCAGGCGGAGGTCGCTACGAACGATACCTACGTAGTTGCTCATGCATTCGCCTACTTCCTTGATGCTCTGGGTAATCAATACCTTCTCCTCGTTGGTCATGGTACCCTCGTCGTTCCATGCTGGAACCTTCTCATTGAAGTCGTATTCATCTACATGCTCCAGACTGTGCTTGGCAGCTGTCTCGGCATAAACCACAGCCTCGATGAGAGAGTTGCTGGCAAGACGGTTGCCACCATGCAGACCGGTGCAAGAGCACTCGCCCAAGGCATAGAGGCGGTTGATGCTTGAACATCCGTTCAGATCTACCTTGATACCACCACACATGTAGTGAGCAGCAGGACGAACCGGGATATACTCCTTGGTAATATCGATGCCGATGCTTAGACACTTGGCGTAGATATTAGGGAAGTGATGCTTGGTTTCTTCCGGATTCTTATGAGTAACATCCAGGCAGACATGATCCAGACCGTGAATCTTCATCTCCTTATCGATGGCACGTGCCACTATGTCGCGAGGAGCCAAACTCAGGCGCTCATCATATTTCTCCATGAAGCTCTCGCCGTTAGGCAGACGCAAGATGCCGCCGTATCCACGCATTGCCTCGGTGATGAGGAATGCAGGGTGGGTCTCTCCTGGATGATAGAGGGCTGTAGGGTGGAACTGTACGAACTCCATATCGGCTACGGTACCCTTGGCACGGTAAACCATCGCCTCGCCATCACCGGTAGCGATGACTGGGTTGGTGGTAGTCTGATAAACGGCACCACATCCACCGGTACACATCACGGTAACCTTGCTCAGATAGGTATCCACCTTCTGGGTGTCAGGATTCAGAACGTAGGCTCCGTAACAGTTAATATAAGGTGTACGGCGGGTAACACGGGCACCCAAGTGGTGCTGAGTGATGATTTCTACAGCGAAATGATTTTCCTTGATATCGATGTCTGGGCAGTTGCGTACAGCCTCCATCAGACCGCGCTGGATTTCAGCACCTGTATCATCTGCGTGATGAAGAATGCGAAACTCGCTGTGTCCGCCCTCACGATGAAGATCGAACTTGCCATCCTGCTGCTTGTCGAAGTTGACACCCCACTGCACGAGCTCCTTGATCTGCTCTGGTGCCATGGTGACAACCTGCTTCACAGCCTCATAGTCGCTGATGTAATCACCAGCGATCATTGTATCCTGTATGTGCTTGTCGAAGTTATCTACTTCCAAGTTGGTAACTGACGCCACACCACCTTGTGCAAATGAAGTGTTTGCCTCATCGAGTGAGGTTTTGCAGATCATACACACCTTACCTTTATGCGCTCTGGCTACTTTCAGAGCGTAACTCATACCGGCAACTCCTGAGCCGATAATCAGAAAATCATACTTATAAACCATGTGAGTTTATTCTAATAATGCTTAATTGTTTGCAAAAGTACTAATTTCTCTTTAAAAAGAGTAATAAGAGAGGGATTTTTTGTAATTTTGCAGCGAATTTTAAGGTAATATAGTCTTTTAGACTATCAAATAGTAGCTGAAAACGCTATTTTAAAGATAAAAGAACGAGATATGGCAGATAGAACTTTTCATAAGCGCTTCAATACGACGGCTCGTGTTGGAGTGGTGGTTTTCGCCCTCCTGGCAGGATATTTCTTCTGGGTCAAGATGGCGATTATTGGCATTTTCGTTGCCATCATCATTGTGGGCATGATCGAGCGTATTCTGAATACCACCTATACATTCAAGAAGGTGAAACCTATCGACCGAGATGACGAGATGGAATATCTCATCATCAACGAAGGCAGGTTCTCTTCCAACAGAAATGTGCCGGTATGCGACATCATCAGCGTGCATACCGCCAAGACCTTTCTGGGATTGGATCATTGTCTGGTGATAGAATACGGACATCATAATATGGTAACGGTGCAGCCCGATAATGAAGAGGCTTTCGAGAAAGAAATTAGTAAAAGACAATGAAAAAGATTATATATATGATGATGAGCTTCATCATGGCTACGCTCATGGCGATGCCGGTGAAGGCTCAGGATGTGATTGAAGGAGAAGTGGTGGAGCCGCAGGACGACACGGAAGTGACCGACTCCACGATGTTGAATTCCCTGGCTGCCGATACTTTGAAACTGCCTTGGCCCGAATCGGTGCAGGTAGGTATCGGCAAACTCTTGGAAAGTAAGATGTTTGAGACATCGCAGGTGGGTATCATGGTCTGGGATATGGATGCTGATTCCTGCATCTACAAGCACAACGAACGACAGCTGATGCGCCCGGCAAGTACGATGAAGCTCTTGACAGCCATCACCGCACTTGACAAGTTGGGTGGTTCCTATCAGTTCAAGACTCAGTTGAAATATACCGGAACCATCGAGGACGGTGTGCTGACGGGTGATGTTTACTGTGTGGGAGGTATGGATCCCCGTTTCAACAGTGATGACCTGACGGCATTTGTCAACAGTCTCAAGGATATGGGTGTGGATACCATTCGAGGTAATGTATATGCCGACCGTTCGATGAAGGATGCGTCATTGCTGGGCGAAGGCTGGTGCTGGGATGATGATAATCCGGTACTTTCGCCATTGGTGTTCTCCCGCAAGGACATCTTCATGGACCGTTTCCTGGCTAAGTTGAAGGATGCAGGCATCGAATATGAGGAGATGTATGCCTCTTCCAAGACCTGTCCTGCCAATGCCTTTACCATCTGTACCCGTTTTCATACCATGGACCAGGTACTGCATAAGATGATGAAGGAGAGTGACAATCTCTATGCCGAGTGCATGTATTACCAGATTGCGGCTTCTACGGGCAACCGTCCGGCAAGTGCCAAGAGTGCCCGCAACGTGGAACGGCAGTTGATCAATAAGCTGGGACTGGATGCTTCCCGCTACAGACTGGCAGATGGTTCGGGCTTGTCGCTCTACAACTATCTCAGTGCCGAGCTGGAGGTGATGATGCTCCGTTATGCTTTCCGCAACGACAACATCAAGCAGCATCTGATTCATTCCTTGCCTATAGCAGGTGTGGATGGAACCCTGAAGAAGCGTATGAAAAGCGGCAGTGTCCACGGCAATGTCAAGGCAAAGACGGGTACCCTGACTGGTATCATCTCGCTGGCTGGCTATTGTACGGCAGCCAATGGACATGAGCTTTGCTTCTCTATCATCAATAATGGAATCATGCATGGCAGCAATGCCAGACATTTTGCAGACAAGGTTTGTAACCTGCTTTGCCAACCATGATAGGGAGTTGATAGTTAAGAATTGATAGTTTACTGTTTGTAGTTTATGGAAGAAATTCGTAGATTTGTAGATGAAATGATAACATGGGCAGGTATCACCGGCGATTACGTGCCTATGCTTCGTCATATCCTGCTCACCATCACCGCTATCTTGCTGGCGATGCTGAGCGATTTTCTGTGTCGTAAGATTGTAGTTCCGTTGATCTCGAAGATTACGGAAAAGACGGAGGCTTCCTGGGATGATGTGTTGCTGAATAAGAAGGTGCTCACTTCAGCCTGTCATATCGTGCCTGCAGTGGTAATATGGTCGCTCATGCCGCTTATCTATCTGGAATATCCTATATTCAAGGAGATTCTGGAGCGTGCTACGGGTATCTATATCGTGGTGATGTCGGTACGTACGGTATTGGTGTTCATCGGTTCCTTCAAGGGATTGGAGAATAGCGGAGAGCGCCGCTCTTCGGCTCAGCAGTATTTCCATACCTTCTGCGGTGTGCTCAGGGTATTGATGCTCTTTGTGGCTGGAGTGGTAGTGGTAGCCATCCTGTTGGGTAAGAGTCCGATGACCTTGTTTGCCGGCTTGGGTGCTACTTCGGCTGTCTTGATGTTGGTTTTCAAGGATACCATCCTCGGTCTGGCTGCCGGTGTGCGACTCACCAGCAATGATATGTTGCACAAGGGTGATTGGATTACCGTGAAGTCGGTAGATGCCAATGGTATTGTGGAGGATATGTCACTTACTACCGTAAAGGTGCGTAATTTTGATAATACCATCGTTACTATCTCGCCAGCTACGCTGGTGAACGGTTCGTTCCAAAACTGGATTGGAATGCAGAAGAGTGGGGGAAGAAGAGTAAAGCGAATCGTTTACTTCGACTTTCGCAGCATCCGATTGGTGGATGAAACCTTGAAGCAGACCTTGCTTGCCAAGCATTTCGCCACTGAGGATTCTTTCAAGTTGAAGGAATCTCTTCAGAAGGCGATAGAAAAGGATATTCAGGAAGGAAAGGATATTGAGGACTTGAAGAATCCTGCAGCTTTGGCTCCAACCAATCTTCAGCTTTATCGCAGGTTTATGGAGAAATATCTGCGTCAGCGCCCAGAGGTGAATACGGAACTCACCTTGATGGTTCGCCACATGGAAGCCACCCAGTGTGGTCTTCCTATCGAATTCTATTTCTTCATCAAGGATAAGGTATGGGTTAATTACGAGCATATCCTTGCCGACATCATGGAGCATGCCTATGCGCTTGCCAATGAATTTGGCCTGAAGATTTACGAGCAATATCCGGAGCAGTAGTTACTTTGAACTTTGAGATTTGAACATTGAACTTTATGAATAGCTTTTCTGCTGTCATTATCCGTTGGTTTCGTGAGAACGGCAGAGACCTGCCTTGGCGCGAAACCAGGGATCCTTATGCCATCTGGCTGAGTGAAATCATCCTGCAGCAAACCCGCATTGCCCAAGGTTGGGAATATTGGGAACGGTTCATGCAGACCTATCCCAAGGTAGAAGATCTGGCAGCAGCCAGCGAGGATGATGTCTTGAAACTCTGGCAGGGCTTGGGCTATTACTCCCGTGCCCGCAATCTTCATACTGCTGCCAAGCAGATCGTGGCTCTCGGGGCTTTCCCCAATACCCTTGAAGGCATCAAATCCCTGAAGGGAGTAGGTGATTATACCGCTGCTGCCATCGGCTCTTTCGCTTTCGATATTCCGGCAGCTGTGGTTGATGGCAATGTCTATCGGGTGCTTTCCCGATATTTCGGCATCGATACTCCCATCAACTCAACTCAGGGGAAAAAGGAGTTTGCTGCTTTGGCACAATCACTCTTGCCTGCCTCCGATGCGGCATCCTATAATCAGGGAATGATGGATTTCGGTGCGATTCAATGCACCCCCCAGTCTCCGAAGTGTCTGCTCTGTCCGCTTGCAGAAACCTGCGAGGCTTTGCGTTGCGGCAGGGTAGAGGAACTGCCCGTCAAGAACAAGACCGTGAAGGTGAAGACCCGCCATCTCTCCTATATATATATAAGGTGTAAATCTTCGGCAGCGGATGGTATAGGAAAATCCGAACCGATGGTTGCCATCCATCGCCGTGGAGAAGGTGATATCTGGCAGGGATTATGGGAGCCTTATAATGTTTCCGATGTCAAGGAGCTGCCTTCTTTCGTGAAGAATCCGATTTTGCTGGCAAAAGATGTCAAGCACGTACTGACTCATCGCATCCTTCTTGCCGATTTCTATCTGCTGGAAACGGAAAACCGTCCTCCACTCCCAGATGATTACATCTGGATCAAGGAAAGTGAGATTGAAGACTATGGGGTTCCGAGACTGATAGAAATCATGCTGGAAAAGATTAATCCTGCAGAATAGGATAAATACATAATGATCTCTTTATAAAGATACATAATAATCTCTTCATATAAAATAAAGATGATTCAATTCAATAAAAAAATGAGAGGATGGGTGATAGCTGGCGCCATCGCTTTGCTCTCTACTTTGGGCTTGTCGTCCTCTATGTTGCCAGCTGCACAGGGGGATGCACCGGGAATGGAAATTCCGGTTTCAAAGAAAAAGGTATCGCAAACCATCAGAAAGCGTTTTGCCTATACCGTGTCATACAATCACGATACCCGTCAGCCTAACTGGGTGGCATGGACCTTGACCCGTGCTCATGCTTCGGGTAAGTTGAAGCGTGGCGACTTTGAGGATGATATGGATATGCCATCGCCTAAGGGAACAAAGGCTGATTACTACAACAGCGGTTATGATAGAGGTCATCTCTGTCCGGCTGGTGACAACAAATGGAATCAGAAAGCCATGGACGAATGCTTCCTGATGACCAATATGTGTCCTCAGACCCATGCTCTGAATGCGGGAATCTGGAATAGCATAGAACAGCAATGCCGTACCTGGGCTAAGAAATATGGTAAGGTCTATATCGCCTGCGGTCCGATATTCCTGAATAAGCAGCATCGCAAATTGGGTAAGAACAAGGTGGTGGTGCCTGATGCTTTCTTCAAGGTTATCCTCAGCACTGGCAAGAATCCGCAAGCCATCGGCTTTATCTGTCGCAACCAGGGAGCTACCGGACTGCAGAAAAAAGACTTTGTCAACTCGGTAGATGAAGTGGAGCGTATCACCGGCTACGATTTCTTCTCCAAACTTCCTGATAACATCGAGAAAAAGATAGAGGCAAAAGCTGATATCAAACAGTGGTAAAAGAAAAAGAGAGTCGCCCTGAAAGGGCAAAAGCTTTGAAATTGAAAGCTTTTGCCCTTTCA
>OFMH01000835.1_pt1 | contig 19358 bp, 17 predicted proteins | sample 1541761 | NCBI WGS metagenome assembly OFMH01 (sample SAMN04209249, study PRJEB22552) | human gut metagenome | biome: gut; material: feces | host: Homo sapiens | place: USA: Oklahoma
TATTTTCTTCGCCGCACATGTCGCCGAAGAAAATGATCGGACTTTCTTTCGCCGCGCCATTGGTGAAAGGCTACGAGGTTCTTTGACAAGCTGCCCCCTGTGCGCAGCACAGGGGGTGTTTTGTGCCGACAAAATATTGCCCTTTTGACATGAGGGCGGCCGGCTGCGCGCAATATTTGCGCGCGGAGGTAGAATTGTTCACAATTTCTGCGGTATAACTTGCATGCACAAAAAGAGTATTATCAGAATTTGCCGCGTCTCGCCTTGCGGCAGCGCAAAAGCTGCAGAGCAGAAGGCGAATGAGGTTTTTTGGCGGCAGAGGCAGTACAGAAGGAGCAACCATGTTAAAGTTGGGGAAAAAATCTTCGGTCGACCTGCTTTCCGGCGACGAAGGATGGGTGATTTTCAAGTTTTCCGTACCGATCATTCTCTCGTATTTGCTGCAGCAGATCTATACGATCAGCGATGCTGCGATCTGCGGGCAGACGCTCGGCGTTGATGACATTGCGGGCGTGAACGACGTGTTTCCGATCCTGTTCATCTTCCTGCAGTTCGCGGTCGGCTGCACCGCCGGATTTTCGGTCATCACATCCATCGCGGCGGGGCGCGGCGATCAGGCCAGAGTCCGCAGATCCTTTGCGGCGCAGCTTGTTCTCGGCGGTGTCCTGTCGCTCGCGCTGACCGGTGCCGCCGTGCTGACGCTCAAGCCCCTGCTCCGGTTCATCGGCCTGTCCGAGGCAAACCCCGGCGTCTGGAGGGCGGCATATCAGTACTCGCTGGTCATTTTCCTCGGGATCTTCGCGCAGCTCTACTACAATTTGATCTGCTCCGTTTTGCGCAGTCTGGGCGATTCGACCACGCCGCTCATCTTCCTGCTGTTTTCCACCGTGCTGAACATCGGGCTCGACCTGCTGTTCATCCTTGCGTTCCGGCTCGGGGTCATCGGCGCGGCGGCTGCCACCGTGCTGGCACAGGCGGTGAGCGCGCTCCTGTGCCTGATCTACGCCTTCGGCAAATATCCGGAGCTCCACCTCTCCGGACAGGATTTTCGCGCGGAGCTCTCTGTGTATGCGCAGCACCTGAGTCAGGGGCTGCCGATGGGACTTCAGTTTTCGGTGCTGGCGATCGGCATCATCGTGATGCAGCGCGCGCTCGTCGGCTTCGACATCGGGCCGGATGGCATCATGGCGGCCGGAAACCCCGCCCAGAACGGCTTCGGCGCCGCCAACAAGCTCAACAACTTCCTGATGTGCCCGATGAATGCGCTCAGCACCGCGATCGTCAGCTTCAACGCACAGAATCTGGGCGCGGGCAGACAGGACAGGATCCGGCGCGGAACGGTCAAGAGCCTGCTGATCGGGCTCGCCATGTATCTGATCCTCGGCGGCGCCGGCATGCTCCTGACGATCCGGGGCGCATACCAGTACCTGTTTATGAGCGCGGATAAGATCACGGCGGCCACGATCCGCTACGGGAACCTGTATCTGTACGTGGATCTGTCCATGTACTTTGCGCTGATGGTCCTGTTTGTCTTCCGCTCCGGCGTGCAGGGCGTGGGGCACGCGGAGTTTACGCTGGTCGCCGGCTGCGCCGAGCTGATCGCGCGCGTTTTGATCTGCGCCTTCCTGCCGAAGCTCGTCAACGGCGGGGCGATCGATTCCTCGGCCTCCGTGGGTGCATACATTGCGCTGTGCTTTGGCGATCCGGGCGCGTGGGTCCTGGCGGTCGTTTCGCTGATCTATCCGGTCACGCGGTATCTGTTCGGCGGCGCGCGCAAAAAGCAAAGCGAGCATGCCGCCTGAAAACCGGCGCAGCTGCGCAGACCGGATGCACAGCTGCCCGCAAGCGCCCGATCCCGTTGACAGGCGCTCCGCGGCTGCGTATAATACAAACGGTGCGTACCTGCCGGCAGTCAGGCAAAAAGCCTGACTGCCGTTTTTATACCGACAGGAACAGGATCGGAGGGACTCTGTGTGAATATTACGGTCTATCTCGGCGCAAACGAAGGCAATGATCCGGCTTTGCGGGAAGCGGTTCAGGAGCTTGGCACATGGATCGGCACAAGCGGAAATGCGCTGGTCTACGGCGGCTCCAGATCCGGGCTGATGGGCGCGATCGCGGACAGCGTTTTGCGCTCCGGCGGCGCAGTGACCGGCGTCGAGCCGCGCTGCTTCATCGAAAGCGAATTTCAGCACGACGGCTTGACCGAGCTGATCGTGACCGAGGACATGGCGGAGCGCAAACGCAGGATGATTGAGCTCGGCGATGCCTTTATCGCCTTCCCCGGCGGCACGGGTACACTGGAGGAGATCGCAGAGGTCATGTCCAAGGTGTCTTTGAAGCATCTGGACGCGCCGTGCATTCTCTACAACCTGAACGGTTACTACCATGCGCTGCAGGCGCTTTTGGAGCAGATGATCGAAAAGGGGCTGTCGTCCAAAGCACGGCAGGAGGGCATCTATTTTGCTGAGAGCCTTGAGGAGATCCGGCGCATCCTGAGCCCCGCGTGATTTCCGGCCGGCCGTCTCCCGGATATGCAAAGATCCCCTCCGTATGTGGAAAAGCATACGGAGGGGATTTGTTTTGTCTGGCTCGATGCCGGCTGCCGTGCGCCGCCTCAGCCGAGATACTGCTTGTCGTAGTTATTCTGGATGCAGGAGATGACCTGCGTGATGACGGTGTTGAACGGGGTGGGCACGCCCAGCCGCGCGCCGTAGCGCGCGATCGCGCCGTTGAGCACCGAGATCTCCGTCTGGCGCTGGTGCAGCACGGCGTCCTGCGCCATGGACGGATAGTAGTTGCCGAGGTTTGCGACGATGTTCGGCTCCTCCTTTTCCATCAGTGGCCAGAGGTCGCCGATGCCGAGCGCCTGCGCGACGGCGCAGCCCTCTTTCCAGACGTGCATGACGATGTCGTGCCCGTAGGGGTCGGCGAACGTCTCCTTCACCTTCAGGCGCATGACGGCGCTCACGCCGTTGTAGCCGCTGTTGGCGATGACTTTTTTCCAGATGTACGGGCGCACGTCTTCGTCAAAGCTCGCGTTGCAGCCGCCCGCGCGGAAGCACGCCTCGAGCGCCTTGCCGGCGGCGTCGGCCTTCGGGTTGTTGCGCACGGCGCCGAAGTGCATCTGGATGCCCTTTTCCGGCTTGCTCACGCACACGCCGGGGCCGGCTAGCTCCGTGCCGATCAGGCCGCTGCCGTAGAGGATGCGGTCGGCGTCCACGAACTGCGCGAGCACTTCGTCGTTGCCGAGGCCGTTCTGCAGCGACACGACCGCCGTCTCCGGTCCGATGCAGGGCATGGTGTCGGCCATGACGTCCTCCGTCTGCGTGGCCTTGACCATGAGAATGACCATGTCCATCGTGCCGATGTCGCGCGCGGTCGCGCTCGTGTGAAAGCCCGTGAGCACCTCTTCGCCCTCCGGCGTGCGGAAGACCAGCCCGTCGGCTGCGATCTTATCCATGTGCGCCTTGTACTTGTCGACGAGCCAGAGCTCGGCGCCGCCCTTGCGCAGATAGGCGGCAAAGACGCTGCCGGCAGCGCCGGAGCCGATCATTGCGATTTTCATGCGGTTGCCTCCTTAGCAAACTGCCGGCCGGTTGTTGCCCGGCCGGCAGCGAAAAAACGGGGTGAACTTACTTCAGGTACTGCTTGTCGTAGTTGCCCTGGATGCAGCGCACGACCTGAGACAGGACCTTGCACACCGGGGTGTCGATGCCCAGCTGCTCGCCGTACTCGGCGATCTTGCCGTTGAGCACGTCGATCTCGGTCTGGCGGTGGTTGAAGAGCATATCCTGGCACATGGACGGATAGTAGTCGGCGATGTTGGTGACGATGTCCTGATGATCGTGGGCGATGAACTCGTCCGCGTCCATCGGCACGCCCTTGGCGGTCGCGACCGCGCAGGTCTCGCGGATGACGCTGTGGAACAGCCACTGGCCGAACGGATCCGCCTCGACCTCACCGATCTTCAGGCGCAGGACGGCGCACACGGTGTTGACGGTGGCGTTCACGCAGACCTTTTTCCAGATGAACTTGTAGATGTTGTTGTCGGTGCCCGGCTCGCCGTCGCGCCAGTAGGCGTCGCAGCCGCCGTCACGGTAGCACTTGAGCATCTCGGCGCAGGCCGCGTCGTTGAGCTCCGAGCGGACCGCACCGCCGAAGTTCATCTGCACGCCGCCGGCCGGGGTGGACACGCAGTGCGCGGGCTCGGGCAGAGCCGTGCCCAGCACGCCGGAGCCGATGATGCAGCGCTCTTTCGGGAAGACCTTGAAGAGGTTGTCATCGTTGCCGAGGCCGTTGATGAGGGAGACCGCGACGGTGCTGTCGCCGACGACGGGCAGGGAGTCCTGAATGGCCTGCTCGAGCTGGGTCGCCTTGGTCATGTAGATGATGACATCGACCTTGCCCTCCGCCGCGGCCGCGTCGGCAGCGGTGGTGTAGGTGCGGAAGCCCTTGAGCTGGTAATCGTAATCCTTGTAGCCGCCGTCTTCCTCCTGATGGATGGTGAAGTGCATGCCTTCCTCGGCGACCTTCTTCATGTGTGCCTCATAGCGGTCGATGAGGATGATGTCCGCACCGCCCTTGCGCAGGTAAGAAGCGAAGACGCTGCCGGCAGCGCCGGAACCATACATAGCAAATTTCATAGTGATGTCTCCTTTTTCTGATTCTGTCTGTTTGCGATATCTTCGGCCGTCGCAGGCATTGCCTGACGGCGGATTACCGAACGGTGTTGGTGAGGGTGCCGATGCCCTCGATGCTGCAGGCGACTTCGTCGCCCGGGTGCAGCCATTTCGGCGGGTCAAAGCCCATGCCCACGCCGGCGGGTGTGCCCATGGAGATGATCGTGCCGGGGAGCAGGGTCATGCCGCGGCTGAGCTCGGCGATGACATACGCGACGTGAAAGATCATCCGGTCCGTGGTGCTGTCCTGCCGCAGCTCGCCGTTGACGCGGCTCCGGATGCAGTGCGGCTCGCGCACGTCAAATTCCTCCGGTGTCACGATCCACGGGCCCATCGGCGTGAAGCCGTCGAGACTCTTGCCGCGGTACCACTGCTTGTGCTGGTTCTGGATCGTGCGCGCGCTCACATCATTTAAAATGGTGTAGCCGAATACGTACTCGAGTGCCTCCGCCTCGCTGACGTTGTATGCGCGTCTGCCGATCACGACGGCCAGCTCCGCCTCATAGTCGAGGTCGGCGACGATGTCGCTGTGGCTGTCGATGTCGCCGCCGGGGGCGACGGCCTCGTGCACGCGCTTGGAAAAATAGATCGGGAACGTGTCCGGCGCCTTCGCACCCTTGCCGGTGACGCGCTCGCTCTCCTTGGCGTGGTCAAAATAATTGATGCCCAGGCAGATCACGTCCTGCTCCGGGCGGGGGATCGGGGCGAGCAGATGCACCTGCTCAAGCGGCAGCGCGGCGCTGCGCAGCACGGCAGCCGTGTCCAGCACCGGCCAGAGGCCGATGAGCGCCTGCATGTCCGCGCAGCCGGGCACAGGGTGCACGGCGGTCGCGTCCGCGTTGAGCAGACCGACGGCGCTGCGGCCGTTGATTTCAAATGTCACGAGCTTCATAGGGCTGCGCTCCCTCCGTGTTTCGTATCCGGCAGTGAATGCGTACGCAGAAAATGATGGTTAAAAATTCATCAATTGCGTCTTCCGGGGACAAAACTCTGTGTCAAGAAAATGCCAAAGTCGTTTGTCAGCAAATAGACAAAAGACTTGACCTATCAGCATTGTTATGATAGCACGAAAGTGTAGATGCCGCAACTGTTTTCTTTCTGTCAAAGCGCTAAAATCGCGCGAATTTTTACAAAAATGCCAGATTCAGAGTGCATAAAAATTCGCGCAAGAAATTGTGCACATCGACGATTTTCGGGAAAAGTTGGGGATTGGAAGAGGTTGTTATTGACTTTTGCGCGTGAGAGAATTATAAATTTACTATCCCGAGTTGTTAATGACTTGTTCATAAATTAACACAAAGACGAGGATTTCAAAGCCCGCCGCGGTTGTAGGAGAGCACGCGGCGGGTTTGAAATAGAGAGCAAAAGAGAAAAGCAAACAGAGAAAAGAAAGAGGTAAAAAATGGATAGCAAAAAGCTCAAGAGCAGCTGGGCAGCCGCCTTCACCGTGGCGTCCGTCTGGTTCGGCACGCACGTGGGCGCCGGCTTCGCAACCGGCAACCAGGTCGTGAACTACTTTGTCCAGTACGGCTGGACCGCGGCCATCTTCCCGCTTCTGGCCATGGGCATTCTGGCCGTTGTCATGTACATCATGATGAAGTTTGCCAAGCTTAACGGTTTCGACAACTATAAGGATACCTACCGCGCCCTGTATCCGAAGCCGTGGATGGAAGTCTTCTTCGAGATCTTCTACATCATCATCATCCTCGCGGCGGTCGCGTCCTGCGTTGACGGCGCCGGCGGCATCGTCAAGAGCCTGGTCGACCTGCCCGACATCATCTGCAACCTCGTCATCATCGCCCTGCTGATCCTTCTGTCGATTTTCGGCGTTGACCTGATCATCAAGGCTTCCACCGTTCTTTCCACCGCGATCCTGATCGTCACCGCGATCCTCGTCATCATGGGCTTCGTCGTTCCGATCGACGCGGTCACTCAGGAGCTCGCCACTGAGAACGCGGCTTACGCGGCCATCCCGGCCATCGCTGACGTCACCTCCCAGAAGGGCATCGAGGGCGTCTGGCGCGGCGTGTTTGTGTACGCTGCTTTCCAGTGCGTGTCTGTCCCGGCCATGATCGCCGCTTCCACCGAGCTGACCCACAAGGGCGTCAAGCGCGCCAGTATCCTCGGCTGGCTCATGAACGGCGGCGCGCTCGCCGCTTCCGGTGCCATGCTGCTGCGCTGGTACCCGATCCTCTGCACCATCAAGAGCGTTGGTGTTGACTCCGTCGCCAGCATCGCCGCCCGCCACATTGCCGACGTCATGAAGCTCCCCAACCAGAGCGTCGTCACCCTCATGGGCAGCGGCTACACCTGGCTGTTCGTCGTGTACACCATCCTGCTGTTCTGCGCGTTCGTGTCCACGTCCGTCACACTGGTCTACTCCATGATCCAGCGCTTCGAGGGTCACTGCTTCCCGAAGGCCATCAAGAGCAAGGCTGTCCGCAGCGTCATCGTCGGCCTGGTCGTCATCGGCCTGTGCTATGCGGTTTCCCTGCTCGGCCTGTCGACCATCATCTCCAAGATCTATGGCTATGACGGCTACTATGCACTGATCGTTGTTGTGCTCCCGGCGTTCATCTGGGGCATCCCGAAGATCAAGAAGCTGTCTGCCGAGAAGAAGGCAGAGCTGTCTGAGTGATCTGACGAAGGCGCAGCTCTCCGGCGTCCCAATGAAGAAATACTGACCGCTGCGCTTGCAGCGTCATAGAGAGGCAACCCCGCAGGCAATCGCCTGCGGGGTTGTCGCAGTTTCGGGGACGTCAGCGGCAGCAAGGTTATGTGCCGGAGCCGCAGGGGAGCCCGAGGGGGCAAGGCCCGCCTCGGATGCAATAAACCGCGGCCACGCGGAGGCAACCCCGCAGGCTTCGGCCTGCGGGGTTGCCTTTGTCAAAAAAGTAGTACTTTTTTGACGAAAGGGTTTGCGGCCTGCTGCAGCGCACGCGCCGTCCGCCCAAGGCGGACGGTGCGCACGTTTGCAGGCCGAGCGGTATTTTCTTCGCCGCACATGTCGCCGAAGAAAATGATCGGACTTTCTTTCGCCGCTGCGGCGGCGAAACTCTGCGAGGCTTTTGCTGTATCCTTTGTTCGGCGCAGCGCGGCTTTGAAAAACCGCCCCGCAAGTCTTATGACTTGCGGGGCGGTGTGGATGTTTGCCTGCAGGCAATGTGCGTTCCGGCTGCGGCCGGCGCTCACTTCCAGCGCCAAGTGAACGGCACGAACAGCAGCAGCAGCGGGAAGATCTCCAGACGGCCGAGCAGCATACAGATCATGAGCACGATCTTGCTCAGCGGCGAGAAGATGGCAAAGCTTCCGGTCGGTCCGACGAGGGAGAGCCCCGGCCCGACGTTGGACAGGCACGAGAGCGCGGCGGTGAAATTCGTCGTGAAGTCCAGCCCGTCGAGCGACACGATCAGCCCGGCGATGAGCAGGATGATGATGTAGAACGTGAAAAACGTCAGGGCGTTGTAGACCGTCTGCCCGTCGACCGGCTTGCCGTCGAGACGGACATTTTCCACGCAGCGCGGGCGCAGCATCTTCTTGACCTCGATCGTGCAGGATTTGAACAGCAGCATCACGCGCGAGAGCTTCAGGCCGCCGGCGGTGCTGCCGGCGCAGCCGCCGACAAACATCAGCAGCACGAGCAGGAACTTGGAGTATTCCGGCCAGAGATTGAAGTCCGCGGTGGCAAAGCCGGTCGTGGAGATGATCGATGTGACCTGGAAGAACGAATAGCGCAGCGCATGGCCGACGCCGCCGTAGAGATTGCGGATGTCAAATGCGATCGTGATGACGGCAAAGGCGATCACGCCCAGATACCAGCGCAGCTCCTCGTTGCGCAGCGCGGTGCGGATGTTGCCGAGCAGAATGAGGTAATACAGGCTGAAGTTGACGCCGAAGAGTATCATGAACACGCCCACGACGATGTCGATATAGGCGCTGTTGTAGTATCCGATGCTCAGCGCGCGCGTGGACAGGCCGCCGGTGCCGGCGGTGGCGAACGCGTGCAGCAGCGCATCGTAAAAGCTCATGCCGCCGGCGATGAGCAGAACCATCTCCACGAGCGTGAGCGCGATGTACAGCAGGTAGAGGATGGAGGCGGTCTTGCGGATGCGCGGCACGAGCTTGCCGACCGTCGGGCCGGGCACCTCGGCGCGCATGATGTGCATCGAGCGGTTGCCGCTCATGGGCAGCACGGCCAGCACGAACACGAGGATGCCCATGCCGCCGATCCAGTGCGTGAACAGCCGCCAGAACATACCGCCGCGGGTCATTTCCTCCGGCGCCGTGACGACGCTGGCGCCGGTCGTGGTCAGACCCGAGATCGTCTCAAACAGGGCGTCGATGTAGTTCGGGATGTCGCCCGTGAGTACGAACAGCAGCGCGCCGAACAGCGACATGGCGATCCACGACAGGCCGACGATCAGAAAACCGTCGCGCGCGGTCATGCCGCCGGATTTTGCGCGCACGCGCCACATGACCAGCCCGATGCCGCCGGTGACGGCGATCGTGATCAGAAACGGTGCCGGCGACTCGCCGTATGCCAAAGCTGCGACCATCGGCAGAAGCATCAGTGCCGCCTCGATGCACAGCACGCGGCCGATGACCTGCCCGATCATTCGAAAATTCATGGTGTTGTCCTCTTTATATCATGATGAACTGTTGCGTAATAAAATATTATACGCCGTTTCACCCGATTTGTGAAGTCCCGAACGCTTAGAACATCCCGAGGGATTTGAACAGAAAGACCCACAGAAACATCGTCAGCATGCTCACGGCCGAGGTCACGACGACGGTGTCGCCTGCAAGCTCGGCGTCGCCGCCCATCTGCTGCGCCATGGTGAAGGAGTTGACGGCGGTCGGTGAGGCGAACACACCCAGCAGCGACACGAACGCCGCATCCCGGAAGCCGAGCAGCGCGCCGAGCCCCAGAAACAGCCCCGGGAACACGATGAGCTTTGCCGCCACGACGGCCGTGAGCTCGCGCGCATAGCGCCGCAGACCGGAGAACTGGAAAAACGCGCCGAGCAGAAACAGCTGCAGGGGCGATGCGATGCCGCTCACGCTCTGCACCGTCTTTTCCAGGATGTACGGCAGGCGGATCTTTGCCACCAGCGCCAGCACGCCGAGCACGGAGGCGATGACGAGCGGGTTTTTTGCGATCTGGCCGAGGATGTGCAGCGGCTTCGGCTTCTGACCGCGGAATACCTCCAGAACGATGATGGACATCATGTTGAAGATCGGCACGATGATCGCGATCAGGATCGAGACCGTGCCGAGCTGATCTGCGCCGAGCAGTGCCGTCGCCACGGGGATGCCCATGATGACGTAGTTGCTGCGGAACATGCCCTGGATCATCACGCCGCGGCGCTCCGGCAGCTTCTCCGTGAGCAGCGTGTAGCCGAGCGCCAGCGCGAACGACACCAGCACGCCGCCGACGGCATAGGCGATCAGCAGCGGATCAAACGAGCCGGACAGATCGGAGCAGTATACATTATAAAACAGCAGGCACGGCAGAAAGATGCGGAAGGCGATCCTGTTGATGTTCAAGATCTCCTCCCGGCGGATCCAGCCGAGACAGCGCGCGCCGTAGCCGAGCGCCATCACGAGGAACATCGGCAGGATCGCATGGACGGAAATGATGAGATTCTCCATTCGCATACCACCTTCGGGGAAAATTTAGAAAACCGGAGAAAACCGGCGAAAAAACGAGCATTTCATAGTTTACTCCCACCGTAGGCAAATTGCAAGGGTGCAGGTTGCTGCGCGGCATGAAATGTGATATAATTCTTCCGTTTGATTTTTTTCACGCGGGAGGTACTGCGTAATGACCATAGAAGAAGCGCGGACGCTGATCCGGGGCGTCGAGTGGCGCGGCTCTCGTCCGGGACTGTCGCGGGTGCGCGAGCTGCTGCACCGTATCGGTGACCCGCAGGACACGCTGCAGTTCGTGCACATCGCGGGCACGAACGGCAAGGGCAGCACGGCGGCGATGCTCGCGGCCGTCTTGCAGGCGGCAGGCTATACGACGGGGCTGTTCACGTCCCCGTTTCTCGAGCAATTCGCCGAGCGCATGCAGGTAAACGGCCAGCCGATCCCGGACGCGGAGCTTGCTGCCGCGTGCGAGACGCTGCAGCCGTGCATTGCGGCCATGGACGACCAGCCGACAGAGTTTGAGCTCGTGACGGCGGCGGCCATGCTCTGGTTTCAGCGCCGCGGCTGCGACATCGTGGTGCTCGAGGTCGGGCTCGGCGGCCGGCTGGACGCGACGAATGTCATCGGCGCGCCGGCGTGCGCCGTCATCACGAACATCGGGCTGGACCACACGGAGATCCTCGGCGACACGCTCGCGCAGATCGCGCGCGAGAAGGCGGGCATCCTCAAGCCCGGTACGCGCGCCGTCAGCTATCCGCAGGTGCCGGAGGTGCGCGATGTGCTGCGCGGGACGTGCGCCCGGCTGGGCATCCCGCTCACGGAGGCGGACGCGGATGCCATCGAGCCGCTGCGCGACAGTGTGGACGGGCAGACCTTTTCCTATCGCGGTGCGGTGTATGACCTGCCGCTGCTCGGCAGACACCAGCTGCGCAATGCGGCCGTCGCGCTCGAGACGGTGGCGGCGCTGCGCGCACGCGGCTGGCGCATCCCGGATGCGGCCGTGCACGCGGGGCTTGCGCAGGTGCGCTGGCCGGCGCGGTTCGAGGTGCTGCGGCGCGCGCCGTGGTTCGTGCTCGACGGCGGGCACAACCCGCAGTGCGCGCAGACGGTGGCGGACAATCTCGCGCGCTATTTCCCCGCCCGGCGCATCACGCTGCTCGTGGGCGTGCTCGCGGACAAGGACTATCCCGATCTGATCGCACAGCTCGACCCGTATGCCGCGGCCTACATCGCGGTAACGCCGCTCTCGCCGCGCGCGCTGCCGGCGGAGGAGCTGGGGGCATATTTGCAGCGCTTCGGGAAACCGGTGACGGTCTGCCCCGACCCCGCGCAGGCTGCGGCGCGCGCGCTCGCGCAGGCAGGGGAGGACGATGTCATCTGCGCGGTCGGCTCGCTGTACATGGCGGGCGCGATCCGAACCTGTCTGCGGAGGGAACACGATGAGAATTCTGGGCATTGATTACGGCGACGCGCGCATCGGGCTGGCGCTCTCGGACGCCTCGGCCACGCTCTGCGGCCGGGCGTGGACGCTCACGCAGTGGAATCTGGAGCGTGCGGTCGCGGCGATCGCGGACGTGGTGCACGCCGAGGGCGTGGAGCGCATCGTGCTCGGGCTGCCGAAGAATATGGACGGCACGGAAGGCCCGCGCGCGGAAAAGAGCCGCGCCGTCGCGCACCTGCTCACGGAGGCGACGGGGCTGGAGGTCGTGCTCTGGGACGAGCGGCGCAGCTCCATCGAGGCGCACGGCATCCTGCACGCCAACGGCCGCAAGGAGAAAAAGCACCGCCAGACGGTCGACGCCGTCGCGGCGAGCCTGATCCTCGAGGGCTATCTCGGCACGCTGCGCTGAGAAAACGCCGCAAAACATCTTGAAGACTGTCAAAAAGTATTACTTTTTGACAAAAGGGTTTGCGGCCTGACTGCAGCGCACGCGCCGTCCGCCTTAGGCGGACGGCGCGCACGTTTGCAGGCCGAGAAGTATTTTCTTCGCCGCACATGTCGCCGAAGAAAATGATCGGATTTTCTTTCGCCGCTCCGGCGGCGAAACTCTGCGAGGCTTTTGACAAGCAATTAGGGGCGGACGCCATACGGCGTCCGCCCCTTGTTCGTTTTCGTTACATTTCCTCGACGGCCAGCATGTCCGGCAGCGCGGTCAGGTCGCTGCGCAGGTCGCCCGGCTGCAGCGGAGTGCGGCTGTGGATAGGGATGAGCGCGCAGTAGTGGTGCGGCGCGTCGGGGGCGTCGCTGTCCGAGATGCGGCTGATCTCGAGATTGTCGATGCGGATGCTGCGCTCACGCAGCAGGGCGAGCACGGACTCCATGCACACGGCGTGCGCGTACTCAATGTAGAGCGTGAGATCGGTACTCTTGCTCGTGAGCCGGGTCTCCAGCCGCACGAGCACCACCTCGACCAGCAGCACGACGGCCGTGGCGAAGATGGCACACTCGACGTAGCCCGCGCCGCAGACAAGACCGATGATGGCCGCGGCCCAGAGTCCGGCGGCGGTGGTCAGACCCTTGACGCGCTTGTCGCGCGTGACGATGATCGTGCCCGCGCCGACAAAGCCGATGCCGGAGATGACCTGCGCGCCGAGACGCGCGATGTCGTTATACAGGTGCTGGAAGAGCAGGTACTGGCTTGTGAGCGTCGTGATGGCGGAGCCGAGGCAGATGAGAATGTGCGTGCGGAAGCCCGCGGGACGGCGCTTGACCTCGCGCTCTGCGCCGATCAGACCGCCGCAGACGACGGCCAGCGTCAGACGGGCGAGGATCGCCCAGAAGGTCATATCACGGATGGGATCAAAACAATGCAGCATGGTACAGCCTCCTTTCTCAGATCTCTTCGATGAGGATGACGCCCTCGAGCGCCGACAGCTCTGCCAGCAGCTCAGGGTGGTCGCGCCGCTCGGGCAGGATGGCGCTGAACTGGCACAGGAAGCTTGCCAGCGGGCCCGTGCCGTTGCGGTTGACGGCAAAGTCGAAAATGCGGATGTTCTCGTCGTGCAGATGCGCGACGATCGCGCCGAGGTGCTCCATGCGCTCGATCTCGAGGCTGATGTTGATGTGGTGCGCCCGGCGGGTGAGCCGCTGCTCCAGCGGCGGCAGCAGGTACATACAGGCCGCCATGTACGCGATGCAGATGAACGCGCAGGAATAAAACCCCGCGCCGATGGCAAGGCCGAGACACGCGCTCGCCCAGAGTCCGGCGGCGGTGGTCAGGCCCTTGACCTGCTGGCGGGCGGTGATGATGATCGTGCCTGCGCCGAGAAAGCCGATGCCCTTTGCGGCCTCGGCGCCGAAGCGCGACACGTCCTGCGTCGCGCCGATGCTCTCGGCGAGCGCGCGCCACGGTCCGTGGAGCATCTGGTCGAGCTGCAGGCTCAGCAGCACGGTGAGCGTCGCGCCGAGCGCCGTGAGCATATAGGTGCGAAAGCCGGCGGGGCGGTTTTTGCGCTCGCGCTCAAGCCCGATCAGCCCGCCGCAGAGCACGGCGAGGAGGATGCGCAGCATCATCGTGACGATATTCAGTTCACGCAGGTAGGAGAGTACGGACGCCATGGATGCGGCTCCTTTCTGAGTTGGTTACAGGCCGCCGCTGCGCGGCTTGCCGGTGCTGCCGCGCACGATGAGCCGGCTGCGGTATTCCACGCGGTTGATCGGCTGATCCTCGCGGCTGTTGAGCCCGCCCTCGATGCGCTCAAGCAGCAGGTTGAAGGCGCTCTTGCCGTGGCTGAAGGTGTTGTTGTCCACGGTCGTGAGCTGGATGCGCTGATAGCCCGAGGTCGTGACGTTGTCAAACCCGCAGAGGCTGAAATCCTCCGGCACGCGGTAGCCCTCGCGCTGCAGCGCGTCGAGCACGCCGAAGGCCACCATGTCATTGATGGCGACGATGCCGGTGATCTTGTCGTTGCGCAGGCATTTGTAGGCCAGCTCCATTCCCGAGCGGTACTCGAGGTCGGGCGTGGTGATCTCCGCCTCGAGGGAGTTGACGTGCGAGCAGATGGTCACGCTGCCCTCCGGACACCAGCGGCGGTAGGCCTCCTGCAGTCCTTCGCCGCGGCGCATACGGGAGACGTGGTGCTCGTTGAGCGCCGTGGACAGGTAGGCGATGCGCTTGTGGCCGAGGTCGATGAGGTGCTTGGCCACGAGCTGCGCCGCGCCGAAGTTGTCCACGTCCACGGTGTCGATGCCGCAGTCCGTGACGCGGTCGCCGACGGCGACGATGGGCACGCGGCGGCTCAGCTCGCGCACCTTGGCCGTCTGCGTCGGCGTCATGGCGAAGATGATGCCGGCCACGCGCGAATAGTCGAGCGAGTCGAGCAGGTGGCTCTCCGTGCGGGGATTCCAGTAGGTGTTGTAGATCGCGGTGTGATACCCGGCGGCGTGCCCCGCGGCGTCGATGCCGGCGATCATCTTGGTGTGGTAGGGGTTGGCGACCGACGGCGAGAGGACGGCAATCTGCTTGCCGGAGCAGCGGGCGGACGGCGTGCGGTAGCCGATGCGCTCGGCCTCAGCCAGAACGCTCGCCACGCGCTGAGAGGAAAAGCGCTCCAGCGATTTTCCGTTGAGGATCATGGAGACGCTCGCGGTCGAAACACCGGTCGCCTCCGCAATGTCGCGCAGGGTGGGCTTGCTGCTCATAGGCACCTCCAGTAGAGTACAGATGATGGCGCATGTGTTGAAAATTTAAGCATTTTTCAGCGAAAAAAGGGCGCTTCGCCTTTGCAGTTTCACCAATTTCTACGAGGAGTATATAGCGAAAACAGAAAAATAGCAAGCAAAATTTCTACCCATATTGACGGCATCGCACAAAAATGTTAACATTTTTTACAGAGAGCCGTTAAAATGACGGAGAAAAATTCAACGCTTTTTTAAGCAGAAAGGAACTACCTTGAAGAAAATTGTTGCGATACTTCTCGCCCTGACCATGGTGCTTGCACTGTGCGCCTGCGGCGGCGGCGGCGATAAGGCCGGCGCGAACGATGATTACCACCTCACGCTCAAGCTCAGCCACGTCTTTGCGACGACCGAGCAGCTCACGATCGAGATGCAGCAGGTCGCCCAGCGCATCAAGGAGCGCACCAACGGCGCGATAGAGATCCAGTGCTACGACTCCAGCCAGCTCGCCGTCTATAAGGACAACATCGAGCAGGTCGTCAACGGCGCCGACTGGATCGCCTGCGAAGACCCCTCCTACCTCGCCGACTACGACATCGACTTTGAAGCACTCATCGGCCCCATGATGTACAACAGCATCGACGAGTACTCCTACGTCTGCCAGTCCGATCTGGTAAAGAATATGTGCCAGAAGCTCGAAGATAACTACGGCATCCACGTGCTCGCGCTCGACTTCAACGTCGGTATGCGCTGCATGCAGACCAACAAGGTCATCAAGACCCCCGCTGACCTCAAGGGCATGAAGATCCGCGTGCCGAACAGCTCCATGTACATCAACTGCCTCACCGCCATGGGCGCCACGCCCACCGGCATGCCGTTCGCTGAGACGATCTCCGCCGTGCAGCAGGGCGTCATCGACGGTCTGGAAGGCAACATGAACGCTTACTCCACCAACGGCAGCTCCGAAGTGTGCAAGAATATGTCCCTGACCAACCACCTCGTGGGCACCTGCGGCGCCTACATCAGCACCAAGGTCTGGAACAGCATCCCGGAAGAGTACCGCACCATCATCCAGGAAGAGTTCACCAAGGGCGCTAAGGAACTGACCGACTTCACCAACGCCTCCTTCGAGGAGACGAAGGCCAAGCTCGAGAAGGAGCAGGGCTGCTCGTTCAACGAGGTCGATGTCGATGCGTTCCGCGCCGCCGTGCAGCCGGAGTTTGAGCGCATGGTCAAGGAAGACGGCGTGACGCCCACCTTCTACGAGCAGGCGCAGGCCATCCTCGCCGAGTACCGCCAGGCCAACAAGTGAGCGCTGCGCGCTGACGGACGGCCGGAAGCCCCATACCGGCTTTTTATGCCGGGTGTCCCGCACACGCTGCCGGACACCCGGCATTGCTGAGCAAAGCCACAGAAAGCAGAGGAAAGCAAATTTGAAAAAAGTACTGAAAAATCTCGACGCGTATATCGCGGGCGCGATGATGATCGTGACGATCGTGCTTGTCGTCGTCAACGTGATCACGCGAAAACTGTTTAACTATATCATCATCTGGAGCGAGGAGGTCGCCACCTCCTGCTTCGTGTACTCGGTGTTCATCGGCGCGGCCTATGCCTACCGCAAGCACCAGCACGTCGGCGTTGACCTGCTCGTGGAGCGGCTGCCCGCCGGTGCGCGCAGAGCCGTGCACCTGATCACCAGCGCCCTGCTCGTGGTCATCAACGGCTACATCACGGTGCTCAGCGTGCAGTTTATCCAGTCGTCCTGGATCAAGCGCATGCCGATCACAAAGCTGCCGTCCAGCGTGGTCAACACGGCGCTGGTCATCGGCTTCGGCCTGATGACGATCTACTCGCTCGTCATTTTCATCAAAGACCTCAAGAGCGGCAATAAACTTGACGGGGAGGTGGACGCATGAGCACGTTCCTTTCGATCCTGCCGATCATCATCGCGCTCGTGCTGTATTTCACGGGCATCCCCATCGCCTACGCGCTCTTTGCCGCGGCACTGACCTATTTCGGCTTCATTGACACGACGACCGTGCCGTACCTGCTGATGCAGAAATTCATCACGTCCACGCAGTCGTTCCCGTTCCTTGCGATCCCGTTTTTCATCATGTGCGGCTCGATCATGAACTACGGCGGCATCAGCGCGCGGCTGATGGACTTCGCCGATGCGCTCACCGGTCACCTGCCCGGCGGCCTTGCGCAGATCAACGTCCTGCTGAGCATGCTCATGGGCGGCTGCTCCGGCTCGGCCAACGCCGACGCCGCCATGGAGTGCAAGCTGCTCGTGCCCGAGATGGAAAAGCGCGGCTACGGCAAGGGCTTCTCCGCCGCGATCACGGCGGCGTCCTCGTGCGTCACGCCCATCATCCCGCCCGGAATCAACCTCATCGTCTACGGCCTGATCGCCGGCGCATCCGTCGGTCAGCTCTTTGCCGCCGGCTACATCCCCGGTCTGCTCATGGCTGTGACGCTGATGATCGCCGTGGCGATCATCTCCAAAAAGCGCGGCTACGCGCCGTCTCGCCCCCGCCGTGCGACGCTCGGCGAGATCGGCCGCCAGGCGCTCAAGTCCTTCTGGGCGCTGTTTTTCCCGCTGGGCATCATCATGGGCATGCGCTTCGGCATCTTCACGCCGACGGAAGCCGGCGGTGTGGGCGTGCTCTACTGCCTGATCGTGGGTAAGTTCGTCTACAAGGGCCTGCGCAAGGAGCACTTCATCCCCATCCTGCGCGAGACCATCTCCGGCACCGCCACCGTCATGCTCATCATCGTGTCGGCGACCGTGTTCGGCTACTACCTCAACTGGGAGAACATCCCCACCATGCTGCTCAACGCCGTGTCGAGCTTTGCCAGCAACAAGTTCCTCGTGCTGCTGGTCATGAACGTTGTGCTGCTCATCGTCGGCATGTTCCTCGAGGGCGGCGCGGCGCTCATCATCCTCGCTCCGCTCATGGTGCCGATCGTGAAGGCCGCCGGGATCGATCTGGTGCACTTCGGCATCGTCTGCAACGTCAACATCATGATCGGCGGTCTGACCCCGCCGTTCGGCTCGATGATGTTCACCTGCGTGTCCATCACGGACTGCAAGATGCAGGAGTTTATCAAGGAATGTGTGCCGTTTATCATCGCGCTGCTCATTGCGCTGCTGCTGCTGACGTACATTCCGGGTATCACGATGCTGATACCGAATCTCATTTATTAAGGGAGACAATTGCATGAAAGTTATGGCACACCGCGGCTACAGCGGTGCTTATCCGGAAAACACGATGCTCTCGTTCCGCGAGGCGGTCAAGGTCGGCTGCGACGCGATCGAGATGGACGTGCATGAGACGCGCGACGGCCGCCTCGTCGTCATCCACGACGAGCGTCTGGAGCGCACGACCGACGGCACCGGCCGCATCTGCGAGCATACGTTCGACGAGCTGCGGCAGGTCAACGCCGCTGCACGCTTCGCGGGCAAATACGCCCCCGAGCGCATCCCGTCGTTTGACGAATACTGCGAGTGGGCGTCCGGCGAAACCGTCGGGCACAACATCGAGATCAAGACCGACAAGATCTACTATCACGACATCGAGCGCAAGATCTGGGCCACCATCGAGCGCTACGGTCTGGAGCACAAGGTCATGTTCTCGTCGTTCAACCACTTCTCGCTGCGCCGCATCCTCGAGATCAGCGGCAACGCGGTCGAGGTCGGCGCGCTCGTGCTCGAGGACAGCATCGGCGGCTTCCCCGGTTACTACTGTGAGCAGGCGGGCTTCGCCTGCTACCACCCGCCGATCGAGCTGCTCACGGATGAGAACGTGCGCGACTGCAAGGAGCACGGCGTGAAGATGAACGTCTGGACCGTCAACGACATGGCAGGTCTGGAGCAGCTCCACCGCTGGGGCTGCGAGGGCATCATCACGAACTACCCCGGCGTGGCGAGCGGCTGGCTGCGCGCGCAGGGCGAGTGAGCCGGACACAGCGAAACAGACACAAACAGAGACGACGCCCCCGAGAGCCTTTGGCTTTCGGGGGCGATTTCTGTGTCAAAAGGAATGCTTTCTGACAGCAAAAAACTCCCTCCGGATTTCCGGAGGGAGTTTCGCGTTTGTGGAGATGGGATCAGATCTTCATACAGACGTCCCAAGCACGCCAGATGACGGTGCGCAGGTTGCCGATGGCGACGCAGTCGCCCACGCGGAAGACCTGCTTGTTGTCCTTTCCGCCGACCGGAGTCGGGACAAAGCCGATGCCGTTGACGACGTTGTCGCACTCGACGAAGAAGGTCTCGCCGGTCTTGACGTTCTTGACGGTGACGCCGTTGTCCTTGATCTCGGTCACGGTGGACTCGAGGTAGGTCGGGACCTTGTGGTACTCCATCGCGTCACGCAGGAAGGAGGTGTTGGCAAGGCAGGTAG